>ENA-ORXT01006592-ORXT01006592.1-marine-metagenome-genome-assembly--contig:-NODE-6592-length-10726-cov-19.325289_pt1 | contig 10726 bp, 9 predicted proteins | sample MGYA00237868_ERZ511482 | MGnify/ENA metagenome assembly ERZ511482
GGGAGATCTGTATATCTGTCTTTTTTTAGGCAACTTTGGTAGTGATACCAAGGTGGATATATAGAAGTCAGCAGAAGTCATAGTACTGTTGAAACGAGCCAAGCGGTGTCACAGCTTAAACTTGGATGGTCTCACGAATCAGGAAGGACTGAACATTAAGTACGTCTCAAGAGATGTCTTTATTATTGATATACGCTAAGTATAGACAATCCTTTTTTTTAAGGAACTGACTACTGGAAGTAAGGACGGAATCCGGAGTTAAAGTAGGAGTGTACAGTATATCAATGCATGAGATAAGGAAGGGACAAGTGAACAACTGCAAATGGAAGTATTACTGGAAAACATTTTAAGTCGGAACAACCTCTTAGTGGCCTACAATCAAGTTGTGGGTAATAAGGGAGCATCAGGAATTGACGGGATGACCGTTGATGATCTTGGTGATTACCTTAAGGAAAACTGGGAGTCGATTCGGTTGAAAATAGAACAAGGAAAATACAAACCATCAGCAGTACGACGAGTAAGTATAGCGAAGCCAAACGGAGGAGAACGACATCTGGGAATACCGACGGTGCTGGACCGCATGGTTCAACATTCCATCAGTCAGGAGCTTAACAAATTATATGATCCGAATTTTTCGGAATATAGTTATGGGTTCCGAAAAGGAAGGGATGCGCACCAGGCCTTGAATCAATCGCTAGATTATATTCAAGAAGGTTATGAGTACATGGTATCCATAGATTTAGAAAAGTTCTTTGATCGAGTGAATCACGATAAATTGATGAGTAAACTGAGCAAGCGAATAACGGATAAGGAAGTATTACGACTGATCCGGCGTTACTTGCAAAGTGGAATAATGGAGGAAGGTCTAATCCGTAAGAATGAGGAGGGAACTCCTCAGGGAGGCAACTTGAGTCCTATCTTATCAAATATAGTGTTGGATGAACTAGACAAAGAACTAGGAAGTCGAGGCCACCGTTTTGTGAGGTATGCGGATGACATTAGCATATTTGTGAAGACATCAAGAGCAGGATTACGCGTATTGGAAAGTGTGAGCAATTGGATATCTAAACATCTAAAGCTAAGAGTAAATCTAGAGAAGTCAGGAGTTAAACATTGCATGAAAGGAGAACTACTTGGTTATGGATTCTATAAATCCAAGACAGGGTACGGCTTCCGAATCTCACCGAGATCGTACAAAAGGTTCCAGGTTAAGCTAAAACGTTTGACGAAGCGTTCGTGGTCAGTAAGCCTAGATTATCGTTTTGAGAAGTTACGACAAACGATACAGGGTTGGTTAAATTATTATGGACTTGCCGCAGGTAAGCAAAGAATAAGGAGACTGGATGAATGGCTACGAAGAAGAGTCAGAATGTGCATATGGAAAACTTGGAAACGGGTGCGTACGAGGATGAGAAGTTTAATCAAACTGGGAATACCGAAGGAGAAAGCCTACATGTGGGCGAATACGAGGAAAGGATACTGGGAAATATCAGGTAGTCCCATCCTGGCAACTACAATTACAACACGTCGCTTAGAGAAAAGAGGATACAGGTCACTGTTATCCTATTATCTTCATCGTCACTCAATCTTAATGAACCGCCGTGATACGCGAACCGTACGTCCGGTGGTGTGAGAGGGATAACGTAGGATGAAACTCATCCTACGTTACTCTACTCGATTGATCCTGACACAATCCTGACACATTTTCCCTCTTTACTTTGGATGCTGCGTACTGCTTTTGGGTGCTGATTTGATCGTTTTGGTTGGTGATTGGTGTGGGTATTTGGGTGATGTTGTTTTGAGATTGAAATTGTATTCTTATCTAAGTGATCGGCCAGGTCATGCTTTCTTTCCTTGTATTCTTTTATTCCAGTGAATTTGATGATTTGAAGCTTGTTACTTAAATCCATTTGTAAGGGGTCTTTAGATGAGGTTTAGGTAATGAATTTAAGAGATAGACTAGCTCTGGAGCAGCTCCTGCGTTGATAGGAGAATTGAGGGTATTGTATCTGGAAGCTTATTCTGGCCGATAGGCTAGTTTTAAGGGATGACTTGGCCTTTGATGGTTATCGTGTTAAGTAGCGGAGGAAATAGTAACTAGGTTTGTATACATTGAAATAATGTTGTATGTTGTTTAAGTATTATATCTGAATCTTGAATTGATAGAGTGGACAGAAAAGGAAAACGGAGATAGAAAAAGTTGGGTGTACCGAGGTTAGTCAGAATAAAAAAGAAGCAGCAGGATATCGACAAATAAAAAGTAAATTTGCGAAGAACCAAATCTCTCACACTTGTGAGAGATTTCAAAAACTATACGATGTCCAAAGAAATTACTAATTATAAAATGCTGTTTGATGAAGTTCTTCAAGTAATTGAAAAGACACGTATAAAGGCATATAAATCATTGACGAATCATCAGCTATCCCTGAATTTTGAGATAGGTAAATTGATAGTAGAAAGTCAAGAAAAGCAAGGTTGGGGAAAGGGAGTAGTTGATGATTTATCTAAAGATATTAAATAAAGTGATCGACGGAGTGAAGGGATATTCACCGCAGAACTTATAGAGAATGCGGTCATTTTATCTTGGATATAAAGATGCACCTGATCTGCTAAAACTGGCCTTTCAGGTTCCCTGGAGTCAAAATTTGCTTATAATCTCAAAGGTTTCGGAGGAGAAAGAAAGAAAATATTATTTAGAATCTACCATAAATTTGGGTTGGAGTCGTGCAGTATTATTGAATCAGATAAAAGGGAATGCTTATGGTCACCATATGACTAACGATAAGCAGCATAATTTTAAATCAATCTTACCAACTCATCTTCTAGAGCAAGCAGAAGAAGCTTTAAAAAGTGAGTACAACCTGGATTTCCTAGGCTTGACAAAACCTGTATCTGAAAGAGAGTTGGAGAACCAGTTGGTAGAGAATATTCGAGACTTGCTAATGGAGATGGGATTTGGGTTTTGCTTTATCGGAAATCAATACCGAATAAAATTAAGGGATAAGGAATATTTTCTAGATTTATGTAACAAAGTTAGCAGTAATTTAAGAAATATGGAGCAAATTCAAATATTATTTAATAAAGCCAATATGTATCATAACAATGGGGATTATGAACAAGCCATAAGTCACTATCAAAAAATTATTGGTCAATTAAAAATGCAACCTAAAAACATTGAACGTCAAATTAGAATAGCAAATGCCGAATTGAATTTAGCCAACTCGTATAGAGAAAACAAGCAAGATTTACGAGCCATTAAAAGATATAAATATTCACTCTCCATATATCACGAGTTAAGAAAATCTGGATATGAAGTCAGAAGTAATATCTCAAAGTTATATTGTGATTGGTCTATTCTTAAATCAAACCAAGGTGACTATTTAAGTGCCATAAAGAATGCCCTAAAATCATTAAAACTAAGTCGGGTATTATTTAAGGAAGATCAGGAAAAATATTCGACACAACTATTAATTTCACTTTATAACATAGCGAATATTTATCAACGTGCTGCTAACAGGGATTCTTTTCTTCTTTACGGAGAGGAATTTGTTAATGTCGTAGATAATCTAAACTTGAAAGAAATAGAAACTATAAAGCGTTATAAAGAACTAAAAGGCAAAATAACATTTGCTACTAACAAAGAGTTCTCTCAATTAAAACAACTCGATGAAATTAAGGCGGAGATAAAATTATTTATAGAAAAATATAAAGACAAAATACCGAGTCCAGAAGAAGCTGTTTTAATAATGCAAGAGTTTACTAATATATGTGGAGCATCAATAATAAAAACTCAATCAAGAAAAGATTTAGAGCAATTTTACTTTAGAATTAGACCGAAAGGAACTATGGGGCATAAAGAAGAATCTCAAGTTAGTGAATTTACGTACCCTCCAAGTAATTACACGAATCACGGTAGAGTTAATTTGCCTAAACAGCCAGTTTTTATGGTGGAGAAAGAATAGAGGTAGTTGTAAGGGAAACTAATATTGAAGAAGATCAAGAGTTTTATCTAAGTTGTTGGAGATCTAATGAATTTAGACCAAATTATGCGTTGATACACAATGCCGATAATAATTCCAAAAGATTAAACGAGCATCAATTCGTAAGGTCTGATCGAGACAAGGAAATGTGGAATCTTTTACCAAAGGAATGCTCAGAAGTATTTAATTATATTTTTGATTTGCTTTCAAAATTGTTTACCTCAAAAGAATGGGGAATATCATCTGCAATTGGATACTCTCTTCTTTATTCAGAATCAACAACTGTTGATGGAATTGAGTATCCAGATATGAAAACAAAAACTTCCTATAATTTTGCACTTAAGCCAGAGGCTGCTGACAAATTGAGTTTAATGATTGTGTATCATTGTAAATTAGTGGATGCAGAAATTTTGTATTTAAGAACTGGTAGATTAATAGAAGATAAAATCTCATTTAAAGAATACGAAGAGGATGATCATCCTCTAAAATTAGAAGATGTTAGAATAGTATTTGAAGAAAAAAACGCAAGATAACAAGCTGTGACCACATCATAGGCTATCGCCTACGCTGGGTACAGCCGATCCGTTGCTTATAGTTTTTCACTCTGCTTCAGGGCATATAGCAACATTGTCGGACTGCGCTGAATCAGTACCCAGGAATTTATCCAGGAAAAAAGTGCTCCCGATTTTCATCGGGAGCCGAATGTTAAACAAACAAAAAACAAAAAATATAGAAACAGAAAAAAACACACAGGCCAGATGATCAACACATCCCGTGAGCATCGATTGCAAATCAGATCCTGACAAGGAATAATCTAGTTCGCTATCTAATCCCCTTAGCTTTCAATCTTAATTTTTCTCATTGAGTGAATCGCTTCTTTCACTCCGGTTCTTTGCAGTGAAATACGGTTTTCAATTTCGGTTAGTTTCTCAAAGTGTTCTTCTAACCTTTCTATTTCCTCTACGAAAAATTGATCGGTAGCTTCGAGAATTTTCAATTCGGTCGCGGGCTTAACCGGTAAACTTCCATCGTACCATTTAACCAGGGTAGAAATGCTGAGCTTGGCGAGCTTGGCAATGGCAGTTAGATCTTGTCGCTTTAGGCGAGCTTTGGTGGTAGGTTTTCTGGTGATTTTTCTAGCCGCAGTTTTTCTGGTAGTAGGTTTTCTAGCAGTCGTCTTTTTAGTTTTGGGATAGACAATTATGCTAGGTTTTATTTGTTTATGCAAATAAAAACTATTTATTGTTTTATTTGCTTTGTATGACGATTTCTTTCCTGAATTTTGATTGAAAGAAGGGTAGTATGGTGTAATTGGGCGCAGCTATATTTGATGGTTTTTTGAAGGTTGTGCAAGATGGCCTGAGATTGGTGAATGGTTTTTGATATACTGTCTGACTGATGTAGGATGTGAATGCTAAAAAGAATAATCTGATGATGTTTTGGTAGTCATCGTGTTTTTTATATCTTTATTTTACTTACCTTGAAGAAACTTAACAGGTAGAGGATAGTAGATTCGTTGGGTGTTTGTTTTATGCTCTACTTTTGGTCTTCGATAAGTGTTACAAATTAACAGGAGTTAGGCATAAAGCTAATATAAGAGAGACTGATGTCTTGACTATAAGAAATAAAAAATGAGATTATCTTTAATAATAATGGTGTTGTTGGCAATTCAAATGTCTTGTCAATCAAATCACAAATATGAACATAAAGTGGAAATAGAAAAGATTATATGTTCTGAAATAGGAATTGAAAGGCTTAAAGAAATTATGGCTAAATACGATATTCCAGATACGACAACTGAAAAAGAATGGTCAAATAAAGAGGACTACGAAAAACTCTTTTTGCATAACCTGATCTATCCGTATGGCGTTGCGAGGAAAAACTATTTCCACTGGATCTCGAAAGAAGAAACCATCGATGTGAGCATTGAAGGTTTTAAGAAAGGATTATATAAATATCTTGAGGAAGAAAGAGATTTTAGGGTTGGAGAATATGTTGTTTGGTGGAGTATGAAATATTGTATAAAAGATTTATCTGAAAAATTATGGGCAATAAGTAATCCTTTAAAGAACAGAAGTATGCCCAATAATGAATTGGAAAAATTAATTGATGAATACAGAGAGGGTCATTTAATGCCAACAAAAATATTGAAAAACCACTACCAGTTTTTATTTGAAATAATCGATTCAAAATATTCAGATTTATCAATGCCTACCACAGAAACTGACAAACTACAAGTAATTTCCAATGTCCTAAATGGTGATTTCTCAATGGATGATTTTATGAAAGATCAATATGAAAACTACCTAAATAAATATGACTTCGAAGACAAAGTACTTCTTGAATATTGTTTGATGTATGAACGTAGAATAAAAGAAGCTAGCCAATAACAGATTGAAATGAAACGAACAGCAATATTTATATTTTTCTGGTTATGCCTCCAAACACTCCTTCCAGCGCAAGCCCAATTGCTTCGCATAGAAGAAGCGGGTAAATACGGTTATATAAATATGAATGGAGAGATCCTAATTACTCCTAAATATGCGAGCGCTTTCGAATTTTCAGAAGGATTGGCAGCCGTTCGGTTGACCGATAAATTTGGATTTATCGATAGTACCGGCAATTGGAAAATCTCGCCTATTTACGATTATGCCAAGCCGTTTAAGAATGGTCAGGCTTCGGTATGGTTAGGAAGCAAAGAACTGTTAATTTCTCCGAATGGAATAACCTCTTCTCTCCCAAAAAAAAGCTGGAATGAAGCCGCAGAAGGTTGTTCAATATTAAAATCAAGTGACGGAAAAATCGGGGTAACCAATCAACGGGGAGACCTTATTTTGGATACCATTTATTATCAGGTGAAATGGCGAAAAGATGGTCATTACAGTATATCTAAAAAGAAAATTATTGACGGAGAGCATCTAGTTGAAATTGGAATAGCGGATCGCCTTGGTAAAATAATAATTCCTGTTGGAAAATATACATCGATCACAGCAATTGGAGCAGGATGGTTTCTTGTATCCCCCAAAGATAATAGTCTAGGCGAAAAACCAAGAGACCCTAACAGAAAAAAGGCTTACGGAATATTGAAATTGGAAGATTGCGTTTTCCGACCCATTACAGATCCTCGATTTGAATATATAGAAGGAAAAATTAGTGACGGGTGTATACGTTGCATCTTTAGCGATGCAGATCAAAACAATCTGAGATACCGTGGGTTTATCGATACCACCGGACAAGTTATTTTAGCGAACACCAATTACAGTTATGCTTATCCTTTTCTTAACGGCTATGCTTTCGTTAGTAAAAGACAGGATAAAAGCCGCGTTAAAAAAAAGTTCCTGATAAATAAAAAAGGAGAGATACTCAATAAAATCAATATCACAGGAATTCAATTCAAGCCATATGTAAAGTCAGGAAATCATAACGTCGCAGTTAAGGATTACTTTATCAATGAATGGGTTATCGTAACCACTGAAAATGGAATTGGTAGAATAAACAGAAAAGGGGAGGTCCAGATAATAAAAGAATTAGCAGGAATGTATTCCAGTTCTTTAGTAGACCAGCGTTACTTACATGTCCTTCCCAACAGGGACCAACCCAAACCTCATTACAGAAGCGTGTACGATGTTATTTCCGGGAAACTACTACCGATTCGTTATAAAATGATTTATCAAACATTATACGGAAGTAAGTTGTTTTTCGTGATAGATCATGACCAACGGAGTGCCTACGTTGATACTTCTGGAAATATCATCTGGCAACAAAAAAAGACGCTTGATCGCTATCCCTATGATGTTAGTAGTATGTTTGGTTTAACTGTAGAAAATCAAAAGACCCATAAACTGGGTTGGTTTTATCGGTTTTGGTTTCGTAAGCCAAAAATCTCTTTTAGTTTTCTAAATTTTGCCTTCACCGAAAACGGTAGGAAATACAAAGGCCACAATCTATATCTAATGAATCCATCCAGGGATACCATGGTGTTTGATGCCCAGCTGTCTGGCCGTCTCCCATTTAAGCTACAAGCGAAAGACGCTAACGGTGAATGGCAGACCATCAATTATTGTAAAGGATGTGATGTCGTATTTTTGAATGGAAAAAAATACTTGCTTCCGGGCGACTTTTGGGGTTACCGAATTCCTCAATTCAAGGGCCACGTCAAAACCGAATTTCGGATCGTCGTCTCGTACACCAAAAAGGGAGAACCGGATGTTCCTTTGGAGATGATTAAAACGTTTCAAGGAGGGATTAATCCTGCTCAGTTTTGGCGGACTGACTTTTTCTAGAAACGAGTGAATAGGGGATAGTGCTCGCTTCAAAGAACAGACAAATACAACAACACACGCCATCGCCCATCTGATCAGTCATATTCTCCCCCTGCTCTTATCTACGCTGCTCTAGTACTTTATCGCCAATTCTCCATGTCGAAGGTTGAATAAAAATCTAATGTTATACGGACCCGTTATTTTAGGCTAAATTTAGAAGCTACTAAGTAATGGTATCAGTACGAGATCATTATTCTTTTTTTCTAAAAAGAAGAGAATCCATTCCCCGAAAGGTAAATTTTGGGTAACTTTCGTAAAAATGAAAAACAATTCACCTTTTAGTAAATCATTTTATAAAAACCATGACTAAATTAGAATTAAAAAAATCCCTGCTCTCCTGTCCCGGCGAGATGAACAGGGTTTTAAGTGAACAGAAGAAATATTATTCAAAAGGTGAGTTTACTCGAAAAATAAACTCAAATGAAATTATAGATTTAAGAGTAGATTTTAAAATTTTTAATCAATCAATATTATATGAAGTACTTATCAATAGAACGGAAAAACACGAATTAGTCATAAGTTTAGAACTCTATTCTACAAATGATAAAATCTATTCTGTTGATTTTTCAGATATCAATATTTCAAAAGCAAGTATTGCGTTAAATATTTGATTCGTGGAAAATAAAAGTAGTTGAGAGTATTTTAAAAGAGGCTGCTTGCTATCTTGAGGGGGATATCTAATTTTATTTCGGTAATTGGTATGTTTTTGATATCTTTAGTGATGATTACTTTGTGAAAAATTAACGGATAGGGGATGTGGTATTTTTGGTATTCAACTTTACGATCATTACCTTTTTTACCTATGCATATATCATTAGAATAGAAGCATAGTTTTTCATTAATAGACTCTAAAGTCGATGATTGATATAGGTCATATTTTCGAATTGGACTGGACAGAAAATGTAAATGGAGTTAGAAAATGTCCAGGGTATAATATAGTTCTCGACAATTAAAAAAAGAAAAAATACAACATGATGAATGTAGAAAAATCTATCAAACTTAAAAAAGAACTTGATTCTCTACGTCCCTTGAAAAAAGAGGATGAATTGAGAATAATGCAGAAGTTTAGGTTAGATTGGAATTATCACTCAAATAATTTAGAAGGAAATACTCTTACCTATGGTGAAACGAAAGCATTAATTCTATTTGGAATCACGGCTCAAGGAAAACCTTTAAAAGACCACTTTGAAGTTGCAGGTCACGATGAAGCTATTAAGTGGGTAATAGAAATAGTGAAACAAGAAAGACCGTTAACAGAAAACTTTATTAGAGAACTACACAAATTAATCTTAAAAGAATCATATGAAGTTGATGCTATTACTCCAGAAGGGCAACCAACTAAAAAAAGAGTAAATGTTGGAATCTATAAGTCGACCCCTAATCATGTTAAAACGAAAACAGGTGAAATATTTAGATTTGCTACACCTGAAGAAACACCAGCCATGATGAATGATTTGGTTAATTGGTATAGAGTTAAAATTGAGAAAATAGATATAAATCCGATTTTGCTTGCGGCAGAGTTTCACTATAAATATATTCGAATTCACCCGTTTGATGACGGAAATGGCCGAACAGCAAGGATTCTAATGAACTTTATACTGATGCAGTTTGGTTATCCTCCAGTAATAATAAAGACCAATGATAAAGAAAATTATTTTGCTGCACTTCGACAAGCAGATGCTGGCTTAATAGAACCTTTTATTGAATACATTTCTAAAAATTTAAACAACTCTTTAGAAATTATGATTAAAGGTGCTGAAGGAGAAAATATTGAAGAACCTGACGATTTAGACAAAGAAATTGCATTACTGGAACAAAGATTAAAAACGGTTGGTCAACCAATAGAAATTTCTAAAAATAAAGAAGCCATTTTAGAAATTTATGATAATTCAATTTCTCAATTGGTAAGAAAATTTATTAACAAAGGAGAAAAGTTTGAAAAATTTTATGTCAATAATAATTTTCGTCTTTTTGTCAATAATTCGGCAAATCACAAATTTAAAGAGGATGCAATTGTAAATAGTCGAAATAAAATAAAAGATAATATTGATTCAATTATAATGCGATTTCAGTATCAAGCATTTAATCAAATGGGTTTTCAGGAATTTAATCATAATTCTCAAATAACGTTCTCTTTTAACTACACCAGATACAGTATTACAAATACGGCTGGTGTATCTTTTGAAAAACTATATGGAGAACAATTGGATGAAAGCGAAATACTGAAATTAATAAATACTGAAATAAAGAAGCATAAGCAGTTAATAGAAAAAAAGATCGAACAGATAAAAAAGAAGAAATAAAAACTGTCAAGAAAATTGCATTCACCGTCCATGCCTAGTGCATCCGGCATTAAATAACTGGGCATATTGATCAACGTAGGAACAAGGCATTGCCTTGTTCCTACGTTGATCTGTCAACTTA
>ENA-ORXT01006593-ORXT01006593.1-marine-metagenome-genome-assembly--contig:-NODE-6593-length-10726-cov-10.745140_pt1 | contig 10726 bp, 7 predicted proteins | sample MGYA00237868_ERZ511482 | MGnify/ENA metagenome assembly ERZ511482
AGTTGCCGTCTCTAATTCTGGTGCAACTGGAAAATCAATGGCAAAACCAGTTAAATTATGGATATAATTACTGATAATTTTATCTCCAATAACTACCACCACATCAATTAGATTCGCTTCTGTATAACCTGCCGCAAAAAAGGCATCTTTAGTTGCTTGACTCGCATGTCCTCTATTTGCTGATGCAGATAGGGCAAACTTTGCTAAAGCATCTAACTTACTATCAAAAGATGCAGTTCCACCTCTAATTTCTAGAATTTGCTCAGGCGTAAATCCATTCATTCCACCCAATACGGTATGTGCAGATTGGCAGTATCGGCAGCCATTGTATTGACTTACCACTAGATTAATTACTTCTCTTTCTTTTGCTTTAAGCGTAGATTTTCTATTTTGTAAAGCTAAATAATCTGCTAGTGCGGTATCGTTTTTTGCGTAATACGCATATAAGTTAGGGACAAAACCTAAACCTTTTTCAAGATTATCAAAAATTGCTTGGTTAGCTGGAGATACTTCTGCTTTTGTTGGCACTTGAAACTTTGACATTGTATTATTTTTTGTTGAGTGATTAATTTTAATTACACTGCAAAGATGTCCCTAAACAAGGCTTTAAATATAGTCAATTATTCCCTTTATCTTGTCGAAATTTCCCTTTGTTCTTTATTAGCTCTGTTTATGAGTAAACAAATAAACAACCTAAACAAATAAACAACCTTTCTTATTACGTGTTACTACCTAAAACTAAATGGCTAAACCAAAAATATACCGTCGAGGATACCGCATTCGTAAAGCATATAGTACAGCATTTGTCGTCTTGTGTAGCTATCTATGGCTAATATTAAAAGCGAAACTCTTTGGAAGGAAGTATTATGAAAACCGTATTTTCGAGCTACATGTCCGAAATGCCAATCGAGTAAAAAAGACGATTTTACATTTACAAGGTTTATTTATTAAAGTCGGTCAATTACTCTCCATTCTCACTAATTTCTTACCCAAAGCATTTCATGAACCTCTAGAAGCCTTACAAAATAAAATCCCTGCTAGGCCCTTATCAGAAATACAAGAAAGAATAAAAACAGAACTTGGCGATAGCCCAGAAAATCTATTTGCGACCTTCAATGAAACGCCTTTAGCCTCTGCTTCTATAGGTCAAGTCCACCGAGCTACTTTGAAAACAGGCGAACAAGTAGTCGTTAAAGTGCAACATCAAAATATCGAAGATATTGCCAATGTTGACTTGAATATTATGGAACGTTTAGTCAAATTATCAGCTTATTTTTTTGATATAAAGGGAATGGAACACGCTTATACACAGGTACGAAAAATGGTAGAAGAAGAATTAGATTTTAAGCAAGAGGCTCAATCTATGCAGAGCATTGCCAAAAATCTAAAAGAAGAGCCTAAGCTACATATCCCTACCCTATTTCCTGAATTTTCTACACAGCGAGTATTGGTGAGTGAATACTGTGAAGGTACAAGGATAAGTGATACCCAACAATTAGAAGCATGGGGTATCGACAGAACTGATTTAGCTAATCGACTCGTACATGCTTATTGTCAAATGGTTTTTGAAGATGGTTTTTATCATGCTGATCCACACCCTGGGAATATTTTGGTTCAGCAAGATGGAACGATTATATTTTTAGATTTTGGCGCGGTCGCTCATTTGCGCCCCGCTATGCGAACAGGCTTATTGGCATTGATTGATGCAACCGTCAAGAACGATGATGAGAAAATATTGAAAGCTTTGCGCTCTATGGGTTTTATCGCTACAGGCAAGGATGCACAAAAAGCTGCCGAAAAAATAATAGATGCTTTTAGAGAATTTATACAAAATGAAGTGCAATTAGACGGTTTAAATTTTCAAGACCTAAAAGTTAATCCGCTAGATTCTAGCTTATTTAATTTGACTAGAGAGTTAGGGTTTAGCGGTATTGCAAATACCGTCCAAGTACCAAAAGAACATGTTTTACTGAATCGAATGGTGACACTCTTATTAGGTATATGTAGTACATTGGATTCGTCTATGAATCCCATCAAAGTGGTCAAGCCGTATCTCCAAAAATATATGCTTGGAGAGCAAGGGAATTTAACAACATTTTTTACGGACTTGGTAAAAGGGAATTTAACCAATGTGCTTTCGCTACCGAATGATGTGCATAAGACTTTGCAAAAGTTACAAAAAGGAGAGTTGACATTTAAAGTTGCAGGTACGGAAGAAAAAAATCGGGTCATTTATCGTTTGGGACAGCAGTTTATTTATATGGCTTTATTGATTGCTTCTTTTACCTTTGTTTATTTGACGCATCAGAATGGTGCTTTAGATATACAGCCTTACGCTTTGGGGGCTAGTGGTTTGTTTTTATTTTTGTTGCTGCGTTCGATGTGGAAATCTGCTTAGAAATTATTTACAAGTAAATGTAAGAATAGGATTTATAAGATTTAAAGATTAACAGGATTTTGAATCGTAATTATTACTGCCTAAAATCCTGCTAATCTTTAAATCTTATAAATCCTGTTCTGACATTTAAGTGTTGAGTATTTATAATTTAGCACTCAAATGTGAATTTGCTCAGTGCTTCTTATCATACTCCAACACCCCTTGCACCGTCTGCTGATTAATTCGAGAAGCAACCGGATAAGCATAAATCTTATCATAAATTTGCTGAATAGATAGCCCCGTTTCCATAGCTAAAGTTAACTCCTGCATCAATTCCCCTGCATTAGGTGCAATAATAGTTCCTCCTAAAATTTTCCGTTCTTTATTCCAAAAGGTTTTTTGCGTTAGAAATAAGGTAATTTTTCCATATCTATATTCATCTACGATTGCCCTATCATCATCTTTAAATTCTTGGTCTTGTCTCCAATGATCGATATTGTGTTCCTTTAGATAAGCTTCTGTTCTACCAAAAGTAGCTATTTCAGGTTGGGTGAAGGTGACCCAAGAAAGGTATTTAGCATCATGCTTTGTACCGAAATTACTTTCAAAATTCTTTTGTAGTAAACGAGTGTGCATTTCTGCACCATGAGAAAATTGATACATCCCTGCGGCATCTCCTGAGAAAAACACCCGTTTGTTAGTAGAGCGTAAATAATCATCTAAAACAGGTTTACCTTTTTCTGTTAAGTCGATACCTCCTTTGGCTAATTGTAAATCTTCTAAATTCAATACTCGCCCGATAGCCATTAATACTGCATCAAATTCTATGGTTTTCTTTTCTTTTTCTTTCGTCTCTATCAACGCAGTTGTAGCACTAGGAAATTCCAATAGATTCGCATTATTGAGCACTTGTATGCCTTCTTTTTCAAATTGATTGGTTAGAATTTCACTATAATCCACTCTCTCCTTTCCTAAAATTCGGTCTCCTCTATTAACCAAGGTAACTTGTGAACCAAAACGTTGAAAGACTTGTGCCATTTCACAGCCTATTGCCCCGCCACCTACCACTAATAAGCGGTCAGGCAAAGTATCCATTTCATAAAATAAATTTTCGTTAGTGAATACCTTTACTTGCTCAATTCCTTTAAATGGAATATGTCGAGGTCTAGAGCCTGTACCAAGAATGATACGTTCTGCCGTGAATTTTTCCTCCCCAACTTGTATTGTTTTATTGTCTACGAAAGAAGCAACGCCTATTTTTAAATCAACCCCTTGGGAACGAATATAATCCGCACTTTCATGCGCTCGAATAACTGCTTGTTTCGCATGAACATAGGCGAGGACTTTTTTCATATCTGCCTTTCCACTCACTTCCAACCCAAATTGATTTGCTTTCTTAGCGCCATGAAAACTTTTGGCTAAATGAATCAATGCTTTACTTGGCACACAACCAAAGTTCAGACAATCGCCTCCGATATGTGCTTCGTCCTTATCAATCATTAAGGGTTTCCAACCAAATTTTTGCGCCATACCCAATGCCCCTAATCCTGCGGAACCTCCTCCTATAATGATGATGTCGTATTCTTGTGCTTGCATATTGTTTATTTTTTATTCAATACTAAGAATTTCAGCTTGGTATCTGGTAAAAAGTATATTTAATAGTTCTCTTTAGAGGGATCAAATTAGTTTTGTTTTTTACAAAAAACAAAACCAATTTGATCCCTCTAAAAAAGTATTTAAGGCTATCGCTTACCAAGGGCTAACAGCTTTATTATACACAATTTTGGGCTCATCGGTGAATTTAGTGGAGGGGGAAAAATCTATTCAAAATTTGACAAGTTTATCCACTGTACGAAAGTAGTTGACAGTTCGAAGCCTTATTACACGGTCGCTTCCCGCGACCCTGTAATTTAAATCGCTGATTTCCAGTCATATAAATTACAGGGTCGCGGGAAGCGACCGTGTAATAAGGTTCCATGTGTCAACCGACTAGATAAACTTGTCAAAAAACGTCTAATTACACTAGCGGTACGTCTAGGAATACGTCATACATCTCACTTCTGACAGAAAAATTTATTTTTCGATCTGACTTCTGACTTCTAACTTCTAACTTCTAACTTCTTTTAAAACAAGGTATAAGCAATCTGGAAACTTACATAATAATTTCGAAGAAATTCTACCGCAGGAAGGTTGGTTGATGTTCCTGTAGAAGGAATAAAATTTTCGTTCTGATAAAATTGTGTTAACCCAAATACGAAACGGCTATGTATAGATATACCTCCTTTCCAAGTATAGCCAAGACCTCCTACCCAAGATATATCGGCACTATTAAAATCATTAAGTATACTTTGATAAGAAAATTCAGTTGCTGGATTTCTTAGATTCTCAGAAATTTTGCTATCAATTAATCTAGAATAAATGAGTCCTCCCTCTGCATGGAAGGAATTTTCTTCCTTCTTTAGCAAATACTTAAAGAGAAAAGGCACATCTACATAAGTCAGATAGACAATGCGATCCTTTATAGGGCTCGTACCTAATTTGTTACCAGAAAAAATTTTACTTCCTTTTTCACTATACAACAATTCCATGTTAAAATCTAGTCTTGGAGTCAATCGGACAATCCCCTTTATTCCACCCGTTAAGCCACTTTTGTCATAGCCTGTAAAGTAATCGCCATCTAGCTGGCTTACATTTAGACCAAGTATCACTCCCGCATTAAATCGCTCGGAATTACTAATGCCTCTTTTACCACGTTGGGCTAATAAAGAGGTTAAACTACAAAAGATAAGCAGTATTGATAGAGCAGTAAATATTTTTTTCATGATTAAATTTTTTTGTAGCCTTTTTCCATAGTATTTTATTTTTTAGGTAGTAAAGCTAAAAAGTGTACCTTTATTATACAAATTAAAAGACATTATAATATTTTAACAATATGACTAATAAAACGCTAATACATTTTATAAGCCTATTTGCGCTGCTTGTATTATTTCTACATTGTCAACAAGAAAATAAGCAAGCAACTATTGAAGAAACAGCTATTGATGCGAATTATCTAAAAACGGTTCTGCAAGAATTGGGTAGTGATAAGTACATGGGTAGAATGCCCGGCACCGAAGCAGAAACCCTCACACTTAATTATCTGGAAAAGGAATATAAGGCACTAGGATTACAACCTGGAAATGGAGATAGTTATTTCCAAGAAGTTCCTTTAGTTACTATCACCGCAAAACCCGAAGCGACCATGACTATAAAAGGAGCAAAAGGTACAGAAATACTAGACTTCAAAGATGATTTTGTTACTTCGACTCAAAGAGTACAAAAAAAGATAGCAGTCAAGGATTCTGAATTAGTCTTTTGTGGTTTTGGTATTGTGGCACCCGAATATAACTGGAATGATTATGAGGGCATCGACATGAAAGGCAAAACGGCAGTTGTTTTCGTTAATGATCCTGGCTATTATTCTGAAGACAGCACCTTATTTAAAGGAAAAACGATGACCTATTATGGACGTTGGACTTATAAATATGAGGAGGCTGCTCGTCAAGGCGCAGATGGAGTGATTATCATACACGAAACGGGTGCCGCAGGTTATCCTTGGTTTGTGGTAAAAAGTAGTTGGACGGGTGGACTACAATCTTTGCAAACGCCTGATGATGGGATGTCTCGTTGTGCTTTTGAAGGTTGGATTACGGCTAGTGCTGCCTCCAAGATTTTTTCTAAATCCACTATTGAAGGTAAAAATATGTTGCAAAAAGCAATGGCAGCAGACTTCCAACCAATGCCTATGGGCTTACGTTTTGATCATTCCATGCAAGTTCAAACGAAAAAGCAATTGTCTAATAATGTAATTGGTATTATCCCTGGTACAGACCGTGCCGATGAATATATTATATATACGGCGCATTGGGATCATATAGGTATCGGCCCTGTAGTAAATGGCGACTCGATTTATAATGGAGCTTTGGATAATGCAAGTGGTATGGCTACTTTTATGGCGATTGCAAAAGCATTTGAGCAAGCCTCTGTAAAACCTAAAAGGAGTATTATCTTTTTAGCAGTTACCGCAGAAGAACAAGGCTTGTTGGGTTCGGAATATTATGCTAAAAACCCTATTTTTCCTTTAGAAAAAACCATTGCTAACTTAAATAAGGATGGGGCAAATGTACATGGTCCAATGAAAGATTTAACGATTACAGGTTTCGGACATTCTGAACTAGATGATTTAGCTGCCACAGAAGCCAAAAAACAAGATCGATATATCTTACCAGAACAAGAACCTGAAAAAGGTTATTTCTTTCGCTCTGATCATTTCAATTTTGCTAAAGTAGGTGTACCAGCTTTTTATGCAGGTGGGCGCTATGATCATCGGGCAAAAGGAAAAGAATATGCTAAACAAAAAGCGGAAGAATATACCAAAGCCAATTATCATCAACCAAGTGATGAGTATTCAGATGATTGGGATTTAACTGGGGCTGTAGAAGATGCACAGTTATATTTTAATCTAGGACAGCGACTGGCAAATGAAAAAATTTATCCGCAATGGAAGGATGGCTCAGAGTTTCAAGCTGCAAGGAAGATTAAAAATTAAAAAATTAATTGAGAATTGAAAAATTAATTGAGAATTGAGAATGGAGAATTGAGAATTAACTAGACGCTATATAACGTGTTAATAGCGTCTAGTTAATTCTCAATTCTCAATTCTCAATTCTCCATTCTCCATTAATTTTTCAATTCTCAATTACTCCTCTCCACTTAGCAAAGCATAAGCTGCAAAAGAAGCCAACCAATGCGATCCAGCATATTCCCCCGTATCCATTTTTTCATAACTAAATTCAAAATGCTGTTTGGCTAATTCTTGCAATGCTGCATTATTTAATCCCTTACCGATTTCATACAGACACCAAGCCCGACTAAAATTAAGTCCATCTAAATGCGCCATTTTACCGTCACTTTTATCCACTACTACGGCAGGTTGTAGCAATTTAGATGGATTTTGAGCAAGTCCAGGCAGAAACTGCTCTAGCCAGATTTCAAATTCAGGCTTAGATAATACTTTCTGCATTAGAGAGGCCTCCTCCATACAAGGCGACAAGAAATCAAAACCTCCCGGTTCCCAAGTCAATGGGCAGTTAGCATCTTTAATATAATATTGCTTCGCTTTATCTTCGATTTTAGCTTTCAATGCAGGATGGTATTTCTGCGCATAGTCATAAGCAAAAGATATCCCGAATGCCGTATTAGAATGCTCCCCTATTCTAATCGGATAATTCAATTTATCTAAAAAAGCAATCATTTTATCCGCTAGTAATTCCGTTAAAGGAGCTAAATTTTGTTGCATTTCTTTTGCTTCTGGGCTATCCCAATCTCTTAATGCTTCATCTAGTTTAAGCAACCAAGCCCAACCATAGGTTCGCTCGTAATTCTTATTATGGGTATCTTGAAAATAAGCCACTTCTTTTTCAATATTCGTTTTGGTTATATTTGCTTGTAACTTTTTCAAAATAGCTGTATTCTGTTCAAAATCTGGAAATTTGGACAACAAAGTCACTAAGGTCCAATGTCCATGCACTGCGGAGTGCCAATCAAAGCAGCCATAAAAGGCAGGATGTAAAGCTTGAGGAGTGGCTAAATAACTGCTATCCCCTAGTACTTGACCTAACTTATTTGGATATTCTTGTTGTATACAATCGTAGGCAAAATGATAGAGGTATTCCGCTTTTTTCTGGTCAAATTTTAAGTTGGCCTTGGCTGAATTATTAGTTGATTGTATAGCAGTTGTCGGCTCAGAAGAACAGGCTGTTAAACTTATAATTAGTAAAAACAAGAGTAGTTTTAAGTTTTGCATGGTATACTTTTATGACAAGGATTTATTAGAGTAATTCTGAAGATTAATTACATAATTCGGACAAGTTTATCCAGACCACAAAAGTAGCTGGCAGTCAGTTTACACGATAGCTTTCCGCTACAGTGTAAAAGCGCACTATTATGGAGTAATGGGAAATTCTATTGATAACCTACATCTTTTTTTAGTGGACAAATAGGAGCATAGCTCCGACCACGTCTGTAGAAATTGGATAGAAAACCACGTAAAAGGAGCGTAGCTCCGGCAACGTAAAATCGTGCGACAGACGTTGCCGAAGCTACGCTCCTTTTACGTGGTTTTCTATCCAATTTCTACAGACGTGGTTGGAGCTATGCTCCTATTCGTCCACCAAAAAAGATATAGAGTATCAATAGAATTTCCTATTATATCGTAATTTCAATAATAGAAAGTGTCAACCAACTGGATAAACTTGTCCATAATTTTTATTAAAGCTCAAGATAAATTTCTCCGCTCACTTATTAGTATTTGAGGGTAAATAATTTAAGCTTATATAGAGTGTCAACTAAAAAAATGATAATTACACGTGTGTTTGCGTCCTACGTAATTGCCAAATTTATTTGGCAGATTCAAAATACGCCAAATTTTGTTCTAAAAAACGAACTAGACGAGTAGAATCTGCCAAATAAATTTGGCAATTACGTAGGACGCAAACACACATGTAAGTACCATTTTTTTAGCTAACACACTATAATAGTTTTAAGGAATTTAATCCTATTGTCTCCCAAAATAACATTTTGGAAAATGAAGTTCAAATATTACTATTTTAGCCTTACCTTTGAATTTTAAAAAGTAAAGCGGCTAAAATTTAGCACAACAAAACTATCGAGATCAACCTACATGTACTTTTTTACCAAGCAAGTTCTATATTTATTAAGTATGCCGCTATTTCTAGGTATAGTGGCTTGCAATAGTAATAAAGAATCCTCCCCAATACAAAGAAAAGAAAAAGTGACCATAGCAGCTGCAGCCAATGTTCAATTTGCCCTAAAAGCAATTGAAAAAGCCTTCGAAGAAAGTACCAATATAGAAGTAAATGTTGTAATTGGTTCATCTGGAAAATTAACGGCACAAATTAAGCAAGGCGCACCTTACGATATTTTTATAGCCGCAAATTTAAAATACCCCCAAGACTTATATAAATCAGGCTTCGCTACCAGCCCACCAAAAATTTATGCGTTGGGTAGTTTAGTGCTATGGACCATGAATAAAGACATAGAATTATCTGCTGATTTATCTTCTTTAACCAAGCCCAGTATAAAACACATTGGGATAGCAAATCCAAAAAATGCTCCTTATGGAGCGCAAGCTATAGCGGCCATTAATTATTATCAACTACAAGACGTATTACAAAAAAAGTTAGTTTATGGGGAAAGTATTGCACAAGTCAACCAGTATGTGATGAGTCAAAATTGTGAAATTGGCATTACCGCCAAATCCATCGTAGTTGCTCCCAAATTACAACATCAAGGAAAATGGAAAACAATCAATCAATTGGCTTATGAACCGATTACACAGGGTGCTGTAATTACAAGTTTTGGTCATAAAAACCATCAGCAGGCGGCGAATATTTTTTATGATTTTTTGTCAAGCCAACAAGCCCAACAAATATTTTTGGACTATGGCTACAATATACCTACTCTTCAAGAAACGATTTTAGATTCTATAGAAATAAGTGTACAATAGATGAATGAAGCATTTTGGCAAACCTTACTACTTACCTTCCAATTAGCAGCAATAACAACTATTGTATTGGTCTTTATAGGTATTCCTTTGGCTTATTTTTTGGCGAACACCAATTCTAAAATAAAACCTATACTAGAAACATTAGTCAGTATGCCACTTGTCCTTCCTCCTACGGTTCTCGGATTTTATTTATTATTAGCTTTCAGTCCAGAAAACACCTTCGGCGCATGGCTTGAAAACACTTTCGGTTTACGTTTAGTCTTTTCTTTTACTGGATTAGTCATTGGCTCTGTTATTTATAGTTTGCCATTTATGGTTCACCCTATTCAAGCTGGTTTAGAAAATTTACCACAAAGTTATACAGATGCTTCCTACACACTCGGAAAGTCTAAATGGGATACTTTAATCAACGTATTATTACCAAATATTAAACCTGCTTTATTGACTGGAATTGTCTTATCTTTCGCTCATACGGTGGGTGAATTTGGAGTCGTTTTAATGATAGGTGGCAATATACCGGGCGCAACAAAAGTGGCCTCTATTGCCATTTATGATGAGGTAGAAGGTTTAAACTATGCCTTAGCCAATCAATATGCGTTCGTACTTTTTGCTTTCTCCTTTATTGTCCTAATGGTTGTTTATAGTGTAAATAGACAAGGACATAAAGCCCTGTAAAGGAGCGATATTATCTCTTTTTTTGATTGAAATATAGGAGCGTAGCTCCGACAACGTCTGTAGGAATTGGATATGGAACTGAATCAAAGGAGCGTAGCTTCGGCAAC
>ENA-ORXT01006594-ORXT01006594.1-marine-metagenome-genome-assembly--contig:-NODE-6594-length-10725-cov-28.626127_pt1 | contig 10725 bp, 2 predicted proteins | sample MGYA00237868_ERZ511482 | MGnify/ENA metagenome assembly ERZ511482
TTCGAGAAGCAAGTACATGCTGAGAAACTCGAAGAAATGAATGATCTCAAGACCCGACTATACACGAACATCACGCACGAATTCAGAACTCCACTAACTGTAATCATGGGGATCAATGATGAACTATCAGATACCACCAAAAGCCTACAACTGCCCAAAGCCAAAAAGGAAAAGATCCTTAAAAACCAAGAACTCATACAACGAAATAGTCAAAACTTACTGACCCTCGTCAACCAATTACTCGACCTTTCTAAATCCGACAGCCGACAGTTAGAACTGCAACTTATTCAGAGCGACATCATCACTTACCTCAACTACCTGACAGAATCCTTCTTCAGCAAGGCCAAAGAAAAAAACATCAGACTCGTCTTCTACTCAGAAATGTCATCACTTATGATGGACTATGACGAACAAAAAATACAGCACGTCGCCTATAATCTGATCTCCAATGCCATCAAGTTCACCCCAGAGAGTGGCAAAATCGTCATGCATGCTACTCAAATAGGAAGTGAAGAAAAACCACAACTACAGCTCATTGTCAAAGACGACGGGATTGGCATTCCAGCTGATCAATTACCCTATATCTTTGATCGTTTCTATCAAGTAGATGACTCACACACCCGACATGTAGATGGCAGTGGGATCGGCTTATCATTGACTCAAGACATGGTGAACCTTATGCAGGGAGGGATTTCAGTAGTCAGTGCCGTCGGAGAAGGTACTACATTTACGATCACCATTCCTATCCAAACAAAAGCAGAAAAAATAGAGGACTCTTATTCTCAAGTAAAAGTCAAAACCCTTAATGCTACACCAATAGATGAACTGAAGACTGAAGCAGAAAAAATCGACCCATCAGATATCAAGCCAATATTATTAATCGTCGAAGACAATAGAGATGTATTCGCCTACTTAAAGATGGTGCTGGGACAAATCTACCAGATCTCGGAAGCCATCAATGGGAAACAAGGCATTGACAAAGCAATTGAAATCATACCAGACCTGATCATCAGTGATGTCATGATGCCCATTAAAGATGGCTATGAACTAACTCACGTCTTAAAGAAAGACCATCGTACCAGTCATATTCCCATCATTCTGCTGACAGCGAAAGCCTCGGAGATCGATAAGATTGAAGGACTAAAGATAGGAGCAGATGCATACCTTAGTAAACCCTTCAATAAACAAGAACTGCTCATCAGAATCAACCAACTCCTCGAAATCAGAAATGTACTTAGAGATCGCTATGTAGCAATGTATCAATCCTCTTTATCATCTGCTATTGCAACTACTTCCGATCCTGCGAAATCCTCTGCCCCGAAAGCAGAAAATATGGAAGAACAATTTTTGAAAGACATGCATGATATTGTCATCAGAGAATTAAAGAATGAAAACTTAAGCCCTGACTACATTGCACATCGAAAAGGCATCAGCCAGTCACAACTCTATAGAAAAACCAAAGCCCTGACAGGAGAAACACCGAGTGCCTTCATCAGAGATATCAGACTAGATAGAAGCCTGTCTCTACTCAAATCCAATGAACTCAATATTGCTGAAATCGCCTATGAAGTTGGCTTCTCTAATCCAAGCTATTACTCTAGAGCCTTTCACAAGAAGTATGCTAAGTCACCACTGATGTATCGGAAGAAGTAAATAAAGAGTCGTCCTGACTTCTGAAATAAAGGAAAAGTCATCCTGGACTTGGTTCAGGATCTGGGTGCGCGGGATGGCTTATACTTTACTTTTCATAGACAGACTCTGAGGTAAAGGAAAGTAGCTACCCACCCTTCACTGATGTGGTGGTTCCTTCTCTTCAAAGATCGGTTGACGACCTTTGATTTCGCTTTGCGAAACCGATCAGTCATCCTGAACTCGTTTCAGGATCTGGCTCCGCGGGATGGCTAATAATAATCTACTTATTAATGGCTCTTCTCATAGCCAGACTCTGGTATAAAAGTATGACGCTAACCCATCCTTCACTGTTGTGATGGTTCCTTCTCTTTAAAGGTCGGTTGACGACCTTTGATTTCGCTTTGCGAAACCGCTCAGTCATCCTGAACTCGTTTCAGGATCTGGGTGCGCGGGATGGCTTATACTTTACTTTCCATAGACAGACTCTGAAGTAAAGGCAAGTAGCTAACCCATCCTTCATTGACATGATGGTTCCTTCTCTTCAAAGGTCGGTTGACGACCTTTGATTTCGCTTTGCGAAACCGCTCAGTCATCCTGAACTCGTTTCAGGATCTGGCTAGGTGGGTGTACTTTTAAAACATTTTACCAACATATAGCTCTTCTCAAAGGCCAGATTCTGAAATAAATTCAGAATGACGCTATCTTATTGACGATCAACGACTTCCATACCCCAAATTCGCATGCCATGACCGTATAGTGCAAGGATTTTTTGGCAAATGACCATATAGTGCAAGTATTTGACGGTATAGTGAAAGTCTTTCAGCCCTCTAAAGGACAACTTGCAGGACAAATTATTATTGACCACTAAAAACTTCTTATGAACACAACCACCCTTTCACATCGAGAATCAGAAGTACTACATCTGATTGCTTATGAACACACCAATCAAGAGATAGCGAGTAAGCTGTACATCAGCCATCACACAGTGGATTCGCATCGCAAGACAATGCAGCAGAAGCTTCGGGTGAAGAATACAGCTGGCTTGATTCGCAGAGCGTTCGAATTGGGTCTATTATGCAACGGGCAAAATCAAGTCCGCACATGCGTCATGCGTGAATTGTCTGCAAACGTGACCACTAATCATCAGGCACCATTATCCACTTCCATTTCTTAATCAATAAAAAACACTACCATGAAATATTTTCAAAACAAAACAAATAGTTACATAAGACGAGATTTGACTTATCTCCCAATTATTTTGGTTTTATTTATGATACCTCAATCAGCTGTATTTAGTCAAGTAGAAAATCCAGAAGTCAATTATAGGATTCAAACTAATAAAGGATCATTCCTTAGAGATGGTGATCCAGGGGGGATTTGCCCGGAAACAGTCTGTTATGATGAAGAAGTTGTCTTCAAAGCTGCTGTTTGTCCAGATATGAATAATAGTCCGACTGTATTAGCTACTCCTATTAATAGTCCTGATCCGAATACACCTAATTGTGGATCAGGAATCAAATGTGCCAATTGGGTCTTAGACTGCTATAGAGGGAAGTGTAATAATATTTCCTGGCGACAAGAATTGGCTTATGTTACTAATGCTCCTCATGGCAGGTATGACATCGATTGGCGGGCCTATGAAGATGATGATTCCGAGAATGATTGTTCAGGGGGCATTGTATCAGATTACAGTCAATTCTCAAAAATGTATGATGTCACATCATCGCAAACATTTCGAAAAATCAGAACAGCAAGTGCTGCAACCTTCAGCGGAGAGTGGTGGGAATACTGGAGATATTCTGCTGGAACTAGAGATAGTCCATTAAGATTTGGAGCTATAGGAAGCAATGTCACCAAGGAACATCAAAATTCGACTTTAGCAGCTGGTTCTGTTCCAGACAATCTTAAGTACCATAATGATTGGGCATATAGATCTGGAGAAGATGTGACCTATACATTTAAAATTGAAGATGAGGCCAAAGATGTCTTAATAAACCTATCAATGTCCACTGGGGCACAAGTCTATATACCAGTACTCTATCTCTCTGAAGGGACAAGACAAATTAATGGTGAAATCGGAAGGAATATCAGTATGAATAGAACTCTATGTCCGGGTACCTATACCATTGTCATTGAATGGGACATTATTATTGGTGGTAGTAGTCGTGATTTTTTCACCTTATCTGTATCGGCAACCGCTCCTTTAATAGGTGCTGGATCCATTTCTGCCAACAACAACAGTGCATGTATAGGTTTACAAATTGCGGGCATCGAAAATCAGACAGAAGCAGATCCGATTGATGGCAATGATCCAACTTACGTGTGGCAAGAGAAAGTCAATGGGAATTGGCAGGACATGATAGGCAAGACGGATGCATCCTTAGCTGATCCTGGGACTATGGGTAATGTCTCTAAGGAGTTCAGAAGAGAAGCAACTGCATGTGGAGTTGTAGGTTATTCTAATGAGGTCATGATTACTCCAGAACCCGGGAACATCATAGCTGGGTCAATTGTATTGGCTACTATTAGTAATACGGCTATTCCCGTAGGCACTGATCCTGGACAAATCAATAGTGTGACTGCAGGATCAGGTTCACCTGGAATCATCACCTACAGGTGGGAAGAATGTGAATCCAATTGCAATAACCAGAATAATTGGACTGAAGCCCCAGTTGACAATACTGGTACTGGATATGACATAGCTGTGTTGACTGAGGACAGGGAATACACCTTCCGTAGAGTAGCGATTAATGGATGTGGCGGTGAAGCTTATAGCAATGAAATTGAAATTAATGTCATCGAGCCCAATGGCATCATAGAAGGAACAGTAACAAGTCCATTAAATGCAGGTGGAGGGTCACCCGTGGGAGATGTTACCATTACCATCGAGAGAATTACAACTGTACCAGGAGGATCTTTGACTCACAGCTTATACACTACAATGACTGCTAGTGATGGTAAATATGCAGTCTCAGGAATTTACTATGGAGATGATGAAGCCGACTTTACCGTAACCCCCAGCAAGAGTGATGGCATTGTCCATGTGTTTAATCCCGCAGACAAAACGGAGACACTACGCTCAGTACTCAATGCCAGAAGTAATGTTGATTTCATCGATCAAACCACCTTCACAGTGTCCGGTAATATTTATCAAGATTTTGATGGCCTACTTTGTGGAATGGATACGGTAGGTATCAAATTAGGACCCATCATCATTGATTCCACAAATACCAATGGAGATTATAGCATTGCCGTCCCTGGTGCAGGCACATATACCATCGAGCCTGTATTTAAGAATCATAGTTTCAACCCATCCAGCTGGACTGGCTTTGTCGACAGCAATATCACCCAGGATTTTGAAAATACAGAAACACATGAGCTCAGTGGTTTTGTAGGTGGGAGCTGTTCTGCCTATCTCGGCCAGTCACAGCTTACATTTACCAGCGATGACTTATGCATCAACAGAATAGTTGATACTAATAATGGAACCGGCAATTATAGTGTAACCATGCCAGCCAGACCATACACTGTACAGGTTACCAATTTTGATAATCCCAGTCCATACGGTGAATTAGAAGTGTTGGCATTCTTCCAAAATACTGTCCCTGTTGACCTAACTGACAAAGATACAATGCAGGATTTCATCTATCGGCCCCTACCGACTATAGAGGTAACTGGATTTCCAGCAGATGTGTGTAATAGAACAGTACTGGAGCAATTAGTTGCAATTGATCTAACGATTAAAGTATGGGAAGGCTCGACTTTATGTCCTTTAGATACTGGGTATGTTCTCATCAATGATGAGATTAGTGATTCCAATAATATTATTCTAAACATTCCTATCAGTAATGGTGAGGCTACATACACTGTACTGCCAGGTTTTCCTAACCTGACAGCTCCTTACTTAAAAAATTTGACTATCGTTGCTCGTGATACATTCGATCAATCTGTTACTTATACTAAAGATGCTTTAGTGACTGGTGTCAGGCCAAGAGAAAGCACCTTTACTTCGGTAACTCCTGAGATACCGATGTTGATTGTTCACGATCCTCCAGGGGATAACAGCTATGCTTTTGTAGAAAAAGGTCAAACTACAGTTCATAAAACTGGCTTCATGCATAAGGAAGGTGGCAGTATTAATACTTGGAAAAGTGTGAAGCTTGGAGCGAAATTCTTAACAGGTATTGGATTCACTGTAGAAACTGAATCATATGCTCAATTAACAGGTTCATTGGAAGCTGGAGTAGCACATACAACGAATAATGAAACCATATCAACCTTGACGACTACTGAACGATTTTCCACAGCAGGTAATGAAAGCATAATTGGCGCTAAAGGGGACGTATTTATTGGTGGAGCTATGAATTTAATCTATGCCAATACTGATGTGATAGATTTCGATCCTAATACGTGCACTGTTACATCAGATGTAGAACTTATAATTGCGCCAACAGGCTTTGCTACAACATATATATATACAGATCAGCATATCAGAAACACCATAATTAAAGATCTAATTGTCTTAGCAGACAATAGTTCAAATCCAGATAGTTCATTATTCTTCCGAGATCAAGCTGATGTCTGGGAACAAGCTCTATTGAGAAATGAAGAATTGAAAGAAAATGCAACTTTTGTAGAAAACATTTCTATTGCCAGCCTTGCCGAACATTCAGGATCTGTGACAGAAAGCACCACCAAAAGCCATTCTTGGCAGTACAATATCGAGATAAATGCTGAGGTTGCTGCTGAAGCAAAAATTGAAAGCTCAGGTATTGGTGTTAGCGGTGGAGTGACAGCAAAATTTATGTCAGACTATGGCCCATTAGGGTCTTCTGATACGACAAATACATTAACGACAGGTTACTTTATTAAGGATGATGATGCTGGAGACTTCTACACAATTGACATTAAGACAGATCAAGTCTACAAAACACCTGTATTCAATGTTAGGGCTGGTAACACTTCTTGTCCTTACGAGCCAGGAACAGTACCGAGGGATGTTCCCATACTATCTGTTGATCAAGCCATTGAGACGAATGTAGACCCATCATCATCAGCTATATTCGAACTAAAATTGCGCAATGAAAGTCAGAGTTCAGAAACCAGAGATTATGTGCTCAAATTTAACCAACAGTCAAATCCTGATGGTGCTACAATAAAAGTAGCTGGAAGTGTATACAATGGTACGACACAGCCATATACAATTGGGTATTTACAAGAGGAGACTGTAACAGTTGAGGTAGAAAAAGGACCTAATGCATTCAGTTATGAGAACTTGGAATTTGTTTTATTACAGGGATGTGGCGACTTGTTCATAGATGACTTTAGTGTAGCAGATACAATCGTTCTTAGTGCATATTTTGACAGTCCTTGTAGTGATATTAGCTTATTTAAGCCAATACCAGGATGGGTGATGAATGAATCGTCAAATACGATAGATGTTCATATCAAAGACTACCTTAAGTCCTTGATAAATTCACAAGATCAGATAAAAATTCAATATGCTTCTATTGGGAGTACCGATTGGTTGAATGCAGCTGTATTGAACAAATCAGATTTGAATAATAACAATCCTGGTGGATCCAATTTAGGAGATATTACAACAATCAATTTGGCTAATGTGGATGATGGCACTTATAACTTGAGATTAGCATTAGTCTGCGGTGCTGGTACTGTATATTCTTCTAGAGCGTCTGGATTAATAGACAGAACTCCACCTGAACTATTCGGAATACCTACACCTCTTGATGATATTTATATAGAAGGTCAGACAGAAATCCGGGCTACATTTGATCAAGCTATTTTATGTAGTCAGGTGCAACTTGAATTGCTAAATGTCACTACCGATATGACATACACCGTAACAAAATCATGTATTATGGGAGGGAATGACATGATCATAGTTCCAGAAGCTAATCTACCTGATGGGATTTATCAGATCACAGTGAAAAACCTTGAAGACATTCATGGCAATACCAGCGATGATGTCATTTGGTATTTCAATGTGGGTGAAATTATTGACGAAGTTTGTGGTCCTTTAGTCATTGACAATAATGATCTGTACCAGCAGCGCATTATATCTGATGCGTATAGAGGGACTACTATTATGTCTTTCGGAGAGGTATCAAACCTCAGTGAAGTGGAGATGATCGGTGAAATTAATGTATCACTCGATCCTGGATTTGAAGTAGAACAGAACAGTACCTTTCTGGCAGATATCGGGGACTGTGACGACGCACCAGACCAAAATGCGCCATGTCATACTGCACAGCCAGTAACTCGTGGCAATATCTATAATGGTGATACTAATTTTGGATCTATTCAAGGGACAGGTATAGCTTGTGGTCCTGGAGATGATGCTAACTACAGTAACTGGTATACCCTTACAGGTACCAATGAGGTAGTCACTGCTTATCTATGTGAAAGTGCTGGCTGGAATGTGGTTATCGAAGTATACACTGGTTCTTGCGGTGAGGAATTAAGCTGTGTCACTGACAATAGCTCTGCTAACACGGTGGCTGGATGTACAGTGCCAGCAGGGGAGGCCATATTCATGGCTCAGCAAGATGTTACTTATTACATCAGAGTACGAGGCGAGCAGGCTGCTGATCAAGGAAGATATGCTCTATTCATTGACGCATGTAGCTCCGATCTATTCTCGCTTAAGTCTTATCACTGTGACCAGCGCTTATATGTAGATTACAAAGCTACCGGTACAAATGATGGTTCAAGTTGGAAAAACGCATTTGTCCATCTGCAAGACGCTATTGCTGTGCACACATCTGGTACAGAAATCTGGGTAGCCAAAGGCACTTACTATCCTGATCAAGGGGCGGGTGTTACAGAAGGAGATGCGACTGCCAGCTTTTCAGACTTAAGCGGAAGTGTTGAAATCTACGGAGGATTTAACGGAACAGAGTTGCCAGGATTCGAAAGAGATGATCGTGACATAGCTAACAATGTGACTATACTAAGTGGAGATATCGGCAGAAAAGGAGACATGTCTGATAATAGTTTTACCGTCGTTCATGATTGTTTCATCAATGGAGTGACTGTGACTAAAGGAAATGCCAGAGGCCCTGCAGGAAGTCCTACATCTTATGGTGGAGGATATCACCTAACTAGCAGTAGAATTATCAGGGAATGCACTTTCATTGATAATCACGCCAAGATAGGTGGAGGGATTTACTCAGAACCATCATTCCTGAATGAAATATGGAATTGTGCTTTCATATCCAATACTGCTGAAAAAGGTGGAGGCGCATATATTGCTTCTGGCGGAATATTATCTCTATACAATTGTAGTTTTTCCGGGAATGTTGCTACTGACACTGATTCAAATGCATTTGATAATGGAAGTGCCTTGGGGATTTCGTCTAGTATCTTTAGTGTCCGAATTGAAAATTCCATTTTCTGGGGTAATGGGACTGCAGAAGACGATGATATCAAGCCACAGTATTATACAGAGAACTGCATAATTGAATTGGCAAATGACGCCATCCCTTTTGGAATTAACAATTTGAATGAAGACCCATTATTCGTCGATCAACCTGACCTAGAAGATCCTTCTGCTAATCTTCGCTTACAAGCGGGATCACCAGCGATTGATAGATTAGTCGGTCAGACTCTATTCCGTATTGACATCGAAAACAATCCTCGACCACAAGGTAATTGGGATGACATTGGAGCTTACGAATATGTCTTTCAGAATAATTAGTCTCTCATCATCATAAAAATGACTGTGTTTCATGGTCTGCTTCGATTGAAGCAGACCATTTTTTTGTTAGGAGATCTCTATTTTAGAGTATATTGAAAAATATAGGGCGTAAAATATCTAAATCCGTTAATGCGAATACCGAAGAAAAAAAAGCTTAACTATTTTTGGCTTGTCCTGATCTGGTTCATTGTTTTAAATCAGACGATAGTCTATTGTCAACAAGCTAAGGCTTCCGATATTCTACCAGATACGTTTACAGGATCTAATCTGAATCATGCTAATCGCTTCCCTTTAGATTCCTTTCTGACCCTGGCTCAATATGAACAAGCCACAACATCAAGTCAAGATTTTCACAAAAAAGAATTCTACCATGAGCTCCATCTCTTGGCAGACGATGAAGGAACGATAGAACTTGAAGACCTTCCATTACTGACTGGCCAGTTTGTGAAAAACGATACAAAGAATGACTTTCAGTCTAAAGCGATCTATTGGGTAAAATTGGATCTCATGGGAAAAGATGCAAATGATGGAAGCTATCTTTTTCACTTCAGCAGCAATGGCTTTAACCACAGCTGGGAGCATATTGAAACTTGGCTAATACATGAGAATGGAGATACAATTTATCAAAAGACAGGTCATGCTATTCCAAATCAAAGTAAGCCTATCGCTTCAGAATTAAACTTATTGGCATTCCCCATTCAGCAAAAAGAGAAGGTCACCCTATATGTCAGATTAGAAGGCATCAGTCAGGAGCAGCGACACCAAGCACAACAGGTTTCATTTGACTTAATTCATCCAGAGATGTATCCTGGGGCTTTTACTGGCTATCCTTTTCGTGGTTATTTTCCGAAGCAAGGCGCATTCCCCTTTAGTGGTAATCCGATCACCAACCATCTATTTTACATCGGGCAATCTGATAAACTGCCCATTTCAGTAATTCATGAGCAGTGGAGCGATTTACCTAAAACTGACCTATTCAATACGCTGCATGAACCCAACAAAAGTTATTGGTTAAAAGCAATATTCTATGGGAGCCCTTATTTCTTAGGTAAGCAGATATTACATATTGCCCCAGAAATGGGTGACGATAGATATACCTTTGACTATGTAGATGCATACACGACTACAGGAGACGGCCAGTTTAGTCACCAGCGTACAGGTGATCATGTAGCCCAGGCCGACAGGCTTTATGACTTTTGGGCTAATTTCATCCAGCTGGATATTCAAGAGAAAGATACGGTAGAACTTTACGTACGAATGGAAGGGGCAGATGCTCGCTTTCTGATGTCGAATATGATACTTTATCATATTGACAAAGATTCCCTCTTCCCCACACAAATTAACTTAGGCTTAGAACATGGCATCTTCTATGGGAT
>ENA-ORXT01006596-ORXT01006596.1-marine-metagenome-genome-assembly--contig:-NODE-6596-length-10724-cov-8.349300_pt1 | contig 10724 bp, 6 predicted proteins | sample MGYA00237868_ERZ511482 | MGnify/ENA metagenome assembly ERZ511482
GAACGCTCCAGCGTTCAAGTGAATCAGGTTGAATTCCGTTCATGTTTGGCAAACCAAACCAAACGCTGACAACCCTGAGTTAAAGGTGGCTGTGGCGCCTTCCGATAGAATCGTTATCGTTTGAGGGAACGTCTGATTTGAGCTATCATAGACACACCGCTCGACTCGGCTCATCGAGATCCGGTGATCCGCCTTGCAGCGGTCGAATGGGAACGAACTAAAGGTCTATTCCACGACCAGACGGACCACCCCCCAGTTTGCGCGACGCAAACTTGCCAGGCGTCGCGGCCTCGCTCTCGGCGGCCCGGGCCCCGGGCCTAGATGGGGGGCTACCCTAGATCTGCCATATAATTCACTGGGCCCGGGTACGTCGGGCCTGGCCTGCAGGGTGCGCCACCGCCGGGGCAGGGTCCGTCGCCGTGCACGGTTCTGGCTCCGCCGCGTCATCCGCCGCCGCCGCTCGTCGCGGCTCGGGGGGGGTGGGGCGCCGCTGCCGCGGCGCCGCCCGCCCACCGCCGATTGGGCGCCGGTTGTTCGCCCAGCAACAATGGCCCGCGGTCCGGTCTGCGCACCCCGCTCAGAATGACGGATCGGCCGCATTCGCTGGTGGCGGGCGGACCGTCGCCCGCCGCCTGCCACTGGGCGCCGGTTGGTGCCCCTCGGGGGGGGGTGGGGGCGCCGCCGCGGCGCGCCGCACGCTGCTGGACTGTGCTGGATGCCCCTGGCTGGTGAGCGCGGGCGCCGCCGCGGCGCGCCTCCCGCCGCTAGGCACCGCTGCGGGGGGTGGGGGCACCACTGTCGCGCGCCATGCGCTTCTCGGCGTCCTGGGGGCCCCGGACAGGGGTGGGGGCGCCGCCGCGGTGCGCCGCCGGCCGGTGGGCACTGTATGGCACCGCTGGGGCGGGGGTAGGGGCACCTCGTGCGCCCGCCCCCCCTCGCTCGCTGCCACCGTCGTCGCCGCCACCGTCGTCGCCGCCACCGTCGTCGCCGCCACCGTCGCTGCCGGCGTCAACGTCACCGCCACCTCCGCCGCCGCTACCGGTGCTTTTGTCAGCGCCACGGTCGTGGTGTCGGTGCCCGCCACGACCACGACCACCGTCGCTTCTGCCGCCGCTGCCTGGCGGCGGCGCTACATGCAGGCTGTCCCTGTTGGCTGCAGACGGCGGGGTGGTGCCGCCGCTCTGACGGAGGCCGCCGTTGTCGCCTTGGTGCTGACGGGTTCCCCGTCGACGAGGCGGGTGCCCCCCTGGCGGCGTGGTGGCCTGCTGGCGGGTGCGGTTCATGCGGCCGCCCATGCCGCTGCTGTCGTTGGCGCGCGCGCTTCTGGTCTGCTTGGCCGTTGTGTGGGGCTTTGGCGGAAGCGGGGGGGCGGGGTGGGAGGGCGCTGTCGCCCGGCGGCTATCGAGCAGGTCGGTGGGGCCCTGATTTCAAGGCCGATGGCGCCGAAGGTCGACGGCAACAAGCGAATGCGGCTGCTACACGAGCTGCTGCTCTCGCTGCTGGGGGCCAACACGAGCTCACTGCCGCTCGATAACGTCGAGCTCGTGGCAGCACTCTTCCGCATTCTCAACGAGCTGAAGGTGCGCGTTCCGTCGCTGAAAACGCACGTCGATGTGTCGGGCGTGTCCAAGGCGACCGGACAGTCGTTCTTCGTCATCATCCGCGACGACGCGCTGGACAAGAACGGCTCGGCCAAGCGGGTTATCAGGTCCGTGTACACCTACCTGCACGGCGAGGCGTCGATGCTGACAACGGCGTCGGCTTGGGAGCAGTCACGTGACGACGATGCCGGTGCTCCCGCGAGGGCGCTCCCCCCCGGTGTTTCAGCCGACGGACCAGCAGACACGTCTGCATCCGCCGCGGCTGCAGCCACCGGGCTCCCCGTGGCGGCTACTGGTGGTGTTGCAGGCGCCGCTGCCGCGTCGGCTTCCGGTGACCCCCGCAAACCCGCTGGCGGCAGAGATGGCGACGATCCCGAGAGACCGCCGGCTCTTCCCCGCTTTGGACCAGAACTCGATGCGCTGAATTATGACCCAGAAGGGGACGCTGCTGCAGCTGCAGTCGTCGCTGGCGGTACTCTGCCGCGCCCCAACCCTCCGGCGGTCGGCGGCCAAGACGCTCCACTTGCCCCCCGCCTTCCTCCAAGCGGCGCATGGCAGCTGGTTATGGCTCCCCGATACGAGAAGCCGACATTGCACCGCCCCACGCCGGCGGCGAAGCTGTACATTGAGGCGCTTTTCGATGCGTCGACGGGGTTTGCGGGCGTGCTGCGGTCGACCATGGCCAAAGTGAGGCTCAAGGTGCTTTTGCGCCACGGGCTGGCGAGCAACGCGAGCATCATGCAGGGGTTGCATTGGTGGCCGAAGGCGTTCCCCTTAGAGGTGCTGGCGACGCTGGGTATGGCGACGATTGGGCCCAAAGACGCGGACAACAAGGTCGAAAAGCCCGAGTCGGTCGACGCCGACGGGCCCAAGGAAGGCCAGCCGCCCGAGTCGGCCATCATCGACGCGCCCAACGAGGGCGAGCCGCCCGCGTCGGGCAACACCGATGCGGCCAAGGAGGGCGAGCCGCCCGCGTCGGGCAACACCGACGCGGCCAAGGAGGTCGAGATGCCCGTATGGGCCGACGCCGACACGCCCAAAGAGAGTGAGCCACCCGCGGTGGCCGACGCCCTGACGACCAAGAAGGGGAACGCCGTCTCCAAGTGCACGTACGAGGTCTTCCCTGTCCTGATGGAGAAGCGGCACCTGCCAACAAACGAGCGTGCGCGTGATGCCCTGGACACGGAGTCGGTTGTCGTCCACCTGTCGCAGATAGGCGTCGTTCGCCAGCCGGGTGTGTGTCTCGTGGCGACCGCCCTCACGTTGCTCTTCGACAAGGAGCCCTGCGTAAAGGGCGTCATGGACGCCAAGCTGGGCAAGTACTCCGAGTGGGTGGATCTGGACGACGCGGTGGAGGAGGAGCACGGCCTCAAGGGGGGTGACGGTCGAACAACTTACCAGCCAAGGACTTGCTCCCCCCCGGCTTCCCCGCGAACCCCCTCCACCTCCACCCCCCCCAAAGCCGGATGATGGGGCAGCCGTCGACGACGCTGAGGCTGTCGTTCGTGCTCGCGTGGCCGCCCGTCAAGCAGCGGCCGCTGCCAGCCAAGACGCCGCAGACGCCGACAAGGCGGCCAAGACCCAGGCGGCGGCGGAGCGGCGGGCGCGGAAGCGAAGCGGCACTGGCGGCACGGCCAACCCGTCGAAGCGGCCAAGACAAGATGGCCCGACGTCGGCGCTGATCATGCCGTCCATCGAGCCGGCCGAGGACGTCGTCTGCCTGCCGCTCCTGGTGGAGGCGTCAATGCTTGCGGACCACACCTACGAGACGCTTGCCACCAACTGGTGCCAGCCGGTGGACAGGACGGTCGCGTCGCAGGTCGAACTAGAGGCCGTATCGGAGGACGACTGGCGCGATGTGGTGCGGGACCAGGGCGGCGTCGAGTGCGTGCTGGGAGCAGATGTCGTGCAATCGACGCGCAAGCGGATGATGGAGATGGCGGAGGTGATGCGGGCGGGCAACGAGTTGGATCCCGACAAGGAGTGCCCGATCGTCGCCACGGCGGTCCTGGACGACCCGGCGGGATTGGTGCGCCTGTCAATGGTGTCCATTAAGGCGATGGGCGACTTGCACTTGGCGTCCGCCCGGCTCGACAAGCTCCGCGATGCGGCCGCCTGGATGGAGACCGTGGCAGGCTTGTCCAACAGCCTGGTCTCCGACTTCATGGGGGGCACGAGGCGGACCACAGGTGCGTTAGCGACAGATTTCATGCGTGTTGTGTTGGCCAGTGGCCCTACGGCAACGGTGTGGCGCTCGTCGACGCTGCCGACGGCGGGCGGTGTGGAGGATGTGGTGGTGCCAACGCACCTACTCCTGTCAGACGTGGGGAAGACTTGGATGTCTGACGACGTTCTTTTTGCGACCCTCCATTTGCTGCAGCGCTTGTGCACGGCGCGGGGTGGAGACGTTTTCATTCTGCACTGCTCTGTTTCTGCGCGCCTGCTGGAAGGGGGAGATGCTGGCATTGTCGACAGCATTGCCGTCGAGGTGCATGGCGCAGCGAGCAAGGCTACCCGGCTGGCCGGCATCTGCAACGTCAACAGCTGCCACTGGGTGGCGTACTGCATCTACTTGACGTCCAAGACGCTCAAGCAGTACGACTCGGGTGCGCATTTTGTGGACCTGTTGACGGGCGTGGACAAGGCGGCCAAGAGGTTCAAGGCCCTGGGTAAGGCCTTGGCCGAGCTGAGGGATATGGAGGCCACAGACGAAAGGGAAGAGACGGCGAACGCGATGGGGGTGGCGGCGGTAGAGGACGTGGACTCGGGGGTAGCTGGGGGGAGAGCGTCACGTAAGAAGATCTGGAGCACCCAGAAGGTCAAGACGCCCCAGCAGCCGGTGGGGGATAACTATAGCTGTGGTCCTCTTGCTTTTTCCTTTGTGTGGCCTTGGGCGATGGCAGAGAACTCACGGGTGCTAGCGGGTGACTCTGACGCCATTCGGCTGGCTCTGCTTTCCACTGTGGTACAAGATGGCGTCGAGCAGGAGGACGTGCGGGTAGGTCGAGCCGCTTTGTCATTGAGTGAGGATGCAGGGGCTGCTGCCCAATAAAATATTGTGCACGTGCAAAAGAAACTGTGCTCTGTCTCATCGCGACCCCGGCCGTAGAAGCACCACCGCCGTCAACTCGCACGCCGGGGTGGAAGCGGTACGCCCCGCCCGCCGCTCACCCGCCCCCGGCGCGCGCCGACCGTAACGCGGGGTCACCATGGCACGGCGTCACCGCGACCGGTGCCGTGCCGCCCGCGCCACGCCTGGCGAAGCAGGTGGGGCCGAAGTTTCCCCGCCGCACCGTCCCCTGCGGCACCCCCGACGGGCGGCCTACCAACCCGTGGCCCCCGCCGGCCGCTGCCCTGCAGCGGCGCGCTGCGCCCAGCGGCGGCGGCGGCGGCGGCGGCGGCGCGCTGAGGACGGCAGGGGGCAGGCGCGCGCGCCGGTGGGAGGGTGTGGGGAGGCAGCGGGGGAGTCCCGCGGGGAGCTCCGCCTGGGGCGCCCGCAAACTGGTGGGTGGTCCGTCTGGTCGCTTCCCAACTAAAGCATACGGCGCAAAAAACAGCTTACCTTCACCGGAGCTCCGCTAGCCCAAAGCCATTCCCGCCCCTCCCCACTCCTTTCCAGATGCCCAGCTGAAAACCCGGCACTTACCATTGTTTCATACCCCCCAGGTGCCGGCGCACTCGCCGCAGGTGACCCACTTGGTACGGAGCTTCAGTGCCCGGCACGTTCACATTCCTGCGCTGGGGTGCCTGAATATTGCGGGGGGGCGGGCCAGCTAGAGGGTGTCTTCAGACCGCGCACACCAAAACACCCCTGTCGTCCTGTGATACGACGAGGACGGGGGTGCGTCTGGTTCGGTGACTCCCAGGGTGACTGTGTGTTGAGGTTGGATGAGACGGTAAGATGGGGGACGTGCGGATGACACTCGTGGAACGTGCTGTTGTGCTAGGTGGCGGACATTGAGGCAGGCTTTTATATAGCAGTCGGGGGGGTAGGGATGCAACCCAGCGACGGCAGCCGCACTCTGGCAACAACTGCCCATGCGCACCCAGTGCGACACCGCCCATGCCTCACGATAAAACTGCAATGCACCTATCCATGCGCAGCTACAAAGCTACAGATTGCCGCACCTGTTGCCCACCACGGATGTGGAGCTCGCCCCGGCCGAACCGACCAACACCCCAGCCCTTAACGCCCGACACTCACCCGGCCCATGCCCCAGAGCAACAAAAAGAAACCAATCTGCCGTCCCACCACAAGGCGCCCCTCACCCCAACTGCGAGCAGCGGGTGTCTAACGCGTAACGGGTTGCCGTGGAAGGAGGTGGCCGAGCTCTGGCGCTCCCCGTAGCTGGCATGCCGACCGCCCGCGGGGAGCCCGGGCGGCTGTCAGGGGGGGGGGGCGGGACAGCGTTGGCGCCGCCGCCGACGGCGGTGCAGACGGGGCGGCGGCAGAGCCGCCATATTCACCGCCGCCGACGACAAGGGCGGTGGTTGCAGCGGTTGTGGCCGCCCCACCCCCGACCTTGCTCGCCGGCAATGACGCCCCACGCGCCGCCACGCCCGGCCTCCCTATCATCACGGCGCCGGAAGTGGATCATACGGCGGATTTTGAAACCCTCTCACAGACCCCTTAGAGGCCACTGCAAAATGCCGCTCACAGACCCCCCAGACGCCGTTGCGACAAACCCTCCCCCAATGGCCGTTGCGGCCCCCATTCCTCTCAGAATGGCTTTAAATGGCATCGGATCGCCGAACCGCCACCCCCCCCAACGTGGCCAGAATCAGCTCTTTTTGCATCGGGCAAAATGCCTGATTTGGGCAACAAAAACCGGTCAGCTTTAGCGAAACCTTGTAAGTCGATGGACCACCATGGAGTTGCTTATTAGCGACCCTCCCTCTGTAGTGCCCCCCGAGCTGCTCTTGCAAACGGCCGGCCAGGTTGCTGGGCTGTGCGTCCGTCATAATTAGTGGACAAAAAAACATGCATATGACTATGCTCATCGACGCCAACACCCCAGACGCTCACAATGCATGGTCAAGCGGCTGTGAAAAAAAGCAGGGAGAGGGCGGTGGCGCACGTCCGCCCTATTGACGCAGCCGCGGTTCATGATGAGCATATTGTTTATTGCACCAATGAGCCGCATCTGTACTATAAAGCGGTCTTGCGCCAAGTAGGTCAAGTGGTCTTGCGCCAAGTAGGTCAAGTGCGCCTTGACGGGTTTGTTGAGTGAATGCCTGTTCTCCGCCGCCGAGGTCTTGTGCATGCCCGACCGCGTTGGGTAGTTGTTGGCGTCATACAGGGGGGAGCACTTGTGCTGCACCGCGTGGAAGCGGTCCGATGCCCACGCCGTGTCCGAGATCCTTACCAGCCACGGCATGCGTCGAGTGGCATTGCGCGCCGACTGGCACGCAGTGTCGAAGAAGACGGTCTTGAGGAGCCGCGGGAAGCGGGCGGCCAGCGCCGCGACGATGCCCACCGGGCTCCCCGCCGTCTCGAGGACCTCAAAGCCCAGCAGCACCCCGCAGGGGCAGATGTAGGACACAACGCCGGGGGTGTAGACCGAATGGGTGACGAAGGCGTGCCTGCAGTCGTCGTCGCCGAGCCGCCCGTTCTCCTCCTGTTGTCCCTTCCGCTTGGACGTCTTCTTGGCGTTGGGGTTCTTGGCCGTCTGGGACTTGGCCTTGGCGGCGCGCGCGGCAGCCGCCGCCACGTTGTCGCGGGGGCGGCGGCGCACCTGGTCGAGGTCGGGCATGACAATGCCCGACCGGATCTCAGTGGCCTGGTCGGCCGCCCGCTCGGTCGACGCCGCCGCCGACCAGAGCCCGGACGGCAGGTTCTGCCCGGGCCCGACTGGTTGCCGCGCGAGCCACGCCTTGAACTTGTCGGCATCCGTGTCGGTCCACGCCGCCTTGTACAACAGCGACTCGGCGTTCATGGCGCCGCGCCACAGGTCCTCCATAAGCAAGTCGGGGTGCACGGAGAAGAGCAGCAGCTCGCCGACAGCCCTGCACATCTCCTCGTCCTCGTCGATGCTCTCGGCGAGCAGGTCGAGCGCCGGCCACACGACGTGCAACGCCTGGATGCACTTGGTGATCTTGAGCCATTCGTTTGACTTCTTTCAAGCGATGAGGGCCTTCGCCAACTCCGTCAGCGCGGCGAAGGGGCAGCCGGCGAAGATCCCGATCACCGGCTCGGCGATAAAGGCCGAGAAGAAGTTGAACAGGATGCTCCACCGCTCGCGCCTCACCACCGGCAGCAGGCCATCACCGCCGACGGCGTCGGAGATGACGCGGCAGTACTTGAGCGCGTTCACAGGCGCCGCCGTCCCCGCGCTGCCGCCGTTGGCGGCGCCACCGCCGCGCAGACAGGTCGGCCGACCGGCCGTAGCCGTCGCACTTCTTGTCGTCCTTGGGAGGGGAGAAAAAGAAGGCGGCCTTGGCGGGGGTGACGTAGGGGGTGGGCTCGGAGAGATGGGCGAGAACGGTGGCTCACCGGCGGAGGGACGAGGTGACGTTGGCGGTACGTCCGACGCGCTCGACCCCGAGTCCTCGTGCTGAGGCTCGGATGTCATCCGGAAGAAAGAGTTGAAAAGGCAGCTGGCCGCCCACGCGGCACAGGACGCCCGGTGACCGGCGTCGTCGTGATCGCCGACGGGGGAAGCGACGCCGCCCAACACCACAAAATTGCGCAACGCCAGCTGCTCCGCCTTGTTGAACTTGACGTCAGTTGCAAAGCCGGCTTTTAGCTGCTCTCGCACGCACTTGCGCACTTTGGCCGTGGGCACCGCGCAGGCCTTGACCACAGAGATGGGGATTGTCGGAACGATGGCCGTTGCCTTCACAAAGGGGATGAACTGGTCCTTGAAGATGCCAATCGTCTGGCCGTCAGCCACGACGGCCGCGTACGGGGTCTGGCTGCAGAAGAAGCAGTCGGTGCACCTAAACAGCTGCCGCGGCACGATCAATGTGCGGGAGTTCTGGTCGGTGGCCTTGGAGAGCTCCTGCCGCGACTGCACGTCGTCGGCGTACAGCGCCCCGCTGGTGTGCAGCTGAAAAGCCGACGCCGACGCCGCCGCCGAGATACTGCTCTTGGTGGTAATCAGGGTGAAAAGGATGACATCCAGGAACATCTGGGTGTAGACGGCATGTTTGCTGAAGCAAAAAAGGCCCTGCTCAGAGCCGTCAAAGGCGACCGTCTTGCCGCACGCCGCATTCGGACACACCCACTCGACGACGCGCACGCCGACCGGCCCGCTCAGCGTGTGCAGCGTCGCGGACGTGCCGTCTCCCCTCGGACCCGCCTCGGCGCCGCATGCTATGCAATTGGGCCCGTACAGTTCCGCGTTCATGTACGGCAGTAGCGTCGCCCCGCGGGCGACAGAGTCCCAGTCTCGGCATGCAGCGGACTCGCCCCAACACGGCAGCAAGTTGCGGGCCCTCCGCAGGTAGTCGGTGTAAATGAACTGCCTCTCCTTGCCCTTCCTGCGCGCCGACGGCGCCGCCAGGCGCTCGCGTGTAGACGTGTCGGCTGCCGCGGTGTTGTCGGTGACGGGATCCTCGGGCACGTCTGGGGGCTCGTCGTCGTTGTCCTCTTCGTCAGGCGCCTGGCCGTCAAAGCCACGGTAACCGTCGATCGGTGGTTTATCCACGCACGAGTGAACACAGTGGGCGTTGCGGGTGCGGCACAACCCGCGCTGACACACGGGCCTCACCTTGCGTGTCTTGCGCGCCGGGGTCTTTACGACGCGCCAGATGCGGTTGTGGCCGACTCCGTGCGTGGCGCTGCCGTCGTCGAACGACGAGACCTCCTCGCAGTGCACGTCCACCGCCCGAGCGTGCGCGTTGTCCAGCGCGGGGAAGCGCTCGAAGAGGGAGAGCACCGACTCGCATCCTACATGAGCGGCCACCCCCTTGAGCGCCAAAGCGTGGGCGACCGCGAGCCGGCAGGTCGACGAATCACCCGTCCGCACACGCGCCCCGACATTCTCGTCCATCGCGTCCGTCTTACACGAGCAAAAGAAGCCAGCCACACCGTCCTTGGTCGCCGACCACACGACAAAAGGGGAACCGCCGCCACCAGCCACACAAGCGGCACGGCCGCCGCACAGGGGACGAGCAACAAAGCCCGCCGTGCCGGTCGCTCGAAACTCCTCATGTAAGAGGCCGATGCCGACGAGAGATGCGTCCTGCAGATGGCCGGACAAGGTATCCACCGACGTCTCCATGACGGGACGGCGCCCGGGTACTCGACGAGGTGTCGCCGTCGCGCCGCTGCGGCCCCCGTCGGGGTGATGGTCGTCGGCGCCGTCGCCACGCGGTCTTGAGGGTGCTTGCTGCCGCACGCGCTTGGCCGCCCGTAGCGGCACAGCGCGCACGTCGCCATCGTCACCTTCGTATTGAAGAAGGGCCTGGACCAGCTCCTCCGGCAGGTACACGCCGAGCGCCTCGTCGGCGAGATACGCCACAAACGGCTCGTGGTGCTCTTCGCCCTCGGCGACGCCACACGACGAATGAGCGAACGGCTCGTCACCGCAAGCCGCGCCCATCTTGCCCACTTGGAGGGGGTCCTCCAACGCGTGCAGCAGCAGGCTCGCCCCGCAGTGTCCCCACCACCACGCGCCCAAACAGCGCCCTCGCCGCCCGCTAGACGGTGGCGGCGAAGAGGACCGCGACACTGGCGGCATAGCCGCCCCGGAGGCGCCGCAACGCCGCCAGAAGAACCACGCCCGCGTCAATCGGGAGGACAGGACGCGGCGCGGGGCGGCAGGCTACCGCCCAACCGCCAGTCACCAGCAGGTGCAGCCGGTGGGCAGCACCGCAGCCAGAAAGTGGCGACAGCAGCGGGCGACAGTGGCGGTGGTCGCGGCGGGGACGGAAGCCACGACCATGGCGCAGCCGAGCGCACCGGTAGCGCCGGCGGTGGTGGCGGCGACGTCGGCGCCCGCGACAACAATCGCGGCGAGCGAGCAGGGGGGGGCGGACGGGCCGCCCGACCACCCCCCCTCAACGGTGCCTGGCGGTGCCCAGCGGACGGCGGCACGCCGCGGCGGCGCATTCACCCCCGCCAGGGGACCCAGGAGCGCTGGGCGGCGCGTGGCGCGCGGCGGCGGCGCCCCCCCCCCC
>ENA-ORXT01006597-ORXT01006597.1-marine-metagenome-genome-assembly--contig:-NODE-6597-length-10723-cov-8.720458_pt1 | contig 10723 bp, 10 predicted proteins | sample MGYA00237868_ERZ511482 | MGnify/ENA metagenome assembly ERZ511482
CCACGTCCCATTCGCGAGTATGAGTATGGGCGACGCGTCGAAATATCTCACGGGTACGAGTATATACCCGAAAAAAACACTCGGGTGATACCCTTGACGAAATACTCTTGGTGAGGCCTGGTTACGATGTTTGGGGGCTGTACGCCCAGGCCCGCTGATCGGCGGGGCCGAGCCCGACGCTCTGCTCGTCGGCGCCGACGCGACAACTCGTCGTCGTTTTTAACCACTGATGTCTCCCGATCGGGGGACGAGGCAGCTGTTGCGGCCCTACTTGGTGCGTTTTGCGCTACCCCAACGCCGTCGACGGTATGGGAGAGCACTCTGGGAATTGACCCAAGGGCCCAACGGACTCCTGACTCGGCGGAGGGTGAGCAAGGCGGGGGAGCGGCGCGAGAGGTACCCCGGGGGATTGACCCGGGGTTCCCGACGCAACTCTTCTCCGCGACCGGTCCGGAGGCAGAGGGGTGGCCGACTCAAACCACCCAGACACCCCCAACTCGGGTAGTGCCGCCCAAGTTTGTAGTGAACCACCCGTACTACCGGGTGATGTTCAATTGTGAGACCTACGCGCTAGACAACAAGTCGGTTCTTTACACGCAGCGCCAGGCCCGTACTTTGGGCCGGCGCAAGAAGAAGGTGGCTCAGTCTTTCGGGGTACACGACGAGTGGGACGGTTCCCCCCCGGCTAGGGTCTTCCAGTTCTTGCGCAAGTTCGCCAAGGCCTGTGACGACAACGACATCTTCGAAGGCAAAGCCTTTTACATCCTTAAAGACTTCACGAAGGAACCTCTTAAGTCAGAGGTGATGATGGTTATGCCAACTCGCCGAGCGGGTAAGCCCGGCGAGGTCACTTCCTACCTTGAGCGCATCAACTGGATGCTCCGGCGTCATGTCGACGAGGCCTCAGTGGCTACTCTAGTCGAGACCCTCAACGTCGCGGTCCGACGTAATGACGAGGACGAGTTGTCCTTTGCCGAACGCCTCCGCCGCCTCAACACAGAGTGCGGGTTCATGTACTGGGAGGTCGCCCTCAAGGGGCGCATTGTGGAAGGTGTCCACCGCGCGGCGCGCGCCACTGTGCGCGAGCGAAACACCCCGGGCATGACTATTGCGGAGCTGGCTCGCGTCGCCCAAACTAAGGGCGACAAACACCGCTGGCTGCGATTTGAGCAGCTTAGGGAGCGGACCAAGGAGTGAGAAGCTCTTGCGGAGGAGGCCCGGATCCGGCGGCAAGCTCGTGCGGCCGCCCTTCCTCGGGCCACCGGGGGAACGCGGGGTTACCAAACGCGGGACGCCCCCGTCCGGATCGTCGGGGCCGTGGGTGCCCCAACTCCGGGCTCTTGGTACGACGTGTCCCGACCCAAGGCCCCGAGCGGCTCAGTTCCCGGGGGCGGCGTCAACCCGCGCTAACGATCCCGACAGAGGGATGAGCCTTCCCGACCCAAACCGCGGGCGGGAGAGTACCCTCGCTGGCAGCGTGGCAAGGTGGGTCATTGGGCCGAGGTGGGCCCCGACTTGGACGCACGCCTACGCGACCGACTGGCCATACCCAGTCGGTGGTCCCCTCTCGGAACGTCCTCGGGCTCCCGTGATACCCAACGAACGGGCCGGCGAGTAGCCGTTGCCACTCCCGACGAGGACTCCAGCTCAAGCGGCGAGGAGTCGACGCCGCTTGAGAAGAGGGAACCGCAGACCGAGCCCGAGTGCGGACCCGCCACCTCCTCTGAGTCCAAGGAGGGAAACGAGTAACCACCGGTGTTGGGCCCTCCCCGCGGCAACCGGTGGACCCAACCCGGGGTGTGGATGTGATGCCAGTACGCATCCAATCCCGACCCAATGGAATCTGCCATCGGGACGCGCCCCTCCCGAAGGGGATAGGCGGCCGAAATGTGGCGGCCATCCTGACGGGGTCCAACTATCACGTGGCCAGTCGCGTCTGGCTGGACGCGGGGCGTGAGTCAGCCCTCCGCGTCATTGTCGACACGGGGTCGTGCGTCTCCCTAGTACGGGAAGCGCTACTCCACCCGGAGATGAAGGTGGCGCCCTTAGATGCGACGACTGCCCAGTTGTTTGACGTGAATGGGAGACTCCTTCCCATCACGGGCACCGTGACTCTTACGATGCGAGTCGGAACATACTCCACCCCAGTCACGTGTGGAGTAGTGCGCGGCATGTCGGTCCCTCTACTCCTAGGAACCGACTACACTGACGTCCATGTCCCCAACATCTGAGGACCCAAGGGGTACATCCGGTTACTAACCGGATGTAAGGTCCCTATCCTCCGTCGAGGTAAGACGGTGTCGTATGCCAGGGAAGACGAACCCAGCAAGGCTGGTGCCGCTAGTGAGGCGGACAATAAGGTGCACCTGGCACACGAGGTGGTCCTACCCCCGCGGTCCCGGGGATACGTCCCAGTACAGACGTTATTCCAAGGAACTTGGGTCATCACCCAGCGCCATCGGGTGTATGAGCGCCACCGCGGGCATGTTGCAACTGGGACCATGGACTGCACCGCCAACCAGACGTGGTGGGTGGAGGTAACCCATACGGGGAACACGAGTAAGCGATTCCCCAAGGGCATGGTCATGGGGCATATGTCGGCCTACTCCGGTACGTTACCCGCCATATCCCGAGAGGACTGGGCTGCACTCAGCCCCAGTCCAACCACCGCGCCCGACGTGACGGACCACGTGGAGGAGCCTCACGTTCAGACTTCGAACGTGCCGGAGGGGCTGCGGCCTCAAGTGCTCGCCCTACTGGAGAAGCACCGAGCCCTCTGGAGTGGGCACTTGGGCTCCATTAAGGCCACGGAGCACCGGATCGAATTGAAGCCGGGCTCCAAGCCCGTCCGGCTCAACCACGACCGGATGGGTCCCCGAACTAGGGAACTCATCAAGGTTCCAAGTCGACCAAACGCTCAAGCTCGAAGTTATAGAGCCGAGCCAGAGTGAATGGGCTAGCCCGGTGGTACTCATCCCGCAGCCCGACGGGAGTCTCCGGTTCTGCATCGACTATCGGCAGTTGAACGAGCGCACAGTACGCGACTCGTATCCATTACCCCGGATGGACGACTGCCTCGACTCCTTAGGAGATGCACAGTTCTTCTCCACGTTGGTCTGCAACGCGGGGTACTGGCAGATCCCCCTAGCCGAGGAGGATATGCCGAAGACGGCATTCACTTGCCACTGTGGGACGTACCAGTGTACGCGTCTTCCATTTGGCCTGTGCAATGCCCCTGCCACTTTCCAGCGGGCTATTGACGTGATCCTATCCGGAGTCAAGTGGCAGAGTTAGCTCGTCTTCTTAGAACACCTCATCATCTTCTCCGCCGATGCCGAGTCGCACCTGTCCCACTTGGACACGGTGCTCACCTCACTCGGGAAGCACGAGGTCACCCTCAAGGCACAGAAGTGCCACCTGTTTCATAACGAGGTGGAGTACCTTGGCCATGTAGTGCGGCCAGGACACTGGAGTGTGAACAAGAAGAACCTCAAGGCCATAAATAAGGCCAGCTTCCCCCAGACCCAAACCCAACTCAGGAGTTTCTTGGGGATGTGCAATGTCTACCGTCGGTTCATGGTAGACTTCGCTATGACCGCGAAGCCGCTGAACAACTTGAACAGCGTGAAGCTTCCGAAGCGGTTGAGTCCCCCTACCCCGCAGGAACAGAACGCGTTCGACAAACTACGCGAACAGTTATGCCACCCGCCCATTCTCGCGATACCGCGCAAGGAGGGAAAGTACATCATCGATGTGGATGCTAGCTACGACAAGCTAGGGTGCTGGCTACTACAGCAGCAACCCGATGGTAAGTACCTGCCCGTAGGCCACTTAAGTAAGGGCCTACTGCCGGCGGAGAAGCACTACACCGACACCGAGATTGAGGGACCAGGTGTGGTGTGGGCGGTCGGTTTACTACGACCGTACATCGAAGGCACCAAGTTCTTCATCCGGTGTGACCACAAGCCACTGAAGTGTATACTAACCACGACGGCCTGCACCAACAATCGACTCAATCGTTGGCGCATCCTCCTCTCGGAGTTTGAATATGATGTGGAACACAAGCCCGGCCCCCAACATGCGGTGTCCGACGCTCTGTCCCGCATCCCAACTGAGGGGCTGGACACGGGACCCATCTCCCCGGAGATACCCACAGTCGGGGTGACCACTCGATCGGGGGCGGAACTCGACCCCCGACTCCCCGAAAACAGGGAGACCGCCCGCATACCCCTGGGCGAACTAGTCCAGAAGCAGGCGACAGACGAGTTCTGTGAGGGGGTAAAGAAGTTACTTGACACCCCCACACCCACGCGCTTCTACGAGATCGCAGACGGGTTGTTGTGCCGTCGCGGACACGGCGAGGAGACCCAGCAGGTAGGGGTTTCCCAGTCCCTAGTCAAGGACGTATTACAGGCAGAGCACTCGTCCCTCTTGGCGGCGCATCCAGGTGGGACGCGCATGTACCAGACCCTGCGAGACCGATAATACTGGCCCCTGCTAACGATGAATGTGTTCGGGTGGGTGGCAGCTTGCCCCACCTGTGCAAAGAACCGGCTCATGGGTACGCAGAGTAAAGGGTTTATGAGGTTGTTCCTCGCGACGGAACCCTTCGCAGCACTGGCCATTGACTTAGTTGGCCTCCTGCCCAGAACCCCCGAAGGATATGAGTATATCCTCGTTATTTGTGACCTATTTACTAAGGTCACTCGGGCGGTCTCGTTTCGAGACATCACGGCTCTGGATGTTCTCAGCGCATTCCTCAACACGTGCGTTGCTAGCTACGAGATCCCCGATTCAAGTCTATCGAAAAGCGGACCCCAATTCGCTGCCGTACTCTGGCAAGGGGTGCTCAAGACCCTGGGTTTTTGTTGGGATTCGAAACTTGTACCACTCAGCTACAGCCACAATACCGGTGTGAATGGTCCTGAGGAGTTCAAACTTATAGTCCAAAACACCTCCTTACTTCACAGGACCTCAAGCCGCCAGGTCTCACTCACGAAGCCAATCCCCAGGCTTCTGCGATTTCAAGTCGCCCTCAGGTGTTAATTGAACCTGCGACCTCCTGCAGAGCCAACCAGCTTTAGCTAAAATTTTCTGGGCCCATAACCTGTTGGGATTCGAAACTTGTACCACTCAGCTACAGCCACAATACAGGTGTGAATGGTCCTGAGGAGTTCAAACTTATAGTCCAACAGCGGGCGCGTCACCTGTGGGGTGACGGCCCCGCGGGGCGGTAACACCGGTCGGGGCGAATGGCGCCTCGCCGGTGAGGCACACCCCGGAGTCCGCGCCCACCGGTTTCGCAGAGGGCGTGTCGCCGTTGGGGCGACGCCCCTGCGGCGCTGTTGCGCCGCGCGTGGCGGAGGGCGCATCGCCAGTGGGACACACCCCGGAATTGGCGCCCCCCGGTTCGCTGTGGGCGTGTCGCCGGTAGGGCGACACCCCACGGTGCTGTCGCACCGGCCGTGACGGAGGGCGCATCGCCGGTGGGGCGGCGCCCCCGCGGTTCTGGTGCACCAGTCGTGGCGAAGGGCGTGTCGCCGGAGGGGCGACCGCCCCGCGGCGCTGTAATGCCGGCCGTGGCGGAGGGCGCTTCGCCAACGGGGACATGCCCCGACGTCTGCACGCCCCGGTCACGCCGGGGGCGTGCCGCAGGCGGGGCGACGCCCCCACGGCGCTGTCGCGCCGGCTGTGGCGGAGGTCGCGTCGCCAGTGGTGCACGCCACCACGCGCCAACGGGCGGATCGGCCGTGCGGCAACGCCACCGTGACGCGGTCGCACCGGTCGTCAAGACAAGCGGATCGCCGGTGGGGCGGCGCCCCGGAATCCCGCGCCACAAACGCCCGGCGGGCCTATCCGGCTTTACTGCCTGCTCGCCACGTTGGCACTTCCTACAAGTCGACATAGGCGGGATTCACCAAGGGGATTCCGCCCTTCCGCAGCGGAGCGCGCACCGCCTGGTTCAGGCGTGCCGCGTGCCACGTCGGGCTCCCGGCCAACGGCCCACCCACCTGACGCGCGGCCCGGCCGTACTCCAGGAGCGCCAGCCCCAGCATCGTTATCGTCACCTGACCCCAGTTCACCACCAGGTCGTACCCCCACTCGGCCCACACGCTTCCACGGAGGTCACCTGGTCGCGAAGGCCCCGCCTGCGCGGTATGGGAAGCCCCCGTCAGGTAGAACGCCGACACGGTGGCGTCTTGGCCGCCCGACCCGCGGGCCTTCCGCTCCGCGGCCACGTCCCGCCCGCTGGTCCGCGCCGCCACCCGCCGCCTGGCAGGGTCTTCGTCCCAGCGCCGCCGAGCCCCGACGGCCGCCGCTGCCACCTCCTCCACCGCGGCGTTGCCGCTCCCGCCGTCGGGATCCGGCGTCGTTTCGGCCGGAAGGGGGGGTATGTCCGGCGGCGTTCCGCCCGGGAACGCCGCGGGGGGGGTCCCCCGTCAGCGGGGCACCCAACGTGGCCACACGCGGCGTGGAATCGGACGCCCCCGCTGGCGCCACGGGGGCGAATTCGACAGCGACGCCAGCCACCGGCCCCGGCGTGGCCGGCGGCGCGGCGGGCGCTAGCGGCATCGCCAGCTCCGCGGCGGTGGGCCCCGCCGCGCTGCTCGCCATCTCGGGCGCCGGCACCAACGGCGGCGGGGGAGACTGCCAAGACATCGAGGCAAGCCCCGCCCGTGACGTGGCCGGGCGCGCGGCGGACGCAACCGCCGGACGCGGGCGCGGGAGAGGGGCACCAGCAGGCGCCAAAGCTTCCGCAGCCGAAACCGGCGGCGCCGCGGGCGGCACCCCCGGGGATGGAAGAGTCGGCGACGTGGCGGCCGCGTCAGGAGCGGCGGACCGCCCCAACACCGGCAGCACCGGCGGGGGCGCAGCAGCTCCCCACGGCGGGGAGCGCGGCGCCGCGACCGGCATCCCCGGAGGCGGCAGGATCGGAGAAGCGGCGGCACCGGCAGAAGCGAGGGAACGTCCGGACACAGGCGGACCCTTCGCCGACAACACCGGCGTCGGCGCCGGCGGGGGCGCAGAGGGCGCGGGCTCCCGGCGCGGGCGAACAGGCGACGCCGCGGGTGTGGGCTCTCGGCGCGGGGGCGTCAGCGGGGCCTCACCCCCGCCACGTCTCGGATACCCACGTCCGTCACGGGGCGATACCGGAGGTGGCGCCCAATCGCGTTGCCCACCGCCATGGCCCCGGCCGTACCCGGGACGGGGGTCATTACTCCGAGCGCCCTTGGACCCGGGCGCGCCGGCACCGTCGCCTCATCCGCCGGCCTGGCCTCCCCCGCAGTAGCCGCCGCCGTGTTGCTCGTCTCCGCGGTCTTCCCCGCCGTGGTAGCCACCGCTGGGGTACCCGTCGTACCCACGGTCATCCGCGCCGTGGTATCCGCCGCCGTAGCGGTCGTACCCGCGGTCGTCACCATCGCGGCACCCGCTGTCGCGGTATTTGCCGCCGCAGTCACCACCGCTGTGATACTCGCCGCCGCCGTAGCAGCCGGCGCGGCCGTCGCCACCGCGAAAATCGCCGTCGTACTCGCCGCTGCGGTCGTCGCCGCCGCGGTACCCGCCACCGCGCTGGTGGTCGCGGCGGTCGTAGCCGCGGCCATCACCGCCGCGGTGTCCGCGGTCGCGGCCCTCTGCGCCGCGGTCGCCGCCGCTGCGGAACTCGCCGCCGCTGAAGCCGCCACCGCCGCGGTACTCGCCGACGCGGTCGCCACTGCCGCGGTATCCGCCGTCGCCGTACCCGCCGCCGCGGCCGCCGGCGCAGTAGTTACCGCCGCCACCGCGGTACCCGCCGCCGTACTCGCCGCCGCCGTCGTCACTACCGGGCTGCCAGCCTCCGCCGTGGCGCGGGCCACTGGTACCGGCCCCCTGGCCGCCGGGCCAGGCCGCGCCTCCGCCGGCCGGGTAGTCGCGGCCCCCACGGTCCCCGGCGGACGCCGGTGGCTCCACCCCGCAGCGGCCGCACCGGCGGTGGGATACCGCTGGCCCCCGCCTGGGTCGGCCCCGCCGCGGCTGCCGGCACGCCCGGCCCCGCCGCCAAGCGATGCGGCACCACCCGCGTCCATAGGGGCGTTGGCGCTGCCCCCTCGGGGCTCCGACCGCGGGGACCGCGGCGGACCAGCCCTGCTGGCCCCATGCGGCTCGGCGGAAGCCGCCGGGTGCGGAGCACCGTACCCGTCCCTGCCGATGTCCACGTAGGGAGACCGCGGCGGCACGTCCGCCTCGAGGGCGGCCTCCGTGCACCCCAACCCGGTCGGCGACGACGCGCAGGGCGCTACGCCCACCCAGCGGCGCTCGGCGCTCATCATCGTCCCCCGGTGGGAGTAGGGGATGTCGGGAATTGCCTTCCCCGAAGAAGAGTAAGGAAGGCGCTGGCGCACAAGGCGTCACGGGACGTGCGGCCACGCCGCCAGGATGAGGCGCAGCGTTGTGGCCCGCCGAGTGTCCCCTTGGGCGAGGGCCACCGGCCCAAAGCGGGTGAGCGCCCACGTCGCCAAGGGCGGGGGCCGAAGCAAGCGGCGGTCCCGTTCGTACGCAGCAAAGACGGCGCTCACCATCGCGCACGCCGCCGCCAGGCGCGCTACGCCAAGGACGGGGTCCCTCATCGCCGTAGCGAGGCGGTGCGCGTGATAGGTAAAGACTCGCAGCAAGAACCAAGGAAGCAGCCGCGGCGCGGCGAAAACGAAGTCCCAGTCGGAGGGAGCTGGCGGGAGGAGGAATGTCCGGTCAGCGGACTCACGCAGCGGCAGGCGCATCGTGCCATGACCCGCGCGGGCCACCAACGCGAGCCGCCCCATCATGCGGGCGTCCCGCTCGTTGGCCCAGTCGTCCCCGGGGACCGGCACTGAGGTGATGAGGGGCTCACGCCCAACCCAAAACTCCAAACCGACGCTGACGTCCCCCCACGTCGTCTCCCGCAGAATCGGCAGCTGGGGCTGTAGCGCCACCAGCCACACGAACCTCGCGGCGCCGTCGATTCAGAACATCTCGGTGGCGTCCGCCATCGGCTCCGGCAGGAGTACGGCGACCTCCTTTACCCGCAGAATGCGGTGGAAGTACTCGGCGGCGAGCGGGCAGTCGACGGCGGCCAACGACTTCAAGACGTTCGGCGCCGCGTCCGGGGCCAAGTAACAGCCCGCCTCGCCCACGGTGACCATACACGTCCATGCCTCGTCGATGGCCGCCGTGTCGCCGGGTCCCGGCATCGCGCCCCCGGACGCGACGCGTACCGTCGGCCAAGGGCCCTCGCCGTCCACGTCGCAGGCGTCCGCGACCTCGATCGGCACCCTGACGGGCAGCGGTGCCGGGGCCGCCGGCGCCTGGAAAAAGACCGTGTTGGGGAATGGGTCCCGTAGTCCCGGCGGGAGCGTCCGAGCCGGCCGCGGCGTTGGTCGCAGATGGTCCCGATCGGGCACCCGGGCCCATGTCGCCGTTCGTAGAAGATTATCCGCGAGTCCCGAGCGCGACTGCGCTCCGGACGCCGCCGACGACGCTGCCGGCGCACCCCGTCCCGCCGACACGGGACGCCGCACCGCCGATCCGCCACCCCCGCGGCCGGCGGCCCCCGCCGTCGCGGCCGACGCCCCGCCTCCGAGAGTACCTCCGGCCGCCGCTACCGCCGCGGCACCGCCCAGCACGAGAGGCGGCGTCGTCGAGCGGTGGCGTTGCCCCGCCATGCCCGATGGACCCTGGGGCGCGGTGCCCGTCGTCTCCGCCGCCACCGTCGCCGCGGTGGTGGTGGGCACCCCCCTGGTCACCCCCGTCGCACCTGCGGCCGCGGCGCTCACCCACGAGCGCGGCGTGTCTTTCAACGAGCCCGCCGCCCTCGACGGCTACGACCCCGCCTCGGCGGTCGTCGACTTGGCCGGCTGCCTCGCGCGCGGGCAGGAGCGGGCGCTGACCAAAGACTTGAACGCGCTCGAGGCGGCCACCGGCGTGCGCGTGCGCATCCTCACCCAAAACACCGTGACGCCCGGGGTGGCCATCCGCGACTTTTGGGGCCTCAACGCGACGGACGCGTCGATCCTCATGGTCGTCGACCTCCGCGGCGGCAACATCCTCAACTTTTCCGTGTCGGACCCGGTGCTCAAAAAGTTGCCCGACTCGTTTTGGTTGGAGACGACCAACCGGTATGGCAACCTCTTTTACGTCAAGGACAAGGGGCAGGACGGGGCCATCCTCGCCGCCGTCGAGTCGATCAAGACGTGTCTCAACCGGGAGGGCGTGTGCCGCGTGACGCCGGGCATTGGGGGGGACCAGCTGGCCGTGACGCTCGCCTGCTCTGCCGTGGGGGGGGCGGTGGCGGGCGCCGCCGCGCGGACCGGCGGCAAGCGCTTCAACGGGCCGTGGGTGCTACTGTTTGCGCCGCTGTGGGGCATCTTTTTTGTCTCGTTTGGGGTCGGGACCGTCGCCGCCCGGGAGGGGCTGGCGAGCCTCGACGTTGGCAAGGAGGTGGCGGCGTTTGCAACCGCCGCGGCGGCGACCTGGTGCAGGTCGTGCCGCAGCCGCCCGGTGGCAACGTGCGCCCTCAGCACCTCAAGCGGCCCGCCCCGCTGGGACAGCGGCGTGGCCGCGAAGCGCCGCTCGCTGTGTGCGCACGCCGGCGCGGGGCGACGGCTGGGCCACCGGCGTGGAAGCACACGCCGAGCAGCGGCGGCCTGGCTCGGCGTCCCGGCCAGAGCGCGCCACGTCATTGCGCGCTTGGTGTCGATCCAGCTGCAGG
>ENA-ORXT01006598-ORXT01006598.1-marine-metagenome-genome-assembly--contig:-NODE-6598-length-10720-cov-5.917504_pt1 | contig 10720 bp, 7 predicted proteins | sample MGYA00237868_ERZ511482 | MGnify/ENA metagenome assembly ERZ511482
GGCGCCGCGAACGCGTTCACGGTCACCAGTGATGCCGGCACGGTACTCCGCGCAACACCGCTTGGCCGGTTCGAGGCCCCGTGGGCAATGACCTTCCTCCCCGATGGTCGCTTGCTGGTGACCGAGAAACCGGGCCGGCTGCTGCTGGTCGGTACCGCTGGGAAATCATCGGGCGAGGAGGCCGGCGATCTCCCGATCGCGATAGTTGATGGCGTGCCCGAGATCAGCGCTGCAGGTCAGGGCGGATTGGGTGACATCGTGTTGCATCCGGCCTTCAGCGATAACGCCCTGGTCTATTTCAGCTACGTCGAACGTGACGGTTCGCTGAGTGGCGCAGTCGTCGCCCGGGCGCGCTTCGATGCAGGCGGTACCCCGGATGCTGCCGGTGAAGTTACAGCTCCCTCGCTCGAGAATAAGGAAACCATCTGGCGGCAGTCACCCATGGTTTCCGGCAACGGGCACTACGGGCACAGGCTGGCCTTCTCGCCCGACGGCTATCTGTTCATAAGTTCCGGCGAGCGCCAGAAGTTCACACCGGCGCAGGACCTTCAGCAGAATCTCGGCATCACCTTCGTCATGGTCACGCATGACCAATACGAGGCGATGACCATGTCCGACCGGATCGGGGTGATGTTCGCCGGAAAACTCGCACAGGTCGATACGCCGGAGCAGCTGTACGCGCGGCCCTGCAACCGCGATGTCGCCGAGTTCATCGGCGGCATGAACGTGCTGCCCGCCAGCGTGAGCGCCCGCGAAGGCGAGGGGCTGGACGTGGAGATGCCGGGGTTCGGCAGGCTCGGCATCGCGCGCAATCCGAATGCCCTTTCCACCGCCACCGACATCCTCGTCGGTATCCGCCCGGAGCAGATCGAGATCGCCGCCGACCGGTCGGAATGGGGCGACGTGGCCGTGCAGGGCAGGGTCGAGCATGTGGCCTTCTACGGCGAGACCATCCACTATCGCGTCGCGATGCAGGGCGTCGACAGGCCGATGACCGCGTCGGTGCCCAACCATTTCCATACCGTCGATCACCGGCCCGGCGATTCCGTCTGGCTCGCCATCGAGGGTGCATCCGTGATCGACCTCGGCAAGAACGATACCTGAAACGGGAGAACGACGATGAAGAAGATGATGACAGCAACCGCACTGGCCGTCGCGCTCGTATCCGGCCCCGCCCTGTCCGCCGGTGCGGACCTGACGGTCTTCGACTGGTCCGGCTACGAGGACGAGGGCTTCTTCGGCGCCTACATGAAAGAATACGAGGAAGCGCCGTCCTACACCTTCTTCGGCTCTCAGGAAGAAGCGTTCACCAAGCTGCGCTCCGGCTTCGAGGCGGATCTGGCCCATCCCTGCACCGATGCCGTGCGCAAGTGGAAAGCCGCCGATCTCATCAAGCCGCTCGACACGGAGAAGCTGACGCATTGGGATGCGTTGCTGCCGCAGATCAAGGAAGTCGACGGCGTGATGATCGACGGCGATCTATGGATGCTGCCCTTCGAATGGGGCAATACCGGCCTGATCTATCGCACCGACAAGGTCACCGGCGAGGACATATCGCTGCAACTGCTGGCCGATCCCGCCTACGAGGGCAAGGTCTCGATCCCCGATGCGGCGTCGAGCGCCTATGCACTGGCCTCCCTCGCCACCGGGAACGGCGCGGATTACACGAAGCTGAGCGACGAACAGTTCAAGGAAGCCTCCGACTTCCTGCGCAAGATCCATCCGAATGTCCGCTTCTACTGGTCCGATGCCGGACAATTCGATCAGGCGATGGCGAGCGGCGAGATCGAGATGGGTTGGGCGTGGAACCAGTCGGAGCTGAACCTGATCTGGAACGAGACCCCGGCGGTGATGATGCGCGACGTGGACAAGGGCATCTCCACCTGGGCCTGCGGCTACGTTCATCTGAAATCCGCGACCACGCCGGACGATCAGGTCTATGATCTGCTGAACGCGCTCTCGTCCCCCGAAAGCGGGCAATACATCATCGACAACTGGGGCTATCCTCATGCCAACGCCAAGGCGTTCGAGGTCGCGGATCAGGAATTGATCAAGACCTACGGCTTCGATGACGTGGACAAGTTCTTCGACGGCAGCCTGTTCTTCGACTCGGTGGACCCCGCGCTGGATGCGAAGATGCTGAAGGAATTCGAGCGCATCAAGGCGGGTTTCTGAACAAGTGAGTACCGCAGCCCCGGACAACGATCCGGGGTTGCCTGTTCAATGAGAAAGACGCCGCAATGTCCGCTGGTCCCTATTCCATCCTGTTCGAGCCGGTGAAGATCGGGCCGGTGACGGCGCGCAACCGCTTCTATCAGGTGCCACATTGCAATGGTATGGGCCATATCCGGCCCCGTGCCGAGGCGGCAATGCGCGCGATGAAGGCTGGAGGCGGCTGGGCGGTCGTCGCCAATCAGGAGACGGAGATCCATCCCACTTCCGACCTGTCACCCTATGCAGAGGGCCGATTGTGGGATGCGCGGGACGTACCTGCCCTGCGCCTGATGACTGATGCGGTGCACGAAAAGGGAGCGTTGGCGGCGATCGAGCTGGTTCATAACGGCAACCATGCCCAGAACCTTCTGACTCGCGCCCCGGTATTGGCCCCCTCCGACATGGCGCTCGATTACGCCCTGCCCAAGCAGGCCCGCGCCATGGACAAGGCCGATATCCGCGCGCTACGCCGCTGGCATCGCGATGCGGCGATCCGGTCGCGCGATGCGGGATTCGATATCGTCTATGTCTATGCCGGGCACGCCATGACACTGGCCCAGCACTTCATGCTGCCGCATATGAACGACCGCACGGATGAATACGGCGGCTCGCTCGAAAACCGCATCCGCCTGACCCGCGAATTGCTGGAGGAAACGCGCGAGGCCATTGGCGATACCTGCGCCATTGCCTTTCGCTTTGCGGTCGACGAGATGCTGGGCAGCGACGGAATGCAGGCCGCCGAGGAGGGTCGTGCGGTGGTCGAGATGCTGGCCGACCTGCCGGATCTCTGGGACGTGAATGTCTGCGACTGGCCGAACGATTCCATAACCACGCGGTTCCAGCCCGATGACGGCTATCAGACTGATTATATCCGCTTCGTGAAACAGGTGACAGATAAGCCGGTGGTCGGTGTCGGGCGGCTGACCTCGCCGGATTTGATGGTGTCGCTGATCCGCAAGGGCGTGCTCGATTTCATCGGCGCGGCGCGGCCCTCCATCGCCGATCCGTTCCTGCCCAAGAAGATCGAGGAAGGCCGGATCGACGAAATTCGCGAATGTATCGGCTGCAATATCTGCGTCATGGCCGACAGTCAGGGCGTGCCGATCCGCTGCACCCAGAACCCGACGATGGGCGAGGAATGGCGGCGCGGCTGGCACCCCGAACACATCGCGCCAAAGGGCAGCGAGGAGGCCGCGCTGGTCATCGGCGCGGGCCCGGCGGGCCTCGAATGCGCGATGCAGCTGGCCCGGCGCGGCTATGCCGTCACGCTGGCCGATGCCGCACGCGAGCCGGGCGGGCGTGTGCTGCGCGAGAGCGGGTTGCCGGGGCTGGGCGCATGGCGGCGGGTGGCAGAGCATCGCCTCGCCGACCTGCGCCAACGCGCGAATGTGGACCTCTTTACGGAAAGCCCGATGGATGCCGATGCCGTCCTGGAAACCGGCATCCCGAACGTCTTCCTTGCCACCGGCGCGACGTGGCGGCGGGACGGGGTTGGCCGCTCGACGGTGAGGACGCTGCCCACGCTCTCGCCCGATGCGCGGCTCTGCACCCCCGACGACGTGATGGCGGGGCGGATGCCTTCGGGCGGCCCGGTCCTACTCTACGATGACGATCAGGGGTATCTCGGCGGCGTGCTGGCCGAGGCGCTGGTGCAGGCGGGTCTGCCCGTGATCTTCGTCACCCCCGCCAGTATCGTCTCGCCCTTCACCGAATTGACGTTGGAGCAGCACCGGGTGCAAGCACGCCTGATCGAATTGGGTGTCGATATCCGCTGCAACCGCACCCTCGTCTCGGTGGATGCCACGGACGCACGGATCGCCTGCACCTATTCTGAGCGCGAGGAAAATGTTGCCTGCGCCACCGCCCTGCTGGTGACGGAGCGCCATCGTGAGACGACGCTGTACGATGCGCTGAAAGGCCGGGGCGGGCTGCGTCATCTCGGCTTGATTGGCGACGCGGCCATGCCGGGCCTGATCGCCGATGCCGTCTATGCGGGCCACATGGCCGCCCGCAACTTCGAGCGCGACCCTAGCGCCGTCGATGCCGAGTGGTTCCGCCGCGAGATCGTCGATCTTCGAGAGAAGATGCCCGCATGAAACGCCCCGCCGCCCTCGATAGCCTAATCGCCTCGCACCGCCCCAGCCACGCCCTGCCGCGCGATTTCTACACCGATCCGGCGATCTACGACCACGACATCGCCGCCTATTGGAACCGCAACTGGCTGTGGGCCGGGCATGAGAGCCAAATCGCGGAGCCGGGCGATTACTTCCTGTTCGACTACGGCCCCGAATCCATCATCGTCCTGCGGGACCGCGAGGGAGCGGTGCGTGCGCATCTTAACGTCTGCCGCCACCGTGGTTCGCGCGTCTGTACCGAAGCATCGGGCAAGGCGCGCAGCTTCGTCTGCCCCTACCACGCGTGGACCTACGAACTCTCCGGCGATTTGCGAGCGGGCCGCGCAATGGGACCGGATTTTGACCCAGCGGATTGGAGCCTGTTCCCTGCGCGGGTCAGGGTGTTTCAGGGGCTGATCTTCGTCTGTGCGTCACAGGATGCACCCCCCATAGAGACCAGCCTCGACCGTATCGCACCCATGACCGCCCCGTTCGGGCTGGACGGTCTGAAGATCGCCCATACCGCCAGCTATCCGGTCCCCGCCAACTGGAAACTCGCGGTCGAGAATTACATGGAATGCTACCACTGCGCACCCTCGCACAAGGAATACGCCCGGTCCCATACGCTCAAGGCTCCCCATGAACTGGCGCAACTGGTCGGCCCGATGCGGGAGCGGGCTGCGCAAATCGGGCTGGTGCCGGAAGACATTAATCTGACGGGTGACGCAGCCCCAGCCCCCTGCGCCGACATCTACCTGCGCCGCTATCCGCTCTATGACGGCTATCAGACCGGCAGCCGAACGGGCGAGCCGCTCGCCTCGCCACTCGGCACATTGAGCGGCCATGATGGCGGCGCGAGCGACCTGCAAATCGGGCCGCTGAACAACTTCCTGATCTATGCCGATCATGTCGTCGGCTACCGCTTCATCCCCCGCGCCCTGCAACAGACGGATATTCAGGTCGTCTGGATGGTGCGCGGCGATGCGGTCGAGGGGAACGACTACGCGCGCGATGATCTGACATGGCTCTGGCACGTCACATCGCTCGATGACGAACGCATCATCCGGCACAATCAGGCCGGAGTGAACTCCCATTTCTTCCGACCCGGCCCGCTGGCCGACATGGAATGGGGAATCTCAACCTTCTATGACGGATATCTCGCGATGATGAACGATGAAAACCACCGCCCAGCTCTGCGCGAGGCCGCCCATGGATGATCGCACGGCGCAGTGGGACAACGCGTATTTCTTCCATCCTTGGGAGGGCATGGCCGATCATGGCGGTCTGGAACGGTTTCAGGTCGAAAGCGGGGCGGGCATCCATGTGACCGATGCCGACGGAAAGCGCATGATCGATGGTCCGGGCGGCATGTGGTGCGTCCAGATCGGCTATGGCCGCAATGAGATGGGCGAGGCAATGGCGGAGCAGGCCAAGCAACTCGCCTATTTCTCGCCCTTCAACAATACGGCCCCGGTCACGGCGCGACTGGCGAGCGAAATCGCGGCGCGCACGCCCGGTGACCTCAACCATGTCTTCTTCACCACCGGCGGATCGACGGCGGTGGATACGGCCCTGCGCTTCATTCATTTCCGCAACAACGTGCTGGGCCGACCGGAGAAGAAAATCGTCATTTCGCGGCAGAAAGCCTATCACGGCAGCACGTATCTTTCCGCCTCGATGAGCGGGAAGGAGCGGGACCGCCTGTGGCTCGACAAGGCCGACGACCTCGCGCATTTCCTGCCCGACGTGACACCCTCGCGCCGCCCGGAAGGGACGAGCATGGAGGCGTTTCTCGACGAGAAGGTCGCCGATCTCGAAAACGCCATTAAAACGCTGGGCGCGCACCGCGTCGCCGCTTTCATTGCCGAGCCGGTATTGGCCTCGGGCGGCGTCATCGTGCCACCAGAAGGCTATCACGCGCGCTGTCTGGAGGTCTGCCGCCGCCACGACGTGCTCTACATCGCCGATGAGGTGGTGACGGCGTTCGGCAGGCTGGGGCACTGGTTCGCCTCCGAATCCGTGTTCGGCATGGTGCCGGACATCATCACCTGCGCCAAGGGCATGACCTCCGGCTACGTGCCGATGGGAGCCGCGATCATCTCGGACAGGCTGGTCGCGGACGTCTCGGGAGACAACGCGCAAGGGGCGACATTCTCGAACGGCTACACCTATTCCGGCCACCCGGTCAGCGCGGCGGCGGCCCTCAAGAACATAGAGATCATCGAGCGCGAGGGGCTGCTGGAGAACGTGCGCAACCTTGCCCCTCTCTTCGCCGAGCGCCTCCAGGCTTTGCGCAACCTGCCGCTGGTGAGCGATACGCGGGGGGCGGGCCTGATGGGCTGCGTGGAATGCAGCACCGATCCGGGTAGCCGTGACGCATTGGAAGTCGATTACGACATCGGCGCGCGGATCGACGCCCATTGTCAGGAGAGGGGCCTGCTGCTGCGCCCGGTCATCAACATGTGCGTCTTCTCCCCGCCGCTGATTATTAATGCGGACCAGATCGACCGGATGTTCGACATCCTCGCCACCGGCATCCGCCGGACGGCCGACGATCTCGCCAGGGACGGCTGATATCCGATCGAACGGGAGTGAGGGCATGCCGCTGCGGTCAAGCGCTGGGATGGACATTCATGCGCAACGCGGCGGATGGTCGTTCCAAACCCGGAGTCCTTCATGCCGCAACCCGCATGAATGGCACCGGTCGGCGGAACGACGCAGCACGTACAGGGAGACGGATAGATGACCGTTCACGAGGACGATCAGGACCGGCTTACCGGAAAGACCATCGATGAACTTCTCGATGAACTGAGCCTCGAAGAGCAGGTGTCCATCCTGGCCGGGGACGACCTCTGGTCCGTCAACCCGATCGAACGTCTTGGGATCGGGACGCTGCGCGTCACCGACGGCCCGAGCGGCGCGCGTGGCAGTGGCGGTCTGGTGGGGGGCGTCACGGCCGCGGCCTTTCCGGTCGGCATTGCCATCGGCGCCACGTGGGACCCGGAACTGGCGATGGAAATCGGCGCGGCAGTCGCTGCGGAAGTGACATCGAAAGGCGCGCATGTCTCGCTCGCGCCCACCGTCAATATCCACCGCTCCGTCACGAACGGACGCAATTTCGAATGCTACTCGGAAGACCCCGAACTCACTGCCGCACTCGGCGTCGGCTATATAAAGGGTCTTCAGGACAACGGGGTGTCGGCCACGGTCAAGCACTTGGTCGGAAACGAGAGCGAGATCGAGCGCACGACCATGTCGTCCGAGATCGATGAGCGCAGCCTGCGCGAAGTCTATCTGCGCCCCTTCGAAGACGCCGTGAAGAAGGCCGGAGCATGGGCCGTCATGTCTTCCTACAACCGGCTGAACGGCACCTATACGTCCGAGCACGACTGGCTGTTGAACGACGTCCTGCGTGGCGACTGGGGGTTCGACGGCGTGGTCATGTCGGACTGGTTCGGCTCCCACAGCACCGCACCCACGGTCAATGCCGGGCTCGATCTCGAAATGCCGGGTCCGACGCGCGACCGGGGAGAGACACTGCTGGCCGCCGTCGAGACCGGCGAGGTCAGCCGACAGACGGTGCGGGAGAGGGCCGCGAACGTCCTGAAACTCATGGAGCGAGCCGGGTCCCTGAAGGATCGGCGGCCCTTCGAGGAACATGCCGATGACCGTCCCGAGCACCGCGCCCTGATCCGAAAGGCGGGCGCTGCAGGCTGCGTATTGTTGAAGAACGACGGACTGCTGCCCCTGTCGCAGCCCGATGGCAAGATTGCCGTCATCGGGCCGAACGCGAAGGTCGCGAGGATCATGGGCGGCGGCTCGGCGCAGATCTTCCCGCATTACAGCGTTTCTCCATGGGACGGGCTGGCGGCACGGTTGGGCGAAGAGGCGCTGCTCCACGCTCCGGGCTGCACTAATCACCGCTGGGAACCGCTCTTTCACGGCGACATCACGGCCGAATTCTTCGACAACCGGCGCTTCGACGGCACGCCCGTTCATGTCGAACGGATGGAGGCCTCCGAAGGGTTCTGGGTGCCGCCCGTCGCGGAAGGCAGGGTCGACCAACGCCGCTTCTCGGTACGGATCCGGAGCGATTTCGTCGCCGACGTGGATGGCATTCACCGCTTCGGGATCCACTCTGCGGGGTATTCGAAGATCCTCGTCGATGGTGAACCGGTCGCCGATGCCCATAACGGCTGGACCAAGGGGCGGACCTACTTCGAGGAAGGCTGCGACGAGGTGGTCGGCGAAAAGGTTCTCGAAGCCGGTCGATCCTACGAGGTCATCATCGAGTTCGTCTCCAAGGACATGAAACTACTGTATGGCGGTGCATTCCGCGCCGGGATCGGCGTGCCGATGGGAGAAGCCGGGATTGCCGAAGCCGCCCGGGCCGCCGCCAAAGCCGAGACGGCTATCGTCTTCATCGGCCGGTCGGAACAATGGGATACCGAGGGTTCGGATTTGCAGGACATTGCCTTACCGGGAAAGCAGGACGACCTCGTCGCGGCCGTCCTCGCCGCCAATCCTCGCACCATTGTCGTCCTTCAGACGGGCGGGCCGGTCGAAATGCCCTGGGTCGACGATGCCCCGGCCATCCTTCAGGCCTGGTATCCCGGTCAGGAGGCCGGCAACGCCATAGCTGACGTGCTGTTCGGTGACACGGACCCCTCCGGTCGCCTGCCACAGACCTTCCCGCGCCGCTGGCAGGACAACCCGACATGGAGCCAGGACCGCGAAATCTATCCCGGGCTCGACGGCAAGGTCCGCTACCAGGAGGGGGTCTTCGTCGGCTATCGCCACTATGCGGCCACGAGAATCGCGCCGCTGTTCCCGTTCGGGCACGGGCTGAGCTATACGCAGTTCGACGTGGGCGATCTCGAAGCGTCGGTCGACGGGACCGGCGTAACGGTATCCTTCAGTCTGACCAATATCGGAAACCGCGAGGGCAGCGCGGTTGCGCAACTCTATGTCGGAGAGCGGCAGCCGAGGCTGCGGCGTCCCGTGCGTGAATTGAGAGGGTTCGCGAAACTCGCGTTGAAGCCAAGCGAGAGTCGCCGAGTCCGGAAACGCCTGACCTATCGCGACTTCGCGTATTTCGACGTCGCGAAGCGGTCCTGGGTTGTCGATCCGGGAAGGTATGTCCTTTCGCTGGGATGGTCCGCGGGTAGCATCTCAGTCGAAGCGGAAGTCGATCTCATGGCGCATTCCGAACCCGCTTAAATGGTTTTGCCTCTGATCTGAATCACTGAGGATTCAGTTTTGCGTTGAACTGTGATCTGTCAATTTATGTTGAATCCACAGTCCATTCGCCGAATAGCGTCGGCTGGACGCTCAGCACGTACCAGCGCCAGAGGTTTCGAGCGGGATCGATCTTCTCGAGGCGCAGGTACATGGCGGGTCAGAATACATCTTGCAGGTGGTATTCGCTGACGGTAGCCTAGTCTTCTGTACGCCGCACGCAACAGGTAGGATGCGAAACCCAGAGTGCGACTTATGATAAATCTTAACCTTGTAGAATATTTAATTAGAAATTAAATTCGCGTGCGGAAGAATAACAACCGTTTAATTTTTACAATTCATGGAATTGTGATTTAAAAAAAGCGACTGATTGTATTAATTGGTGACATAAGAGATAGAATTTTTGCAAAACTATAAAAGAAAAATCTCCAGACCAAGTGCCTAATAAAGTCGGAGCAGTAGTGAAAAAGGAAAGTAAGTCGGAAGCGAAAGCTGTGGATCAACACATTGGAGCGCAGATCCGATTGGCTCGAATGGAAATCAAAATGTCGCAAGAAACATTGGGTAACAAGCTTGGCCTGACATTTCAACAGGTTCAGAAATACGAAAAAGGCGCGAACCGTGTCGGGGGGTCGCGCCTTTGGGCGATTTCGCAGATACTCGGGAAAGCACCCGCGTACTTCTTCGAAGGTCTTGATAGTAACGGACTGAAGGCGGATATAGATGATACAGACGTTGAGACGGTCATGGATTTTATCCGGTCAAACGAAGGTATCAAACTTGCAACCCGATTCCGGAAAATCACTAATCCCAAAGTACGTTCGAAGCTTATCGATCTGATTGGCACTATAGCATCCAAAAATTGACCACGGGTGTTATTGCTTACTGCAACATTGATCTTTTTCGATGATCGTCGGATTTTTCGAGTTCGGTAACAGCGATACTGATACAAATGGCGGCAGCAGGGCTTTCCAAGGCAATTTCATCTTTCATGTATATAAGCATCTGCACTAGTTGCATCGCCTTACTCGCAGATAAAGCATTCTCTCTGATATCATCGATACTCATGGATTATATGCTCCTTTCAATATCGAAAGGCCCAGGTAAGTGCCATTCACCTTCACGGCGTACGATGGTGTCTGCCCCAGCATAAG
>ENA-ORXT01006599-ORXT01006599.1-marine-metagenome-genome-assembly--contig:-NODE-6599-length-10719-cov-7.890528_pt1 | contig 10719 bp, 7 predicted proteins | sample MGYA00237868_ERZ511482 | MGnify/ENA metagenome assembly ERZ511482
TCTAAAAAATAACTCAATAAAAAGATTATTCAGTGATTTTTTAAAGAAAACTAGCAAAAAAATAGCTATTTCATATAGGTATTTTTAAAGAAGGACAAGTCTATTATGTAAAGTTGTGTATTTGTTTATAACAATGAAGGTATAGCTCTGGTGGTTGAATTTTAATAATCTGAGATGTGCCAGATTTCCAAAATCTGGCACATCTGGGCTATCGAAATATTAATTTTCAACCACCAGAGCTAGTAAGTAGCTGATTAAACAAATAAACATTATAAACAGATAAACCACGTTACTCATGACTTTTTCGGACCTTTTAAAAGATTTAAAAGCAAAAAAATACCAACCTGTTTATTTATTACACGGGGCAGAGCCTTATTTTATTGATGTTATCTCCAACTATATAGAAACAACGGTATTGAGTGAAAGCGAAAAAGCATTTAATCAAACTGTTTTATATGGGAAAGAAGTAGATTTCAAACAAGTGGTCGATGCTGCTCGACGTTATCCGATGATGGCAAAGCACCAAGTTGTGCTGTTAAAAGAAGCGCAAGAAATGCGTAGCTTGAAAGAGTTGCAAACCTATATAGAAAGACCTTTAACTAGTACCATTTTAGTTATTTGCCATAAGCACAAAAAATTTGACAGTCGCACAAAATTTGGCAAAGCAGTTAATAAGAATGCGGTGGTGCTAGAGTCAAAAAAATTATATGATAATCAACTCCCTGATTGGATAAGCTCCTACCTCAAAGAGAGAGGTTTTTCTATCGAACCAGCAGCTACTAATTTAATGGCGGAATATTTAGGGACCAATTTAGCTAAAGTCGCTAATGAATTGGATAAATTGGCGATTAATTTACCTGCCAAAACAACCATTACTGCTCAACATATTCAAGAGAATATAGGGATTAGTAAAGAGTACAATATTTTTGAATTACAAAAAGCATTGGGTCAACGACAAGTAACGAAGGCGAATCGAATCGTTCAATATTTTTCTTCTAATCCTAGAAAGAATCCATTAGTCTTGATGGTGAGTTCTTTGTATGCCTACTTTAGTAAAATTTATAGCCTCCATTTTTTAAAGAATGCTTCTGAACAAGATATTCTAAACAATCTGAAATTGCGCTCTGCTTATTTTTTGAAAGATTATCGGCTCACTGCCCGTTATTATAATCGACTCCAAACGGAAGCCGTTTTAGCACTTTTGAAAGAGTATGATTTAAAATCTAAAGGCGTTAATTTTAATAATGCTTACTTACGAGAGGGGGAGTTGATGAAGGAATTGGTTTGGAAGATTTTGCATGTGTAGGAGAAGAAGTCAGCAATCAGATCGAAAAATTATATTTTTCTGTCAGAAGTCAGACAATGAAAGATCTTAGTCTGAATAATCACGCTAGTATAAATTTATTGCCTTCCATTAGCAAGACATTATAGTTTTCTAGAAAAGCTACTCTTGCATCCTGCATAGCGGTTGAAGCTACGGGTCTAGCAGGCATAAAACGCCAAGAAATAATTGCTTGCAGTTGATAACCTTCAAAATTAAGCTGCGCTATAAAATATTCGATCGTTGCTGCCAATTGTAGCTTTGCTTGTTTTTTATGCGTAGGTCTTCGTTTGTAGGTGTCTTTTATTTCTACGAATACAAATATTTCCTCATCATAAAATGCGAAATCACATTTTTTGTGTCCAGATTGGTCATCGAAGATACATTTATCTATGGCTAAAATAGCTAACTCTTTTTTATTTATATTTTCAATAGTAAAATGAGCAAGGGAACAACCTGCTACTTGGATACATTTTGTGCCATCTTCGTCTTTTATGCCTATTTGCGCTAAATCAGTTTTCCATAAACACTTATTTTCTATACATATCGGGTAAGCTTCTTTAAGTTGCGTGTCCATTTAATAGTTTGTTTGAATATAACTCCATAAGTTCATCAAAGTCGCCCACAATTAACTCCGAAGCATTATCTAGTTGATTATCTGCTATTAATCCTGTTTTTTTATTAAATATTTGGGTTGCCTTTTTTCCATCTACATAGTAGGCGTTAAAATCTGCTTGTGTTACCCATACATTTTTTGGAAGAATTTTATCTACTTCTTCAATATGTTGGTCTTTACCTAGTTTATTTGCTAATAAAAAATTATTGAAGGCAGTTAATATGTAGGGGCTGTGAGTTGTAATGACTACCCTATTACCTCTTTCGTAGTCACCGCTTGCTTCTGAGCATATACTCGAAATAATTTTTGACAATTCGTATTGTGCTTCGGGATATAAATTTAATTCTGGTTCTTCAATGACATAGATATTTCCTCCTGCTGAGTTCTTTAGATTATCTTGTATTACCATTAATAGAGGTATCAAAGCTTGTAATCCGCTACTAGCTTTAGATAGTTCTATATGTTTTCGTTTATTTAAATAAACTCGATCTTCATTATTAATGTGTTTGTAGGAAATATCTAGGAAATCAATCTTATAGGACCCAATATTTTTACGTGCTTTTTCAAAAGCTGCACCAAATTCTAGTAATAAATTAGGGATAGGTGCTTCATTCTTAATTAGACTCATAATTGAATTAGCAACCATTGAGATAAAAAGTCTTTCTGCTGGAATATAAATAGCGTAGTTTGTGAACTTAAGTATTTCTTTTTTTAGTTTATTAGCCAAATCGCTTAGCTCTAATTGTTCTTCTTTTTTCCTACTTTTAAAATTCTCCTTTTCAGAATCAGCACTAGAAGGATTAAGTTCTAAGTCAGTCATTTCCTCAAGTATTTTTATATAACCTTTAAGTTTTTTAAAAAAAGTGAGATAATCCCCTGTTTCTGGAAAAGTAATATTTCCTATTAATGCCTTAAATTCATATAATACTTTACTGAAATCCTGCTTTATATTCGTTTCAAATTTGCTTGTTTGATTTTGATAGGAAAAAGAATAGGTAGGGGAAGAATATTGTATAAAAGAATCTTTTTCTAAATAACCGCCTATTCCATACTTTATCAATGCTTCCTCAAAAGTTTCGTTCTTGATGACAAATGAAGTACTTTTCAATATAGTTACCAACTTAGCAATCGTACTTTTACCAGAAGATTGAGGGCCAATTAAAATTAATACTTTCGCCAAATCAATCTCCATTTTTTTAATAGGACCAAACTTCTCAATTATTAATTTTTCACTCATATTAACTAAATATTATAACAGATTCCAGATACCTCATCTGGATTTTAGCCATTGGTCTTTAGTCTTTGGTACGCAATCGCTTGGCAGTAGGAATTAGCTAAATACTTTCTTTACACTCGAATAACAAAGACGAGATTCAACAAAGTATTACGATAACATCCTAGCACTTTACAGGCTGCCACTAAAGACCAAAGACCAATGGCTAAAGTCCAGCTTATGCTAAGTAAAAGTAAGTAAATTCTTGAGCCTATTTATCAAACAGATGAAAATTAAAACATCGACCTATCAAAATAGCTTAATATTTATCCAACATATATCAAACTTCCACCACATATATTTCTTATTTTTGCACCTTTTTACAGACAAAACTTCCGCCAAGAGTTGAAATTCAAAAAGATTGTTTAAACATGAAAAAACAGAAAGCTGCAAACGCACCCATCAATCAAGATTGGAGATCAACTATTAGCCGAGTAAATAAAATACTTATGACTTATAATATTGCGACCCTTCCCGGAGATGGAATCGGGCCAGAAGTAGTCGAGCAAGCCGTAAAAGTAATGCGAGCGATTGGCCAACGTTTTGGTCATACCTTCAATTTCACGTATGCGCCAGTTGGAGCTATAGCGATTGACGAGACGGGGGAACCTTATCCTGCAAGTACGCATGAATTGTGTATGAAATCGGATGCCGTTTTATTTGGGGCCATCGGGCATCCTAAATATGATAATGATCCTAAAGCGACGGTTCGTCCAGAGCAAGGTTTATTAAAAATGAGAAAAGACTTGGGCTTATTTTCTAATATTCGACCTATCTGTCCTTTTAAATCTTTACTCCATCGCTCTCCTTTGAGACAAGATATAGTGGAGGGTACTGATTTTGTAGTTATCAGAGAATTGACGGGTGGTATTTATTTTGGTCAAAAAGGTCGTTCGGAAGATGGTACGGGTGCTTTTGATACCATGCACTATACTAAGCCAGAGATACAAAGAATTGTAGCATTGGGTTTTGAATATGCTAGAAAAAGACGCAATAAATTGACGGTTGTTGATAAAGCAAATGTTTTGGCTTCTTCCAGATTGTGGAGGGAAACGGTTCAAGAAATGGTGGCAGATTATCCAGATGTAGAAGTAGATTATTTATTTGTGGATAATGCAGCGATGCAGATTATTCAGTGGCCTAAGCAGTTTGATGTGATGGTGACGAGTAATATGTTTGGAGATATTTTATCGGATGAAGGTAGTGTGATTACAGGTTCTCTAGGATTGCTTCCTTCTGCTTCTATGGGCACTCATACGGGTGTATTTGAGCCAGTACATGGTTCTTATCCACAGGCGGCTGGTAAAAATATTGCGAATCCAATTGGTACTATTTTGTCCGCAGCTTTATTATTAGAACTAGGCTTAAATTTGACGGAAGAAGCGAAAGCGGTAAGGGCTGCAGTAGATGCCTCTATGAAAGAAGGAATAGTAACAGAGGATATTGCGGAAGGTGGCAAAGCGTATAAAACTTCTGAGGTGGGCGATTGGATGGCGAAGCAGGTATTGAATGCGATTGCAGTTTAAATAAGCAGGATGAGTAAATGATAGAATGAATAAATGAGTAAATGAGTAAATAAATCAATGAGTAAATGAGTAAATAGGTGGCACGTCTTTGGAAAAGTAGATAATTTTTCAATAAACGAGCAACCTCCATTTAATCATTTTCACATTTACTCATTTATTCATTTATTCATTTATTCATTGAATACCTACCTCCGTACTCACCTCAAAAATTCCCTCCGAATTGAGTCTATCCAATTTTATAGTAGCTAATTCATTAATCCATTCTGGGTTATACGGCGTTTCGATTTTCAGATAATTATCTGTAAAACCACTCATCAAGTTTTTATTCTTATGTTTTTCAAATAAAACGGTTCGCTCTTGCCCTGTAAATTGCTGATAGAAAGCACGTTTTTTCTTTTCTGATAAGATACGTAGCATTTCATTCCGCTTTCTTCTTGTTGCTACAGGAACAACTGCCTGCATTTCATTGGCAGGTGTATTTGGTCGTTCCGAATAGGTAAAAACATGAAGGTAAGAAATCGGTAAGTCTTTAATAAACTGGTAGGTCTCTTTAAAATCTTCTTCTGTTTCTCCTGGGAAACCAACAATTACGTCTACCCCAATACAGCAATGCGGCATCAACTGTTTAATAGTTTCTACTCTATCCGCATATAATTCTCGCTTATAGCGGCGACGCATTTCTTTTAGTTGCTTATTGTTACCAGATTGTAAAGGGATGTGGAAGTGTGGAACAAAGCGTTCAGAATTGGCTACAAATTCTATAATTTCATTGGTCAAAAGATTAGGCTCGATAGAAGAAATTCTAAACCGATCTATGCCTACTACCTTATCTAATTCCCGAATTAAATCTATGAAAAGTGCTTCTTTTTTAGGTTTTATGCCTTCTATTACTGCTGTGCCGTTACCGAAGTCGCCAATATTCACACCTGTTAAAACAATTTCTTTCACGCCCATAGCCGCTATTTTCTGGGCATTCGCCACTACATTAGCGACTGTGTCACTTCTACTGTTACCTCTAGCTAATGGAATGGTACAAAAGGAACATTTATAATCACAACCATCTTGCACTTTTAAAAACGAACGGGTACGGTCACCAAAAGAAAAAGCATTGACAAAATCTTTTGCTTCCTTAACAGCCCCTGCTTGTACCATGCCTTTATCCGTTGCTTTCGATAAATCATCCACATAGTCCAAAATTCTAAACTTCTCTGCTGCCCCCAAGACCAAATCAACTCCCGGTATTTCAGAAATTTCTTCTGGTTTTAATTGTGCGTAGCAACCCGTCACCACCACAAAGGCATTAGGCGAGTTCCGTAGTGCCTGTCGCACTACCTTCCGACATTTACGGTCTGCAAAATCTGTTACGGAACAAGTATTGATGACATATATATCTGCCCCTTCTTGAAATTTTACTGCCCCATAGCCTGCCCCTTCAAATTGCCGTGCAATGGCAGAAGTTTCTGAGAAATTAAGCTTGCAGCCGAGGGTGTGGAAAGCTACTGTTTTTGGTGTGGACATTTTTTTGGTGCAAAATTACAAATTACAAAATTTAAATGAGTGTGTAACAAAACGATTATTTTTATAATGCTTTAGAGTAGTTTATGCAATTTCGTTATTTCGATTTTAATACTTGAAAACGTTCTATTTCTTCTTGACCAGCTTTTACAACCAATACATACTTCCCATCAGGCAATTGACTAATATCCAAAGACTTTAAGTAATTTTTTGCAGCCTGATCAATCAATTGGTTATTAAAAATTTCTCTTCGATTGGAATTAAATAATTGAAAGCTTACTGCACAATCTTTCGCTAGTTGATACTTTATTTGTAGCCGACCATTATTGTCTGTTCTTAATTGTTTGCTACTAGATAAAGACTCTATTCCCTCACCGGTTAGTTTGGGAACAGGTGGATGATAATAGCTCGTTTGACCTGTATTCGTTTTATATTTTAGACGATATTTCACATATTTTCCTTGTGCCCTTATCGCCAATCCTACATCCCTGAATTGGTAATTAGGACTGTTGTTACTTACATTACACTTGCCCTGCATCCGAGCAATAGTTGTATATTTCTCATTGCCGAAAGCACGTTGCACTTCATAATATAAATTCAATGGTTCTTCTTTTACTTGCCAAGTGACTTCAATGTCTTTATCTATAATAGTCGTTGCAAAGTTGTCAATATACATGGGGCTGCTAACTCCACGTGCTGCTAAATTCCCACTAAAATCCCCATAATTGGCTGGACTCCCAACATTTTTATTTCTAATATAGAACGTTGTTTCTCCATTAGGTGCCCAAATATTTAAGTCACTAGGTGGCGTAAAAATATTATAAGGATCTACTGCCTGTACAAAATCTGCACCGTCCGTTTTTACTGTACGAATTTCAATGCCATTCCTATCGACAAAAAACCATTTGAATTGGTTAAAACTACCACTTGCTCTAGTCCATGGCTTGCTATCATTCGCTGCTCTTAAAGGAGCCCCCCAACAACCTTCGCCCAAATAAACCGTTCCTTTTTCATCGTCTCTAGCAAAACCCTCATAACTATCTGGTCCTTTAGAAGGTCTTATCGGATAGGTCATCTTGACCACATGTGCATCCGATTCTATGGCCAATTGAACTTGATATTTGTAAAATAAAGTAGCCCAGTTAACAAGTTGCTCGTTTTTCTCTGGTTTAGCCTTTGTATGTGGTCGCATAGTATGGTGGTATTGCGCCGTTTTCCATTGTACAAAGTTGTTTTGTTTTAAATCTTTTGCTAGCCATTGTTGTTGCTTTCCACCAGAAGGAATCAAAGAATTAAGCGTATACACCCTCAATAAATCAGTTCCAAAAGTAAAACCATAGAATAAATCTATCCCTTTTGCATCGAAAAGATCAATTAATGTTTTATTGGAATATTCGTGATTACCTCTAGTAACAATGATGGGTGTAAGTCTACCATCTGGCGTGATAGTATGTTGCCAATCATCAAACCAAACTGGCCATTGTTTTGCATTATCTCCACCAGTCATATCTCCACCAAATAGGACAAAATGAGGTCGAAGTTTGCCAACTAATTTATTCGCATTAATCCTACCTGCTCTATGATTTCGAGAATCTCCACCTGCAATAACAGATAAACGAGTATAAGGAGAAGCAGGTGCAGTCCTAAAGGAATATACTTTTGAACTACCCTCGGTATCATTTATTTTAAAAAAATACTGCGTATCGGGGGTGAGTTTTGATAAACGAACAAAGTGGTTGTTCATTCCTTTAGTCTGTACGACTCTATCTGGTGTTCGGATGGTCGCATACCCTTCAAAACCAGTACCTATTGGTTCATTCGTAGAATAATAAAATAAAGGATCATAGCCACTTATTTGATCCCAACCAATAACCATAGTCGTAGTGGGGTCTTCTCGCCACATACAGCGCAATCTTGCGATGTCTGCCGATAAAGTGGTCACACAGATAGTTATAAAAAAAAGAAAGCAGAAATTTTGTTTGATTATTTTATGAAGCATTGCAGTCTGAGCTATTAAATGTTCTGTTTTGTTGATATTTCTATCTAGAGGGAATAAATTAATTAAAAAATAATTATATATGATTAATGCCAAATTTAATGCCACTACTTTTAGTGAGTCAATTTAAACATTTATTACGACAACTCGTTTATTCTTCTTGTTAATAAACCTTTAAAGTGTCTAAGCAGAATTTTGAATGGAACGCAAATTCAAAATTCATCATTCAAAATTAGAGTACTGGCTCTGTCTGATTAGAGTTTTTCAAAGAATAATGGTCTAATTTATTTTTGCTTCTTCATTTAGGACAAAAATAACAAGGAAGTAGAAAGAAAAGTCTTGGGGAAGAAGGATAGAGAATTTGTAAAATTACAAAATTCAAATACAAGTCGGCTTTATTTTAAAGGCGAGTTTAGTGTATTTTATTGTAATTTTGTATATAAATTGTAAGCGTAAAATTGAATAATAACATAAAAATAACAGTATAATGATAAAAGATAGCCTAATAACAGGTCTAATCCAAAAAGAGTTACATCGGCAACGAGAAGGGGTCGAATTAATTGCTTCCGAAAACTTCACCAGCCAAGCAGTCATGGATGCGATGGGTACTTGTTTGACGAATAAGTATGCGGAAGGCTACCCTGGCAAACGGTATTACGGTGGATGTGAGGTGGTGGATGAAATTGAGCAATTAGCAATTGACCGATTAAAAGAATTATTTGGTGCTGCTTATGCGAATGTTCAGCCACACTCTGGGGCACAAGCTAATGCGGCTGTTTTCTTAGCAGTTTTGCAGCCAGGAGATAATATATTAGGCTTTGATTTAGCGCATGGAGGCCACTTATCTCACGGTTCGCCAGTCAATTTTTCTGGTAAAGTTTATAAGCCACACTTTTATGGCGTAGAACGAGAGACTGGACGGATAGATATGGACAAAGTGGAAGCAAAAGCCAAAGAGTGTAAACCAAAACTGATCGTTTGTGGCGCTTCTGCTTATGCAAGAGACTGGGATTATAAACGTTTCCGAGCGATTGCGGATGAAGTAGGTGCTTTATTATTAGCAGATATTGCGCATCCTGCTGGAATGATAGCGACAGGTTTACTAAACAACCCAATGCCGCATTGTCATATCGTAACTTCTACTACGCATAAGACCTTGAGAGGACCTAGAGGTGGTATTATTATGATGGGAGAGAATTTCGTGAATCCTTGGGGTCGAACTACTAAAAAAGGCACGCCAATTAAAATGTCTTCTATTTTAAATAGTGGTGTTTTCCCAGGTATGCAGGGCGGACCATTAGAACATGTTATTGCTGCTAAAGCGGTTGCTTTCTATGAGGCATTACAACCTTCTTTCCGAACGTATGGAGAGCAAGTAATAAAGAATGCTAAAGTGATGGCGGATGCTTTTGTGGATAAAGGCTACAAAATTATTTCTGGTGGTACGGACAATCACTTAATGTTGATTGATTTACGTTCTAAAGGGGTAACTGGTAAAGCCGCAGAGAAGGCGCTAGTTAGAGCAGATATTACTGTCAATAAAAATATGGTTCCTTTTGATACTCAATCTCCTTTTGTCACTTCTGGTATTCGAGTAGGTTCTCCTTCCATTACAACTAGAGGTTTACAAGAAGCAGATTGCGTAAAAGTGGTAGATTGGATTGATGCGATTATGAGCGATGTTGAAAATGACCAATTAATATTAAATACGAAAAAAGAGGTGAATCGCTTTATGGAACAGTTTCCTTTGTATGAGGAGGCGAAGGTGCTTTCTTAAACTAATTCTTCTTTGGTTTCGTAAAAAAGCCACTCCAAAATTGGAGTGGCTTTTTTTATTAGTGTAACTTTTAAAACCATACAGTTTTAAAAGTGTAACTTAGTATAATCAAATCAGTATAAAAAATATAAATTTTATTTATATTTTTTATACGCTCTGAAATTCCTCCGAGTCCTGCACTCCCTCCACACCTGTTTGCTATAACAAGCGCATTAGATTCCTTTCAGAGCTATACAAACATACTAAACCAATGAGAAAGCTCCTATTATTACTAATTTTATTGCCTATATTAAGTGTATGCTCTGTTGCTCAATCTATTATTATTAATGAAGTGTCCCCTGCTAATTCTTTTCAAGAAGAAAATGGCGGTAACTCAGATTGGATTGAACTATATAATAGCAGCAGCGAAGCGATTTCTTTAAAAGATTGGGCGATTACGGATAATAAAACTCAACTACAGAAAACTCAACTTCCCGATTACCTATTAGGTGCTCAAGAATATATGCTTATATCTGCTTCTGGAACGGAGCCAAATCAGCAGGCACCAATCAGTAATATTTGCAATGAACCTCCAAATGTTATTAATAGACAATCTGCTGGCATACCTGCTAATTTTAAAGATGAATTGAATACCCGTTTTTTATCAAATAAGGTAATTGAAAAAATTCAAGCAAATGCAGCTCGTATTCAACGAG
>ENA-ORXT01006600-ORXT01006600.1-marine-metagenome-genome-assembly--contig:-NODE-6600-length-10719-cov-5.278707_pt1 | contig 10719 bp, 10 predicted proteins | sample MGYA00237868_ERZ511482 | MGnify/ENA metagenome assembly ERZ511482
CTAAAATCCCGTTGGCTGAGTACACCGAGTACGCCAAAACGTTTGATCCTAAAGATTTCGATCCGGATCAGTGGGTGTCGATCGCCAAAAACGCCGGGATGAAGTATCTGATTATCACGTCAAAGCATCACGATGGAATCACGATGTACGATTCCAAGTCCAGCGATCACAACATCGTGGATCTAGCGGGACTAGAAAAAGAACCCATCCGCCAACTCGCCGAAGCTTGCCGCAAGCAAGGGATCCGGTTTGGCGTCTACTATTCGCTGGGCCGCGACTGGGAAGATCCTGACGTGCCGACCGGCAAGTACAAACCAGGGTGGCGTAGTAATCTGATCGACTACCCTGATGAAAAAGCGAAGGTCTTCAACCGCTATTTCGAGCGGAAAGTCAAACCGCAGGTCAGCGAGTTGCTATCCGATTTTGGACCGATTGATGTGCTTTGGTTCGACACCCCGGAGTTGATATCGGAGCCCGAGAGCAAGGAACTTTTGGAGCTGGCGCGTTCGCTACAGCCCAACTGCATCGTTAATCAACGTGTTGGCAACGACTTGGGCGACTATGGCACGCCAGAGCAAACCATTCCGCCGGAGGTGTTGTACGAGCCATGGGAAACATGCATGACGCTCAATGGTCACTGGGCGTACAACAAAGCCGACGACAAATGGAAGAGCGTGGGATCGCTGTTGCGAAATCTTGTTGATATCTCCAGCAAAGGCGGCAACTATCTGCTGAACGTTGGCCCGACCGGCGATGGTATTATTCCCCAACCCAGTGTGGAACGCCTGACCGCGATGGGAGATTGGCTGAAGATCAACGGAGAAGCGATCTACGGATGCGGACCGACTCCCTTTGGTGACGAACTGGGTAGTTTTAGCGAGACCGAGAAAGACAAAAAGGGCCGCCCTAAATTTATCGCCAAAAAGAAATGGCGCGTTACCACGCAGCCTGGCAAGCTTTACTTGCATCTTTTTGAGTGGCCGAAAAACAAAGCCAAGCTTCCAGCGTTTGAAAAAGAGGTCACTCGGGCTTATCTTTTGAGCGACCCGGGTAAGGCGGAATTGAAGTTTGAACAAACGCCCGAAGGCATCACGATCGACCTGCCTGATTCCGCTCCGGATGAGAACATTTCGGTGATTTGTTTAGAACTTGGGGGATGAGATTAAGAAGTCGCACAAACTGAAACGCAGCTAGTGGGTCGTCAATTAGGATTAGCCGTTTCGGCGCTAGCCACGGTTGCGGCACAGAAAACCGGGGCTAGGCCGCGTTTTATAAATCGTTTTCGATTCGAATATGCACTCTGTTGTGAGCGGCAAGGCGCTAGCCGCCGGTAAATCACGCAACGAACCGGCGGCTAGCGCCTTGCCGCTCACATTTAACAATGGACCGCCGCCTATTTCTCCGACGTTTCCTGCCAATCTGGCATTCAGATTGGTGATATATATTGCCGGTTGTAGAAAACTAGGGTTTATGTAAAAATGATGAGTTAAATTATCGCCGCAAAATTTTACGCATTTCGCTTTCTGGAGCTTTTGTAGATGTCACAAGTTATTGATGTTCAGTTGAAAGATATCCTGCTTTCGAACAGTTCATTCGGCCCTAAAGAGATTGAAATCATCGCGGATCGTATCTGCAACGACTACTCTCAATACCCCCAGCTCCGCGAAATCACGCAAGAACTCGAAGAGCAAACTGAACGCACGCCGGCGACATCTGTTCGGTTGGGCATCTGTCTGTATCTGCTGGGCCGCTATGAAGAAGCCATCCAGACGCTCAGCAGTGCCGACGGTGGAGCGTTGGCCTATTTTTACCAAGGCCGCTCGAATTTCTTTTTGAAGAACAACACCAAAGCTATCGAATGTTACGAGTCGGCAAAGACTGCCGGCTACGACAACGACCTTTGCTTGGTTGCGATCGCAGAGACAAAACGGCAGGCGCGTGATCTTGATGGTGCGATGGCAATTTTGGACGATTTGTTCGGTCCGATCGAGCAAACCGCAGAGTACCTTTACCAGCGTGGTGCGACGATCGCGGCTCGTTGTGATAATCCTGAAGAAGTTTGCAAACTATATGAACGCGCCGTTGAGCTAAATGATTCGCACGCCGGTGCATTGTTTGGTTTGGCGTTAGAGAATGATCGGCGAGGCAACGACGACAAAGCGTTGGAACTTTACCAGCGTGCTGTCGCGGTATTTCCTTGTAACGTTGGTGCCTTGTTGAACTTAGGTCTGCTTTACGAAGACCACGACCAGTACGAACGAGCCGTCCGTTGCTACGATCGTATTTTGGAAACGCATCCGACCAACGAACATGCTCGCCTGTATCGTGCCGACGCGATGGCTTCGATGGACGAACAATACGATCATGATCGTGAGAAGCAAAAGCAACAAATTGCTGGCGTGATGAGCATTCCAATCGCTCAGTTCGAACTTTCGGTTCGAAGTCGCAATTGCCTACAAAAAATGGGCATTCTGACGCTCGGCGATTTGACGAAGGTTTCGGAGCTGGAATTGCTCAATAGTAAGAACTTCGGAGAAACTTCGCTGGTCGAAATTCGCGAAGTCATGTCTGCCAAGGGATTGATGGTCGGACAATTTTCTCACGAAAAAGGTGACGCTGACGAACCAGTCGACGTCAGCCATCTTTCTGAAGATGAACAGGCACTGCTTGATCGTCCGATGTCTGATTTGAACCTGTCAGTTCGTGCACGAAAGTGCATGACACGACTTGGCCTGACGACCATCGGCGAACTCATTCGCAAATCGGCTGATGATCTGTTGGAGTGCAAGAACTTTGGCGTTACCAGCCTGACTGAAGTCCGTGAAAAGCTGACGCAGCAGAGTCTCAAGCTGCGTGGCGAATAGATTTTGGGTTGGCAGCTTTTTGTAGATTCGTGGGTCGGCTAAGCTTGGTCGACCGCTTCGCGAGTCTAGCTGTGAGCGGCGGGGCACTAGCCCGGATATTGCATCAGCCGCATGGCGATAGCCACCGGTTGCTACGTATATCCGGCGGAACCGAACGCTTTTCCGTTGGCGGCTGATAGATAACGTAATGATCGACTTTCGAATGAAAACGACGATGGTCAACGATAGACCAGAAAATAAAAGACCGCGTGTAATATCCGGGCTAGCCGCAGGTTTTTCGACCATTTACCGGTGGCTAGCGCCTTGCCGCTCATTGAGGTAAAACGAATGAGTCTCAATTTCACGAAAATGCACGGAGCTGGCAACGACTACGTTTACGTTGACTGCTTTCGCAATGCGACGCCTGCTGACCCTGCGGCGCTGGCAACCCAAGTCTCTGATCGCAACAAGGGAATCGGTGGCGATGGTTTGATTCTCATTTGCCCTTCGGACATTGCCGACGCGCGGATGAGAATGTTTAACAGTGACGGTAGCGAAGCGGAGATGTGCGGAAATGGTTTACGCTGCGTTGCCAAATATGTTTATGACCACGGTATCGCAGTGAAGGAGTCTCTTACGCTAGAGACCGGAGCCGGCGTTCTCTCGGTAACGCTTTCTGTGGCTGAGGGAAAAGTTGAGACGGTGAAGGTCGATATGGGGGAACCGATTCTCAACCCTGCCGACGTTCCGACGACCATTGCTGCGACTGATAAAGCAGTTGCAGCCGTGGTGAACGCTCCGCTGGAGTTTGATGGACAGACCTTTGAGGTGACGTGCGTTTCGATGGGAAATCCTCACTGTATCATCTACGTGGAAGAGGCGACTGACAATCTGGTCCTTCGGATTGGCCCAATGATCGAAACAGATCCACGTTTTCCGGCCAAGACAAATGTCGAATTTATTGAGGTTATTTCGCCAACAGAAGTAAAACAACGCACTTGGGAGCGTGGCTCAGGTGAGACACTGGCTTGTGGGACCGGGGCCAGCGCCGTTTGCGTCGCGGGTGTGCTGACAGGAAAAACGGAGCGGAAGCTGACCAATCATTTGCTCGGCGGCACTCTGGTCTTAGAGTGGGTCGAAGAGACCAACCATGTGTTTATGGACGGGCCCGCAACTGAGGTGTTCTCGGGCGTTTGGGAAGGTTGAGATTTAGACTACAACGATAAGTGGTTTTATCAAGGACGTAGAAACAACGTGAGTTCAGACCAGGTAGCAGCTCGAAGGCAGATTGCGTTTGGAAAAATCAATGCGCTTATCCTGCCGCGCGTCATGGATCTGTTGAACTTGCGGTTCTGCTACTACGACCGAAGTGTCGATCCGGGCCGGCCAGAATACAACGAGCACGTGATCTTTACGTTCTGGCATGAGCATATCAGCGTCATCCTTCCGCGCTGGGGAGGCACGCCAATGACCGTGCTTTGCTCACAGCACCGTGATGGCGAATGGGTCAATCAGACGGCTTCTGCACTGGGAATCAATGTTGTGCGAGGTAGTACGTCGCGCGGTGGGTCGGCGGCCCTTCGGCAATTGAAGAAGTACGGTAAGACATCCAGCCTGGGGCTGAGCCCGGATGGGCCGCGCGGTCCGCGACGTGAGATGGCATTGGGGCCGATTTATTTGGCGTCGCTGTTAGGCATGCCGGTAGTTCCGGTGGGAGTGGGTATTTCAAACGCGTATCGTTTAAATACTTGGGACCGATTTGCAATTCCGCGTCCGCTATCACGCATCCGATTTGTGCTCGGACCCAAAATTTACATACCTCGCCGGTCGTCGCGTGAGCAGCTGGAAGCGTCGCGGGGAAGCGTGCAAAGATTGATGAACGATCTGTGCGATACAGCCGATAGTTGGGCCGAGTCGGGTGAAAAGATGATTGGCGAGCAAAAGTTTCAACGTGTTCGACGGACCAACAGTTTGCTGTTTGAGAAAAAACCAGCGCCCGTATCGCCGGACGCTAAAAAGGTCATTTTGAAAGTCGTTGGTTCGGAAGAAGACGCCGCGTAGCGTGAGCGGCAAGGCGCTAGCCGCCGGTTAGATGACGTCCGTTTACAGGCTGCGATACCGGCGGCTAGCGCCCTGCCGCTCACACAATGCAACTCAAGAGCCTCGTCGGGCAACGGACTAAGCACTGTAGGGCAGCCGTCTTGGGAAAGGCAGATCTTCTTTGGGTGGAAGACGAAGATTGTTCTCAAAAGCCCAGATGGCTCGTTGTGCGTCTGAGGCGTAGAATCGCAACCAAGACTCTTCGTCGTCAGGGTTGAAACACTGCCACTGCAATACGTCTCGACCTGGTAGCTGAACCATCTTCTCCTCGGCCGGCAGGATGTCTCGCGCGATTAAGCAATACAACTGACGATCCGAAAGATGCCCCGATTGCAGCAAGGCAATCTTCTTTTCAAACAGCAAGTGAATCACGCGATCTAGTTCAGCCTTAAGGCCCTCATCATCAAACTGTTGGTGTGGCGTCAAATGTAGCTCGGGCGAAAACCATTGGCTGATTGGTAACACGGGAGCTTTCTCCCACGCTAACATTGAGGAGAGGAATTCGTTTTCGTGGACCGTTGACATGCGGTCAAGGTCAACCAAATAAACCGATTCGTCAAGATAAGGCTCCATCTCGTCGCGTAGCCGAGCGTTCTGAATCAATAAATCAATTTCTGAGACTGACGTTGCCATACGTTTTCGGGTCCGAAATAAAGGGATGATAATTCAGCGAGTCACACAAGGAAGTTTTGTGAAGACTTGCTACACGACAAAATTTATCAATCGCCCATTTCTAAACAAGTTTCAACTTTAGCAAATCGAATAAAAACGCGCATTGTTGTTCTCCTTCGATCCTACGACCGGTTTGGACGTTAAGGTTTGCCAAGAAGTGCTGGCAGAATAACGCGGTTAAGTGGCAGATAGACTTAGGATGGAGTTTCACTCCGTCTGATGCAGGCACGCGGAGCAGGTTTTCAAACTGCTATGAGTGCTCTCGTTCAAGAAACCTGATTTCGGGAGAAGAACAATTGGCAGTTCCAATCAGACCCATTAAAAATCCATCCTGCGTGTGGGATGGCTTATGCCACCGCAAGCCACCGAGGCCACCGGCCTAAAACCCAAGTTCGAGCTGAGGATCTTCATACTCGGCACCGTCGGGATTGAGCTCTTTGTACAGCAGGCTGGGTTGAATGCCTTGGTTGTTCTGGTACTTTCCGCTGACGTATTCCTTCACTTCGCCCTGAATCTCGTGGTAGAAGATCTGACAGATCGAAACTCCGGGGTAAATTTTGACTGGCTGGACAGCAAACATCTCTAGCGTCCAGTAACCGGCGAAGCCAACGTCGCCAAATCCAGCGGTAACGTGGACGAACAAGCCCAATCGGCCGATGGAGGATCGGCCTTCAATCATCGGCACGAGATTGTGCGTCTCGGTTCTTTCGACGGTGCGAGCCAAATAGAGTCGATGCGGCTCAAGCGTCAGCCCCGAATCGGGGATCTCCATATGCTTAACGCGATTACTCTTCTTCATGTCCAGCACGACCTCTTCATAGATCAAGACATCGGTATGAAGTGTCAGATTGTAGCTGTTGGGGTTAAGATTTTCCGGTTTGTACGGATCTATCTTTATGTCAGTGCCGAGTCGTTTTTCAATTTCGCATCCAGAGAGGATCATAGCGTTTCTCGGAGTGATGGGGCGTGCATCCAGCGCATGTGGAATTTTGTGTTGGCGTGAAGGATGTGTCAACCAGCGCAAAATTTCATCAAACAAACTTTTCAACGGCTAATTAAGCCGACCCAAGTTCTCGAAAATGATCATCAATATGCTGCTACCGTCAGAAAACCTCAGCAAAACAGCGTTGTCGTGATGTTCACGCGTTTTCTCCGCATTTGCGATAGGGTTTTTCCGACGGTAGAAGTAATTTTGGTGGCAGTCTGAAGTATGGAGAATCTCGATATTCTGCGAAGATGTGCAATAATACAGCGGCGGATGTCATTGTGAGAAGCAAGCGATTTCCACCGCAGCCAATTATCAATCTCGACAATCTATCGGAATAACAATGAGCCAAAATCCTTACGAAGCCCCCTATGTCCCTTTTGGAAACGTGGCTGCCCAAGCGGCGGTCGATGAACGGGCAACATTCATTCGCAAAACTTACTTGCATTTGCTTGGTGCGATTCTCGCTTTCGCCGCCATCGACGCGGTTGCGCTTACATTGTTCAATGAACAGATTGGTCAATTCGCGGCGACGGTGACTTCGGGTTACACATGGTTGCTGTTTTTGGGTGCCTTTATGGGAGTCAGTTACATCGCTGACCGCTGGGCCCACAGTGACACATCGCGTTCGATGCAGTACACGGGGCTGAGCCTATATGTGGTTGCGCAAGCGGTTTTGTTCCTGCCGCTACTGTATGTTGCTGATCGTTTTGCTCCCGGAGCAATTTCTTCAGCGGGTATCGTTACGGCCGTTGTGTTTGGCGGACTGACGTTTGTTGTCTTCTTTACCAAGGCCGATTTTTCCTTCCTGCGTTCAGCGCTGGTCGTCGGCGGTTTTGCGGCGATAGGTTTAATCGTCGCCAGCATCTTTTTGGGATTCCAACTGGGCATGTGGTTCTCGGTTGCGATGATTCTTATGGCCGCTGGTAGTATCCTTTACAGCACTTCCAATGTTCTCCACAGTTACCGAACATCGCAGTACGTGGCTGCTTCGCTAAGTTTGTTTGCTTCGGTCGCATTGCTGTTTTGGTATGTGCTTCGACTATTCATGGCGTTTGACGAGTAAAGTAAAAGATGGCCAAAGCAGAATTGGATCTTCCTAGTGATTTCACAGGCATCGTACGTTTGTTTCCGCTGCCCAATGTGGTGCTGTTTCCTGGAGTTGTGCAGGCGCTGCACATCTTCGAGCCCCGTTATAAGCAGATGGTTGAAGAAGCGATCGCCGGAGATCATCTGATCGCGATGGCGATGGTTAAGCCTGAGCAACTGAGCACCGCTGGGGATCGACCGGCCTTGTTTGACACGATCTGCATTGGCAAAATTATGACGCACGCTCAGGTTGAAGGCGACCGATACAACCTGCTGTTGGCCGGTGTCAGGCGAGCGCGTATTCTGGAGGAGGTCAACTTTGAACTGGATTTTCGCAAGGCGCGAGTCGAGTTGTTGGACAACAATGAGTCTCATGAGCCAGAAGATCAACTGCGCGATATGCGACAGCAGGTTGTCGACCAGTTTTTGAGAATGTCGCCCTCACAGTCGCATCTCGATCGTGAGTCGTTAGACAGCTTGCTGGCGAGTAATGTGGCGACGGGGCAGTTGGTGGATTTGATCTGTTATTCCTGCGGCGCACTGCCGATGGAGCTGCAACAGGCCTTGGAAATCGGCAGTGTGGTAGAACGAGCGCAGTTCATTTTAAAAATCATGCGTCGACTGGCAAAGCAAATTGAGAGTGCGGGGCCGATGAGTGACTTCCCGCCCAAATTTAGCTTAAATTAAGATTAACAGTTTCTTGAAAGGATAAGTAGTGAAGATCAAAATCGAATACTGCAACTCATGATTTTACCTCCCCCAGGCCACCAGTTTGGCGGCCGACATTGAAAATGAGTTTGGTTACAAGTCTGAATTGGTCGCCGGTAGCGGTGGCGTTTTTAAGATCACCGCAGATGAAAAGGTAATGTATTCAAAGCATGACGAAAATAACGAATTCCCAGCTGAAGGAGTCGTCGTCGCCGCGATGAAAGCGTATCAGGAGTCATTGGCGTGAGTCCTATCGCGGTTTCGCATCTTATCGCGTAGCAAATTTCATGCGTGAAACGCACAGATTAGCTGTTTTAACGCTCGCCACGGTTTCTTCACAAGACGAAACCGTGACTAGGGCCTAATGGCACTTACTCTAGCTTGATGCAACGCATTTGCGCATCAGCCGCCACGCGATAGCGTCCGGTTTTTAGCGCGTAGGACCGGACGATATCGCGTGGCGGCTGATAAGATTATCCTGCGTTTTGTCTAAAGGAAGTGTCATTGGGGAAAGCGCCAAAGCGGCTAATTTTTTCATCCTCTACGAATGAAGTCAGCCGCGAAATTCGACGTTTCGCCATCGGATTGGCTGAGGTGTTTGATCGTCTCCATCGGGATTTCTTCGAACAGCGTCTGCGATTGGATCAGCCATTGGCTAAATTGCTTTGCCTGTTCTTTTGTCTTCATCTCAAATCCCATCAGCGCCTGTTCTTGCTCTTGCCCCGAGTCGTCAAAATTCAAGTAGCAGACGTTCGCGTACTGGCTGGCTCCGCGCATAAAGTCTCTCAACGCTCCCGGACGGTTGGGAAAACCAATGACCGCGAAGAACGGGTGCTCCAAAAGGTCAACGCGGAACGGAATCACGCGGAACGCAACCGATGCGGCTCCCGTGACTTCTTTGTACGGCGGGATAGAGGGATCCTTAAGGAACGCTTCGAGCCGAGGCTTTTCGGATCGAGGAACCTCGATTCCGATCACCGGGTAAGCAATTTCGTCAGCGACCTTCCCGTATTGGAAGTCAATGATGTTCATGGTGCTGAAGAAACGGTCCAAGATTCCAATCAACTGTCCTGGCTTCTCTCCAATTTCGAAGCAGAAATAGCGTTCATCTGGAATATCATCGCGCCCACGTTTGGCGATCTGAGGAAGCGTCATGAAGTCTACGTTAGATCCCGATAAGACCGTCAACGCGAGATCCGACGTCCCTAAATTCGCTTTGCGAGCGGCAGCAACGCCCAGTGCTGCCGAGGGTTCTACGATAATCCTCATCTCGTTCCAAAGGTACTGGATGGCTTGGCAGACTTCATCGTTGTCGACCGAAACGTATTCATCTAACAACTCTTGGCAGATCTTAAAATTGATTTGGCCGGGACGGGCAACGGCAGTGCCATCGCAGAACCGGTCGACTGCTGGCAAAGTTGTCGGTTGGCCTGCGATGATCGAAGTTCCCATGCTGTTTTGCTGGCTGGCTTCGACGCCGATCAGTTTTGCTTTGGGGAACGCTGTACGCAAGACGGAGGCCACGCCTGCCGCCATGCCTCCGCCGCCGATCGGAAGGAACACATGTGTCGGAGCCGTTTTTAGTTGATTAGTGATTTCCACACCGATGGTGGATTGTCCTGCGATGACCATGAGGTCGTCGTAGGGAGCGATGATCTGGCCATCGTTTGCATCGGCGAACGCTTTGGCGGCGATGGCCGCTTCGTCGAATTTGTCGCCATGCAGACGGATCTCAACTAAGTCGCCGCCAAAGTTTTTGACGGCCTGTTGTTTGACTTTTGGTGTGGAAACCGGCATGAAGATTGTCGCTTTGAGCTTCAGCTTCTTTGCCGCAAGCGCGACGCCCTGAGCATGGTTTCCCGCCGACGCCGCGATTAAGTCGCCTCGGAATCCAGATTCATACAAGGATGCGATCTTGTTGATTGCTCCTCGCCATTTGTAGCTGTGAACGGTCGAGGTGTCTTCGCGTTTAAGTTTCAACCGGCAGCCGCCGCTCAGAGTGATTTCGTCCAGCGGTGTGACGGCGTCAAGTTGATAGACTCGCTCTGAGGCAGCGATTGTTTCATCGCGCAGCAGCGCCAGTAGTTCTTCGCCGCTCATGTTTTCAAGTTGCTGTGTCATATGGTATTAACTGGACCCTAGGTCTGACTTGGCATGATTTATGAAGTAGCATTGTGAGCCACAGGACGGCTGCCCAATGACACTTACCTTAAGCGAAACGTGGAATAATCTCATCAGCCGCCACGCGATAGCGTCCGGTCCTACGCGCTTGAGACCGGACGCTATCGCGTGGCGGCTGATGCGTCGATGCGTTGCATCAAA
>ENA-ORXT01006602-ORXT01006602.1-marine-metagenome-genome-assembly--contig:-NODE-6602-length-10718-cov-22.034865_pt1 | contig 10718 bp, 11 predicted proteins | sample MGYA00237868_ERZ511482 | MGnify/ENA metagenome assembly ERZ511482
CGCACAGCGCCGAACCACCTGGCTGATCAATTTGAAGTGGTCAACGAAAGCTCCTGTCTGCCCGGGCAATTAATCATAAATACAACCAAGTCGTTTGTCGTTTGGTTTGGTTCGTTTCTTGAAATCAACCTGATTCATCGAACCATCTGTAGATTCAACATGAACTTACAACCCTGCCACAACGTGACGGTACCGCTAGTGCGTAACCGCGCGTTGCTGGCGTCCCGGAGGCGTACTTGTTCCTCCTCCTTGGAAGTGACCACCTGGCGGAGCCAGTCAGGGGAGAGAACGTTCCGGCGGACCAGGTTGGGGCCCGCTCCCATGTCCACGACGACGCCTAACGCGACGAGGGACAGCTTGTCCAAGTCCAGCGACGCTACAATGCGGTAGTTGTGCAGGCTGAAAAGAAGTTCTTCCCCGCCCCTGGGCGGCGTGCCCGAGGTCCCCGCGGAATCCGCGACGGTGGCGACGTGGCGCCGAACGCGGGTAAGCTCGCGCCGGGCGCGCCCACAGAGGCGGCATCGGAGCCCCGTTCCGATCCGTGCCCCATTAGAGGGTGCGTCCGCAGGGATGCCATCCCCGCCGCCCCAATGTCGGGGGTCGGAGTGGCCAAGGGACAGTACCGACGCGACGGCCGGCTGGGGCAGTGGGGCGGCCTCAGTTGCGACCGGCGCCGCCGGAGCGGAGGGGCTGTCTGGTGCGTTTACCGCGGCACTGGTGCCCCCGCCCGGCCGTGCGAGGATGCGGGGTCAGAAGGCTGGCGCTGGCAGGAATCCCGCCGCGGCCCGCCGCTTGCGGACCTGTCGCAGACGGGTCGCCGTAGTGTCACAGTGCCGGTGCGCCTTGAGACGGATGACGTCCGCGGGCAGCCCACTGAAGGGGCTGCCCCTGACGCATTTCCCTGGCAGCGGCAAGCGTGGCCATCCCCACAACCCGCATTTTCGGCGCCCGCGGCCCACTCTTCGGAGGAGCATTCCCCCTCGGCGCCCGCGGCGTCCGGGTACACCCGGTCATCCAATTCCAGGGCGATGATGAAGGTGGCCGTTCCCAGAGGCCCAGACCCAGTGGTGTCAGCGGATGGCGGGGGGGGCGCGACCGGCGGTCCCGTGCCCCTACGTAGGGGCGCCGGCGGCGCGGGTCCCCGTCCGTTCCGGTGCGCCGCGACGGCTTTGCGCAGAGCCCGTCCGTGGGCCCGCACCTCGGGCGACTGGGCTGGGCACCTTCACACCCAGTGCCTCAGGTGGCCACAGAAGGAGCAGGCCTCCTGTTGCCGGGCCGGGGGGCCTTACTCGGGCACGCCGCCCGATGCCCCACCGCGTGTAGGCGGGGCCCTGCCACGGGGGAACCGCGGGGGGCGGTCCGAGTACAAAGAAACGGTGCCCGCCCGCGGGGGCACCGGAGTGCCTGGTGCCAGGGTGCCGCGCCCGCGTCCTACCCCCGTACGGACGGGGTACAGCGCCGGGTGCCCGCCCCACGCGAGCTGCTGTTGCCACCAAGACGCTTGCGGCAGACTATCCAGCGGTAGAATTGGGACGTCGTCAGGACGGCCGTACCCAACGGGCGTTGCCACCGCGGCCATAATTGCGGCCCACTCGGCCCGTTCCGCTTCGGTCCCGTAATCTGTGACGGCCAGGGCCGTTGCGGCCGAGGCGGCTCCCACCGGGAGAGCGATAGGCGCCGCCAGTCGGGCCCGACGAGACTCCCGATCATCGCCGCCGGCCGACCGGGAGGTGCTCGCCTTTTTCTTGGCCTGGAGCTTGCCCCCCCGGACCGCGCGGGTGGCTGCCCCCGTCTTGGCCAGGAACTTGCGTAGCTTGGGGAGCGTCCGGCCCTGGGTGGTGAAGTTTCGGCCCAGGGCCCGGATTTCCCGCCCGACGCACTTGAGTAACATACTCTTCAGCTCTGACTCGTGCTGGACCGAGCCCAAGGCGCAGTTCGCATCGAGGATGCGGTATGCAAACTCGTGCTCGTCCTCCCACTTCTCCTGGGATGCTTGCATAAGCGACTGGAGGTGGTCCACCAGGTCGTCCCCTTCGAGTTACTCCTTGAGCAACGCGCGTACCGCGCGCTTGTACGTGAGCTGCCGTGAGGTGTGGCCAACTTTGGCGCAATGGAGCACCCCGAGCACCTCGCTCGTGACGAAGTATCCGTCTGGCACCAGTTTTTCACAACTGCCTCAGAACATGGGATTTTCTGTTCGTTCTTCGAACGAAAAAAATATGGACGGACTCCTGAGAACCTCACGAGGAAGCACGTCGTTTCCGTTTCCAACGAAGTGCTCCCGTTCGTTGTCTAGAAAATGCACCTAAAATAGGGCCTGTACCAGTTCTTCACACAATCAATCTCGAGTGTGCACGGCCACAGATCGGGCTGAAAAACTTACATCAAACATGTATTTGATTTATTTCGTCTGTTGGACGCGGATCTGGAATCCGACTCGTCGAGCGTTGTCAAGCGGTTCAGACACGACATGAACATGCAGACAAACGCCCCGCATCCCTCGCCGTCTGCCCTGTGGTCACAAAGCAGTGACCCTGACCGTTTACGATGCCCCCTTCCCATCCCCATCAAGACGAAACGAATGACGTACGCCGCCACTCCACATGCGCCCTACACACTATGGCACGCGCCAATCACAAAACTAAATGTGCAGGCGACTCCCCACCCCAGCAGCTTCACCCGCAAGCACTCGCCAAAGAATGCGGGGATGCACACGCGGCACGCGCACTCTGGCGGCTGCCAGCCGCCGCCGCGACTTTGCAGTGGATGGCAGAACCATGCCCAAGTCACGCAATCGGCACCCAGCCTCGTGTGCTGCATCCGATGCAATCTCCGCCCACACGATGCGACGGTTGGAGGCCTCCTGCTCCACAACGCGCGCGTGCCTGGCACGTGCCACGGCTGCTCCCTTCCGCTTCTTGTCCTCGGCAGTCAGCTCTCGAGCCCGCTTCTTTGCCGCCTTGGCCTCCTTCACCGCCTCTTTTCCCGCGGCAGCGTCTGCCATCGCCGCCAGAATCTCGGGTGCGGTCAAAACCGTACCCCTCCCGGCCGTCGACAGTGTGCCGTTGACGAGGATGGGTTGCGACATATCCTTGCGGACAGTAGGGATCAACCGAGATGTCAACCTCTCGAGGTCAACGTCCGGAAGGACAGTGTCAGCGCCCTTGCACAGCTCGGAGTTCTTGATGACCGAGGGGTCGAGGGGCCACATCCCCACTTGGCGAAAGGCCGACACTAACGCGTCCGTCGTGAGGGACTCGGAGGCGGCACGGCCAATACAGGACATCAAGTCCGCCGTATTGAATGGCCGGCCAGCATCCCGACACGCCATAGCAATCTCGCGGACGCGGCGCCGCACTTTTGGTTGATACCGCCCGAACGCGCTTGGATTGTCGAGCGCCTGGAGGATGTGGGACATCTTTGACGGTTCTGCCACGACGTGCACGTTGGCCTTCAGGAGGGTGAGAAGGCCGGCCGGCGAAAGGTGTACCTTGGCACCGTCGAGGGAGAGGAGCTTTGCCTCATCTTTGAAGTAGGACTGCGCAAACTTGGCGAACATGGTGGCCCAGACATCAAACACGCTTTTGTCAAAACCTGGTGGGGACCGCCGCCACACAACCGCCCCGTCATTAAGGAGGGAGGAAAGCGCCGTGACGGTCTTGGTGCCGTCCTGCTTCGTCTCGGTCAGGACGGCGTGTCCTGGTACCTGGCCCTCCACCACGATGAAGTGGGGCGCCACAACGCCAGCCGCCGACACACAAAACGCCGCGGTACACGCGCCCGCACCGGATGCAAACGGCGGCAAGATTACCTCCGGCTTGAGCATCCCGACCTCCCCGAGAATCCCTTGACGACCCGACATGGCCGACATCCGGGCGTGGACGTGTGTCTCGTCCATATTCCAAACCTGCCGGGGGGAATTAATCCGCAGGTCCCGGTACAGGAGCGTCAAGAGGGCAAACCAGTTGGCGACGACGTCGGGTCTCGCGTTTCGTGCACGGCCCTCCTCCAACGTGCCGACCCGGTACCGCCGCAGCTCGGGGTGTCGCGAGAGGAAGCCCTTAACCCAGCTGCGGCCCGGCACTAGCGTGCCACCAAACCGCTCACGGGCAGCCGCCTGCCTCTCCACAGAGAGCTCGCCCAGGTACGAGGCACACACGCGACACAGATCTTCCTGGGACAAGCCCCGCCCAATCGTCGCGTTGGTGATCAAATATCTGGCCAACAAGGCCTCCTCCTCAGCCGTAAAAAAAGGACTAGGCCCACGCCGCCTCGTCGTCCCGCCCGTGAGGACGTAGTACCTTGCACGGTTGTACGACAGGTTGAAACGGGTGGCAAAGTCTTTGACCGTCAGACCGCCGGACCGAACGACGGCTAGAGCTGCCTGCTTCCTCTCGTGGTCGTCATCAGGACAGGCCTGCGGCCCAGGGCGTGCTCCACCCGGCATTGTCGGACGGCGCAGAGGGGGGCAGGGGGAGGGGGGGGCGCCAGGATGGTTGTGGCGGGACAGAAGGAAATAGTGTTGAGTGCGGGGGGCGTGGGGACCTGCTTGAGCCTTGGCTCAAGCGGAAATCGGCCGCAGAGCAAGGTGCCACGGCGGGGAAGGAGGCATGGGGGACCTTTGGTGGGACGAAGAGGGTGGCGGATCGCCTTTGTCGCGCTGAATGGGGCGTCCAGGCGATGTATTTAGGACTAAGTTTGCCTTCAGAAGCGCGCGCTTTTCTCGCCTCGGACGGCGCCGAGAACCCCATTGGGCTTCTTTTGGCGCGCTCGTTGCACCACTGGAGAGCTCTTGAGTTGGCGCGTGCAACGGTGCGCCCCACTGTACGCGTTCATTTTTCTATCTTTTTACAAAATCTCGCAAAGAAAGAGCGAGCGTGCTTTTGGGTGCTATCGAACTCGATTTTCGGCGTCCACACTGTGAATTTCCCACACAAGCCGCGATTGTGAAAAACTGGTACAGTTGTGAAAAACTGGTGCCAGACGGATACCGGACAAGCATCAACAATCGCGACCCTGGGGCCGAGCTGACACGCGGCCGCCAAGTTCCTAGAAGTACCATATTCCATCCGTGGGTGGCTGTCGAGACAAAAATATGATAAATTGGGCAATCTGAGGACAATATGAACTGCCACTTGTCACTCATTTAACCCCGTGAAACCGCGATGGACCAATCAGAGCACAGAACCCGTTGGCCCCAGGGCTAACGAGTTGCCAACGGAGGCTCCGTTGGCAACTCGCTGGCCCTGGGGCCAACGGCTCCGACCCCGAATCGGACGCAAGTATATTCGCGTTTTAACACGCTTGACCTCCGTTGGCAACGCCGCGTGCACGTTCGACATTGTTACCTGCCCCGAGAACTGGCCAACGGCGAATTTGCGACACGTTTCTGCAACGTGTGCCCAATATGGCGTTGGCCCGACATTGGTGGGAATGCTCTTACTCACGTGGCCGTGTGCGGGGAGGTTCATCATGGCATCGGGATCATCGGGTTTCGTACCTGCTGCTGGATCTGCGCCCAAAGGTACGCTCGAGCATGCCCCGCCAGGTCATGGGGAGATGATGTGGGAGAAAGCCTCGTTTTCTTGTCTCGCCGTACACCTCTTTCTGTTGTCATCGATGCGCCACTGTGACGGGGACAATATGCTGAATATTTGTGCTTCACGGCATCGACGATTGCTTTCTCGGTGTTTCCCTCTGCACTGCCTGTCATTCGTTTTTCGGACGTCCAGGTCTCCGAAAGTGCGGTGTGTACCGCGTGACCGGACACAAATCGGATCGCTGCCCAATCAAGCACAAAAGCAACGTGCGATGCTGGTTTGGTCAACGTTGGTGCTCGCGGTGCTCAACTGCGTGCACGGTCTTTGACGCTGTGGGCCACGAGGCCGACAACGTGGACGAGATGATGGAGGGGAGATCGGTGCCGAAGTGGTCGTGCCCAGAGCACGACATGGACGCCATGCGAGCCCGCGTGGAGGACAAGCTCAAGGACCAACCGCCGACGGCTCGCGCGCGAACAGACGCCGCACGTGGCCACAAGGGGGCGCTGGTGGAGGTGCGCCCGACTCATGGGCAGCAATTTCGAGTCCATGAGGCGCAGTCGCAGATTATCGACTTAACGGGCTTGGGCGGGGCGTCGACGTCCGCGGCGGTCCGCACTGCGGGGGCCGTGGCGGCGGCCGCGCAAGATGATGGGGCATCGAGGAAGGCTGCATGAATGCTGGGGGCGTTGACGTCAGATGCGCAAGGTCAATCGGCAAGCGCCGTGGGACAGCCTATTCCGGGCGCACTGGGCACCATCGAGCTGGACGGGCGCCGAGAGACAGCTGTTGATGCACTGAAAAAGGCGCTGAGGAGCGCGGCAAAGCATCTGGCCGCGACAAGGGCGAATCAGCGGCGAGGAAACTGCGAGGCGGGGCTGGGCGGTGTCGGCGCGAGAGCCGCGGAAGAGATGCTTGGCAGCTCCAACACATTTTGGGGGGTCAAGGGCGGGGACCTCAAGCGCGCGGCGCAGCGTTACGTCTGTCTTCCTGAAGGCAGGGAGCTTGCCAAGGTAAAGATGGCACTCGCGGCGTTCAGAAGGGAGGGGAGGGTGTACACGGGCGCGTCTGTGACGAGTAGTGAGCTGACCTGCGCGCATGTTGTGACAACACGCCCAGTCCACCCCACCCAGTTGGGGAGAGGGCGAGCCAAACCTTGTCGCCAGGTAGTCCTGTCGGGGAATTCCCGCCCCGGAAGAAAACCCCGATGAGCACACACGCACGGCGTCGACCGGGGGAAGGCGCCCCAAGCGACAAACACGAGTTGTGTGACCGGAAGTTTACTTGCCCGCGTCGAAGGCCTCGAGGCGACACTCACACCTCGCCCTCTTATCCCGTTCGTTTTCCTCGGACCCTCCGAAAACCCTCCTCAGACACCCGCAAAGGACTCTCGGAAGACCCTCCTCAGACACCCTCAAAGGACCTTCGGAAAACCCTTCTCAGACACCCTCAAAGGACCCTCGGAAAACCCTCCCCTCAGGGCCCACTGGGCCCATAACCCGGAGGACGGCCGAAGCTTCGAATGCCGCCTTGAGTAGAGGCGGGGGAAGGGTGCTACGTGACACCCTCGCGGCGCCCCGGGGTCAGGGGCGCGGAGCACCATAAGTCGATAAGCCAAGTCGGGTTTACACAAAGTTAGGCCCTTAAGTTGGGGCCCGCTCGGGGGGTTACGAATCCCAGGGAAGTATTGGGATTGCGGTTGTGGTTCGTGAGCCACGAGGTGACCACAAGTGGGTCACCAACGGAACAATTTGAAATATGCGGTAGTGGGGCATATTTCCAGGGAATCTGGTTCCCCGAGTGTGGGGGCCACGTGACGGACCGTCACAATTCCTCCTTCTAAAGGAGTCGCCGTCCCGGCGGCCCAGAGACAGGGGGACGGGCCCGCACGAGTGTGGCGGGCGGGCCAGGAAGGCTAGCCGCCGGGCTCCCCAGTGTGGAACCCGGGTGCGGCCCCGTTCCTCGCCAGAGGGGTCCGCCCCGGATCATGAGGGCGCTCCCGCCGGGGACAAGGGGGTACGCGCCGTTACCGTGCGGTGGACACGGCGGCGGGGGGCCAGGGGCCCTGCCGCGTGTCCGGGGTGGGCCTGCTAACCGTGCCCTGTGGGCCAACAGGGGGGCGCCCAGTATGGCGCCCCCGCCCCCCCCCCTGTGGAGAGTCGTCCAGGGGGAGTGGCCCGCGGGGCGGGGCTGAGGGGGCGCGGGGCAGGGGCCCCTACCCGCCCCCAGGGGCTCATAAAAAGGGGGGTATGCGGGGGACAGACGGGGCGGCCGTCCACTACCGGCCGTCACCGTTCCCCCCATCGCTACTCGAGTTGAGAGCCCCCCCTCGTCCCCCTGTGCGTAGGGTGCCCCCCTCCCCCTCGCCATCCCCGTCGCCACCCCCCCACTAGGGCGCGGCGGCTATGGCCGGTCGCGCCAGGCCAACGGCGCGCCCCCGAGTCGGGAGTCCCCTGCGGCGGGGAGTCAAGCGACTTAACCGCCGCCGCCCCCCCGCCGGTCCTAGTCGACGGCGGGGTCGGCGTCGGCCTCCCGCGCGTCGAGTGCGGCGACGCGGTCGGCTGGCGAGGACGCGGCCGGGCCCCGTACGGCAACGGCGCGCGTGCCGCTGCCGCCCAGCCGGCCGGGCACTCCCCCGGCGGCTGAGGCGGCGCCGGGCGATGGAGGGGATGATCCCATTGAGCAGGAGTCCCCTCCACCGGTGCCGCGCCGGGGGCGCCTCCCGGTAGTGGAGGAGTCGGGGCCCGCGGGGCCGGGGGCGTTTGTCCAGGGGACGCCTCCGGCTGCCCCCAGTCAGTTGAGGGAGTGCCGCCTGCGGACGCTTTACTTCGCGATCCCGCTGCCCAAGCAGGGCCCGGCTTGGCAGCGCTGGCTGACGCGCCACCCCGTGCATTACGAACTGCCTGCAGGGGTGGCGACGAACCTTCCCGCCCTACTAGAGGCGGGGGCCGCGCCGTGGGTGGAGCGCGCCGCCGTGCGCCTGTCCAGCGTTATGGAAGGGGCCACCGCCGACGACGTGCCGCCTGTCGTGGCGTGGGAGTGGGCGTGCTCTTCTCCCCCGTACTTGGGGGAGGGGGATCCCCACTTCCACCACCAGGACGCCCGCACCGAGCGCCGGGTGCGGCAGGCGTCGGGCATCCTGGTGCGGGCCTTTCAAGTGGAAAGCACCCAGGTCCACGCCTCGGCGCAGCTGGCGTACTACGTCACAACGCCGTCCTGTTGGTCGGAAATGGAGGTGCCCTTCGGGTTCCCTGCCCGAATGCTGCGCATAGTGGCCTACTTTGGCACTGTGCTCCGCCGGGGGGAGTGTACCCCGGCGGCGGCCATCCTCGCTACCCAGTGGGTGCTGGAGGTGGCGGGGGTGTGGTATGCCTCCGCCCGTACTAAGGGGTACCTCTGGTATCTGCCCGCTGCCGTGGTGGGCCGCCTGGTGGGGCTCCGCCTCGCCCACGTGGCGGAGGGGGCGGGCCCGGACGCGCATACGTACCTCAGAGAGTTTCTGGACCTTCCCCAGTCGTTGGACTGGGAGGCGGCCGGGCCCTACCTGGCCCGCCGAGTTGGCGGGGAGGAGGCCGAGGCGCCTCGGGCGTTTATCCACTGCGACAAACGCCTGGTGGGCGGGCGCATAGGCCCCCGGGAGGGCCTGGGTGACCTTCCCTACCCCTATGCTGCGGGGGTAACGGCGACGTCGCCCCCACCCGAGTCGGGTTGGGGTGTGCCGGGGGGAAGTGCCCCCCACCAGCGTAAGCGCACTCGGGGTACTGCCGAGCGCCCCCCAGCTCGCGGGGGCGCTGTCCGGCGGACCACCCGGGCGGGGGTGTCACCCGTTGGGCGGTCGGGCCGTCCGACGTTTGCCCCACCGGGGGTCCCGTACCACCCGGCCCTGGGGTGGGGCAGAGCCTCAGCTGGGGGTACGTCACCCCGCGGTGCGCCCACGCCCTTGGCGGCCACCTACCAAAGTGCGGCGGGGGCGCTTAGGGCTGCCCATGGGGAGGCGATAGTTGCCTACCTGGTGGACACCCTGGCGTAGGTTACCCGGGGGGCAGGGGCCGTACTGCGGGACTCCTCGTCCCTCCGTACTGCCGCGGCCGAGCAGTTCTTGGTGGACTCCACCCCAGAGGCCATCGGGTACCAGATGGCCTCCCGGTTGGAGGGGCACGGCCAGCGGGTGGCGCCTGGGCCCGCGGTGCCTTCGGCGGGCTGGGGCTCCAGTCGAGCCCCGTCCGCCAGGGAGCCGGCTGGCTCGGCCGCGCCCTACCACGGGGGCGGCTACCCCTCCTCCGCTGGGGGGTACGCCGCGGCGGGGGTGGCACCGAATAGAGTGCCGCGCTCGTCGTGGGGGCCGGGCCCCGCGGACCGGGGGTCGGCCCAGGAGTACCCGGTGGACCCCCCGGGTTACGACCACTACGGGGGGTACGCCCGCGACGACCGCCCGCACTCGCCGGGGAGGGAGTAGGTACCCTGGTCCGAGTGGGGTGCCGCGGCGTTGAGTTATGGGTAGCGCTGCCCCTACCATGCTTGTCCCTAGTTGGGTTGGATCTATTGTCGGGGGTGTGTGTGAGGGGTACCCCGTTCTGGGTTTTTTTAATTGTATTATCCTCTTCTTCTCATCGTGAGCCGGTGACGCGCACAGTGCTTGCGGACCTTCTCAACCGGGAGGTCCTCTACATACAGTCGTTCCACAAAAAACCTAGCACTCAGCCGAGATCAATAGTACCTCCCATATGTTACTCGTTTCGCGTAAACGTGGCTGAGAACCAGTGACGTGTCAACGAACATTTCTCGTAGGCGCTTTTCTGCAAACAGAATTCGGTTGCTCAAACACACGAGGCAGCACATGACAGCAATGAGCCCTCCATCGCTTTTTCTGGCCCCCCACATCGTGGAGCCGGGCCCTTCGGCCATTCTGGCTGGTCCCCAAGTGGCGAGCGTGCCAGGGGTCACTTGTCCTGTTGGATTTTCTGATCGCGGAGGCGAGCCCGTCAGCCAACTTAGCTGACGGCCCAGTGCGAGGTGGACAGAGACCAGATGATCTCCTCTTGCGTGCTGTTTTGGGACGATGGCAAGTCCATTGCGAAATCATCGGGAATCGCAGCATATCTTGATCCTGGTCTGATCCCTGAACAATGGCCCGACGGTCGAGATCATGGGCCCGTTCTCGGTCGCTCAAAATTGCAT
>ENA-ORXT01006604-ORXT01006604.1-marine-metagenome-genome-assembly--contig:-NODE-6604-length-10714-cov-29.935226_pt1 | contig 10714 bp, 14 predicted proteins | sample MGYA00237868_ERZ511482 | MGnify/ENA metagenome assembly ERZ511482
CGTTTAGATAAAACCAATACTCACGAAGACCAAACTACAGACTTTTTTGTCGATCGTATTAGCATAAAGGATATCTCTTTGATAAATCAAGAAGAAGAAGAGAGACCTATATGTGAACACGCACCACCAGGAAAATGTTCAGAATTAATTGCTGCAGCTGAAAAGCTAATGAAAGAAAGACCTGCTATAGGTGTAAATCGTGAAGTGCTTATTGATTATGAAAAGCAATTTGTAGCGATCATAGAGCAACTAGGTGGTAATACCAATAAAATTGTAGCTGATGTTTATGGTAATGCTTCTGAAAATGAACGTTTAGATATTTTATCTCACTCAGCGATACTACAAAATATTGGTAGTACAATGGATAAGAGTAAATCTGCAAGCTTCAATATTGCTGCTGTAAAAAACCCAGAGGATTTAAAAGTAATTGTTGGAGATACTGCTGAAACAGCTGCTTTAGATAGTTTACCTGAAAATGGAGACGATTTATCGATGGGTGATTATTTAGCCATTGCAGAACCATTTTTAGTAGCAGTATTAATTGCTTTTATTCCTGGAGGAGATGTTATTGATTTAGTGCGTAGTATTAATGCAAATGATAAAACAGGTGTTGCTTTTGCATTAGGAGGATTACTTGCAAGTACTGTTGGAGGAAGTGCTTTAAAAGGAACAATAAAAAGTGTTCGTGTTTTTAGAAAAATAGCAGTACTAACTCATAAACTTGGGAAAGCAGGAAAAGCTGCAGCTAAAGCGGCTAGAAAAGGATTTGAAACGGCTGTTGATAAGACAGGCAAACTTATAGTTAAGAAAGGTGATAAAATCGTGGCTTTTGGAGAAAAAGCTTCAAAAGAATTGTTAACTAGAGTTTCAAAGGCATCAGATGCATTAATAAATGCCTTTAAAGGAGGTTGGGATAAAAGTCGTATATTAAAGAAGTCTAAAGGTAATAGACCAGACCCATCAGAATATTTAACTCCAACCTTTATTAGTAAACACTTAACTAAGTTTGACGACGGTGTGATACGTATTACTTCTAAGTCTTCACTTGCGAAAAGAGGAACATTAGGAGCGAATGATGCTTTTGTTTTACCTAAAAAGGAATTTGATAAAATTCTTAAAGAATCAGGAGGAGACTTAAGAAAAATAGAACAAAAATTAGGTTTAAATTCAGGAGATTTAAATGATAGTGATGTCATGGTGGCCTTTATTAAAGACACGAAAGGAAAGTTGAAAATTCCTTCAGGAAACGAAGGAGGAGCAAACAAATTTTGGGAACCTGGTGGATTTACTTCTGGAGGAGTACCTGAAGCAATAATGGATTTTTCTAAAAAACCACCTTTTACAGAAATTAACTTAAAATAGCAATGGAAGAGTTTTATAAAATGACACCTGGAGAATATCCTAAAAATATCCCAGATACTAATTCTGACACTAAATATGTAGGAGACGGGTGGGATATTGAAATTATAGATGATAGTTATATCTTATCATATATATCAGGTTCTCTACTAGGCAAAGAGAAAAGTATTGAAGTTTCAAAGAAAGACTTCGAAAAAGCAAAATCAGGAAAAACTGATTTGAATAAATTATTGATTAAATATGATGCTTATTAAGCTTAAAATATTGTAAATAGTTAAAACCAATCCTTCGGGGTTGGTTTTTTTATGCTATAACGTTTCAAGTTTAGTAGATTTAATCATAGCATCTACAGCAAAAAATATATGTTCTTGTTTTTCTTTAGAAAAGGATAAAATGTCCTTAAAACGTTTAAGCATCTCAGGATTTTTAAAAAGGTCAGCTTGTTCGTTTTCTCCAAGTAAGTAACCTACCGAAGTATTTAAAAAATTAGCTAGCTTTTTAGCGGTATCTATACTTGGGGTCATTTCATCACGTTCGTAACGGCTAATAACTGAAACTGATGTACTCAATTGTTTAGCTAACTCTGTTTGCGATAATTTTTTTTCTTTTCTAAGCCCTGCAAGCTTTTTACCGAACGTATCCATTTTATTGACCTTAAAAGGCTTTTTTTAAGCCTGTTTTTATGATTATCACAAATATACAAACCTTTAAAGGTTAATTAAAATACAAAAAGATTTGTTGATTTAATTTGATAAGATTAAATTTGACCGTAAAAGGTTAAAAAAATATTTTTTATCAAAATGGAAATAGCGGACATCAAAGCCAATTTAAGTATCGAAACAGTGCTTAATCATTATGGATTAAAGCCCAATAAAACGAATCATTGCAATTGTCCATTCCATGAGGATACTACACCAAGTTTAAAAATCTATCCTAAAACCAATACCTATAATTGTTTTGGTTGTGGCAAAAACGGCGATGTTATCCAATTTATCCAGGATAAAGAAAATTTAAGTAAGCACAAAGCTTTAAAAAAAGCTACCGAATTAACCAACTTAAAAAATGTAGCCCCTAAAGCTTCCTCGTTATCACCCCAAAAAACAAAGTCTTTACCCTTTGGTACAGATCTAGGGGAAGCTTTTAAAAAAATGCAACAACAGCTGTATCGTAGTAAAAAGGCAGTAGCTTATTTGCAAGATCGTTGCTTAAGTGATGTAACTTTAGCACAAGGTTTTAATAACTCACATTACCCCAAACTTAAAAACTGTATTATCTATCCTTTAAAAAATGCAGTAGGAGAAATCGTAAGTTTTTATGGTAGAAACATTACACAAAAAGGATCTCATTATTACTTAGAAAACCGTCAAGGTTTATATCCAAACTATCCCCCTGCAGAAACTAAAGTTTTAATCTTTACGGAAAGTATTATTGATGCAGCTACTATTTTAAAGTACACCGATTACCAAGTATTAGCAATGTTCGGTACAAATGGCTTAACTCAAGAACACACGCAGGGCGTGGGCCAATTAGAAAACTTAGAAGAAGTCATCTTATTTTTTGATGGAGATACGGCAGGTAGAAAAGCCAATACCACTATAGCCGAACACTTAAGAGATTTTATACGTAATGTAAAAATTAGTTATGTAGTTACTCCAGATACTGAAGATGTCAATAGCTTAGTACAAAATAACAAATCCGAAATACTAAACTACCTAATCGAAAAGCGAGAAACCTTATTCTTAGCTGAAGAGGCTGAAATAGTAACCCCTGATATTAATACACTAAATACCCAAAACCCCGAGTACCTAGTTTACAAAACTGATGTACTAGAAATAAGTATTCTTGGCGGTATACCTATGCATAATCTCGATCGATTAAAAGTAACCTTACGTATTATTCGGACTGATCCTTGGAAAAACACTACACACGTAAGTCCACTATACACCCTTCGCCAAAGTAATATTGATTTATACAACGACGATATAGTTACCAAACTCATTAGAAAACTAGCCGAACGATTAGAATTAGGCACTAAAGAAGTACAAACAGCTTTATACAATCTAATCGGAGAATTAGAAAACTACCGTCTTCAACAAATAGAAGTCAATGCGCCCGAAGTAGTCAAAAAAAGAAGACTTACCGAAAAGCAAAAACAAGATGCTATCCAGTTCTTAAAGAGTGAAAACCTATTACAAAAGACCAATGAACTCATAGGATTAACGGGACTTGTAGGCGAAGAAAATAACCGTTTATTAATGTACTTAATCTTTACTAGTAGATTGCGAGAACAACCGCTACACATTATAAGTCTAGGAGCTTCAGGAACAGGAAAAACCTATTTACAAGAAAAGATAAGCGAGCTGATCCCAAACGATCAAAAGTTAGAGATCACAGCGCTTAGCGAAAATGCTCTCTACTACTTTGATCGAACCGAATTAAAAAACAAACTCGTACTTATTGAAGATTTAGACGGTGCGCAAGATGATAAGATATTATACGCCATTAGAGAGCTAATGAGTAAGAAAAGGATTAGTAAAACCCTGCCTATAAAAGATGCCAAAGGCAATCTAAAAACAATCACTCTGCAAGTAGAAGGACCAATAAGTTTAGCCGGAACCACCACCAAGGAAAAAATCTACGAAGACAATGCTAACCGGAGTATTTTAATTTACCTCGATAACTCCAAAGCTCAAAAAGATAAGATTATAAAATACCAACAAAAGCTATCTGCAGGAACAATTGACAAAGACAAGGAAAACCAGATTAAAGAGTTTATAAAAGATACTCAAAGTGTACTAGAAAACATCAATGTTCGTAATCCCTACGCACCCCAATTACAGATCCCCGAAACTATATTTAAACCACTACGTACCAACTCCCATTACTTAGCATTTATAGAAACGGTAACGTTTTACCATCAGTTCCAAAGAGACCGAAAACAAGACAACACAGGCGAATATTATATAGAAACTACTATACAAGATATTGCTATAGCCAATAGTTTACTTAAGGATGTACTACTCACCAAAAGTGATGAACTTACTAAAGGTTGCAGAAACTTCTTCGAACGATTAAAAAAGCATTTAGCTAAAGAAAATAAAACTACGTTTTACAGTCAACAGATCCGCACTGCTTTTAGAATGAGTCCTAATAATGTGAAATATTACTTAGCAATACTCAGTAAATACAACTTAGTAAAAGTAATTGGAGGACATCCACGCAAGCAAGGCTACGAGTATGAAATCATTAGTATGCAGGAGTACGAACAATTAAAAGAAAGTATGAACTCTTTAAATACGGTCTTAGAAAACATAAAAAACCCTGTCCTGAGCAAAGTCGAAAGTTCGGTAGTGGGTAATGGTGGGTAACGGGTGGATAATAGATACCGTTACCCAGTTAAACCCAATAAAGACAACACCTTATGATAGTGGATAATAAAAAAGCCCAAAAATGCAAGAGGGGTAAAAAAACGATACTAAATACCTACTATAGCAATTACCTAAATCAGTTTAAAAAGTGGATGCAGCGTTTAGGATATGCCAAAACCACTACAAAAACCTATACCCTACAACTCACTCATTTTTTTAAGTATTTACAAGAAGAGCAAGTACCCACTATCTATCACATCAAACAGCAGCATATTAGTAATTACAATACTGCGTTACATCTTCAAGATATTAGTAGATCGTATATCTTAGGAAAACTAAAAGTGATAAAATCCTTTAGCGAATACCTTGAAAAAACACAAAACTACAAGCTTACTTTTAAAGACCTTATGGTAGAAAAAACAGTAACTATAGAACGTATTATACTTACTAAAAAAGAGATTAAAACTCTTTTTACTTCACTTGAAAATACGGCCGAAGACATTAGAAACAATGCTATATTACACTTATACTACAGTTGTGGATTACGATCTAACGAAGCCATAAAAGTTAGATGTAAAGACATCGATTACCACAAGCAACTTATTTATGTTGTGCCAGGAAAAAACTATCATAGCAGGTATGTACCAATAAGCACTAGTGTTGCCAAGGATTTAAAATTTTATGAGCAGTATACACGACCGCTTTTAAACCCTAATGGCAAGTATTTTATAGTAAGTGCTTATACTGATGAAATGAGTACTCAAGTCATAGCTCGATACTTTAAACGAATAAAAGAAAAAGCATGTATTACTAAAAATATTACACTCCACGGATTACGTCACAGTATAGCTACACACTTATTACAGCAAGGAATGGACTTAGAAATCATTGGTCAGTTCTTAGGACATAAAAGCTTAGAAGCTACCCAAATCTATGTACGAATGAGTAACGAATACTTAAATGATTAGTAAAATAAAAGCCTATAAACAATGGCTGATAACTAAAGAGTATAGTAGCAGATCTGTAAACCGATATAGTGATAGTGCTTTTAATTATTCGGTGTGGTTACAAGCTAATAGGATCCGTTTTAAAAAAGCACAGTATACTAACTTAATGGAATATATAGGTTACTTACAATCACAAGAAAAAACCAAAATAGTCATCAATGAAAACCTAAGAGGGATTAGACACTATTACACCTTTTTAGAGCTTCCTAATATTGCATATAACATTGTACTTAAAGGTGTAAAACAATACACTACCTTATTTTTAAATGAAGAAGAATTACAAACTATTTACGATCAGTATACAGGTTATGTTCCCAATAGTTATAGCACCTACTCCAATAAATTAGTCTTAGGATTATATATGTATCAAGCTTTATCCGTATACGATTTACTATATGTAAAAGTACAAGATGTTAATCTAGAAAAAGGTACGTTGTATGTTCCTGCAGGATTAAAAAAATACAATAATAGAACGGTAAAATTAGAAGCCCATCAAATCATACAAATCCATAGATATATTACTGAGCATCGACAAAAAGCAAGGCGAGATCATAAGATTACAGATACCGATATCTTAATCGCTCCACAAGGCGAAAAGTTCTCGAGAATAGACGAACAATCCAAACGCATACACAAAGACTTAAAACAACTATTAGAAGCTTCGGTTATTAATTACAAAAGCTTACAACAGTTGCGACAAAGTAGAATAAGCCATTGGATTAAACAATACGGTATTCGACAAGCTCAGTATTTAAGTGGTAGAAAAAAGATCTCTAGCATGGAACGCTACAAGCAAATGGATCTGCAAGATCTCTCTAAACAAATTGAATTGTTCCATCCGATGAAATGAGGTATAATACTCCTATACAAGTTAAAATCATTATAAATGCGTATATTTGTACCAATATGGTACACAAATTATAGAATTATGTTAGTGATTAGCAGTAGAGAATTTAGACAAAATCAAAAAGAATACTTTGATCGAGTAGATCAAGGTGAACATATTATAGTACAAAGAGGAAAAGATAAATCTTATGCTTTAACTCCTGTAACAGCAAATGATATGTATTTTAATGAAGCTATGATTAAAAAGCTTAATCAAAGTATTTTAGAAGTTCAAGAAGGGAAAACAACAAAAATATCAAGCTCTAAAGAAATAGCTGATTTATTAGGTTTATGAGTTATACATTAGAATTTTCTGATACTGCTTTAGCAGATATTAAAAAGCATAAAAAGACTGGAGATAAAGCTATTTTAAAGAAACTTCAAAAACTACTTGACGAATTAAGAGAACATCCTACAACAGGAACAGGGCAACCTGAAATGCTGAAACATAATCTATCAGGATTATACTCTCGTAGAATAAATTTAAAACACCGATTAGTATATTCTATAGATGATAAAATAGTAACTGTTTACGTTTTAAGTGCTTCATCACACTACGGAGAAAAATAGTTATGGATATAAACAAAGAGATCAAGTTAATACAAGAGGAATTCAATGATGTTAAAGATCCTCATTTGATTAAAGCATTTATAAACATACTTGAATACCGAAAAAAGAAAAACTATCTAAATCTAACTTCGAACTCTATCAAAGCTTAGTACATTGCTTAACTTTATTAAACTCTAATTATAGAATATTTACAGAAGATGGTTACGAAGTAAATAAAGAAGATATGATTAATGTATTGTCACTCTTCCAATTCAAAATCAATCCAGAAAGTGCGTTATCACACCGAAGTAAATGGGTTTATAATCAACTCTTCTACAGCTTCCCTAATCAAGAATTTACAGTAACACAAGCTTGTAAACTATTACAGATTAAAAAGCCAACTATGAAAAACCATATCGTTGCTTTAAAAAATACCGATTACATCAAACATACAAGAACTGGAATTTACAATACGTTTTTTTATCGTGTGAGTAAATAGTTTTTATAAAAAGTACTTAAATAAGTACTTTTTTAGTATTTTTGCATTATGGAAACAGTAAATTACACAGACTTTCGTTCAAACTTAAAGCATTGGTTTGATAAAGTAATTAATGATGTAAGTGACGTTATTATAAAGAGAAAAACAGGTAAAGACCTTGTGTTAATATCATTAGATGAATACAATTCTTTAAAAGAGACAACTTATCTTTTAACAGGAAAAAATAGAGATGTTTTATTAGACTCTATCAAGGAATTAGAAAAAGGTAATGGTATTGAAAAAGGGTTATTAGAATAATGAAACTTATTTGGTCTACTTCCTCTTGGGAGGATTATTTATATTGGCAAAAAGTCGATAAAAAAATAATAAAACGTATCAATGAATTAATCAAAAGTACCATGCGTACTCCCTTTGAAGGAATAGGAAAACCCGAGGCATTAAAAGGAGATTTACAAGGATATTGGTCTAGACGAATTACTTCAGAACATCGATTAGTTTATAAATATGAAAGCAACAAATTATTGATAGCAGCATGTCGTTATCATTATAGTAAATAACCAAGTGAGTCGCTATCGCTCCAGTTTATGATTATGGGCGCACTTCGTTTGCCCATAACACTGTCAATGGTCTCGTCGTCTCCCTACCTATAGCAAAACTTTTTTACGTGCCTTAAAAAAAGCTTTTGCTCCCACCGCTTAGTTCCTCCTCGTCGTGTTCTCGGTCTTTGTTGCTGTCATGGTTTTTTACTTCGACAAGCTCAGTATGACAAAAACGCACGGCATCAAAAATTCCTACACACTTCATGGGCTCCGCCGCTGGGTCGCTACAGACGTAAAAAAGGGTCTTTTATCTTCAATTGAAAAAAAAGGAAAAGACCCTTTTTACTCACGTGTGTACGCCCTTCGGGACAATGTACCCACGGCTTACGCTCCCTCTACGCTGGGCTACGCCTTGCAGTCATGCTCAATTGCCGCAAAGGCTTTACTACCGCACTTCGTTTGCTGCATTTTTTAAAAATGAAGATTGCCTTTGCACTAAATCCAGCCGCTTAAATCTTCATCTTTAAAAAACGTCCCTCTCTTTATGGAAACAAAAAACCACTTCAAAAAATGAATGATGAAAGGTTCGTTATTTGTTTTTGAAGTGCTAGCCTAAGTGGCGAATGAACGCCGAAGTACATTGCTGGCGTTGGCTTTAGCGGCTGTTTTACATAATTAAGTTATAGTCCCCTGAGCTTGCGAAGAGGCGCTATAACTACTGGTTATGTAAATACAGCTTGGGCGAAAGCAAGGATCAGTGGTGACATTTATACCAACACTTTTTTCTTCATCTGAAAACTTGAAAAACACTAATTTAGTAACGTGAAACACTACTTTAAAATACTACTTATAACACTGGTAGCACTAATTACAAACGCTTGTAATTTAGTCAGTACTAGCGATATTTTAGTACAAGAAAAAATCTCCAATAGTGTAAAAGCCTTACAAGAACAAAAGGAAGCTGAGGAAGCAAGATTAGAAGCTCTAAGAAATAATGTTGCAAAATTACCTTCCAATATTACTTTAATAAAGGGAGTTACTCAGCAAACCAACCCTCCTGTACAAAAGAAGCATACTCCAAAGGATACAGACGAATATGCTACTAGGAGTGTTAGAAGGAATATTACAAAAACTTTTAAAAAACAAGATTTTAATAATTGTACTACTTCTTCATTAGGGTTTATTGGTTTGTGGATATTAAAAAATAATATAGACGAAAATCAATTATTATTAAAATTAACTCAGTTAAATGGTTTGCCAAAAGTCAGCAAATTTTTAAGAGCAGGTCTAACTCCACAAGAGAATAAACAAGTAATTGAAAGTTTATATAATACAAAACCATTCACTAATTTTAAAGAAGCAATTGACGATGGTAAGGCAGTCATGACAGATATTTTTGTAAAAGATGTAAAGGAACCTAATCCCAATAACCCGGCACAGTTATTGACATTCAGAGTAACACATGCTGTTGCTGTTATAGGTTATACCGATACAAATGATATTATTTTTTATGATCCTGCAAAAGGAAATTTTCAAACAACAAAAGCCACTAACTTAAATCAGAGTTATGCTATTGTATTAAGATCAACTAAAGTAAATTAAAATGAAAGTAATAAAGATATTAAGCTTATTAATGATTGTGACTTTTGCATGTGTAGGTGCAAAAAAAATAAGTGCAGAAGCTGTAGCCTTAACTCCACAACAACTTTTAAAAAGTAAAAAATGGAATATTAGAGGTAAGTCATTAGACCTTTATTTTGAATATACCAATAATGAGGAAATTTTACATATCAATGGTCAAATGGCAGAGAAATCAAAATATTATATTTCAAATACTAATTGTTTTGAAAAATCATTTGACGCTAGTAAAGTAGGGCAAACTAATAATGGAAAATTTTTAGTTACTCCAGATGCATGCTATTACATAACTGTAGTTAGTAATACTGTCATTCAAATATCTTACTTAAGCCATGAAAACCCCATGACCACTACATTAATAGCAAAAGAATAGATTTTGTAAAATATAAATATCAGAAACCGAAGTTTAATCACTTCGGTTTTTTTGTTTTATATAAGTCCTTTAAGTTTGTTTTTAGCAATAAAAGTATCAATCAAAGTATAGACATAATCCTTGCCTTTATCAGTCATTTTAGCTACTTCTTTAATACGATTCATTAGGTTACCTGTAAGCTTTAGATCAGTGTTACCCACTAAATAATCTAAAGAAACTTCTAAAGCATTAGCTATTTTATTGGCGATCTCAACAGATGGAGTAATCTCACCTCTTTCATACCTTCCAATTACAGCTCCTGAAGTTCCAACTTTTTTACCTAAATCTTCTCTACTGAAACCTTTCTCTTTTCTTAAATTAACAATGTGTTTACTAATATTCATCACTTAAAGATTATAAAAAGCCTTTAAAAGTAAGGCTATTGCAAAACAATAATTAACTTTACAAGAGCAAAAAAAAAATGAAACTCAATTATATAAAAATACTAATTAGCTTAA
>ENA-ORXT01006605-ORXT01006605.1-marine-metagenome-genome-assembly--contig:-NODE-6605-length-10712-cov-15.218242_pt1 | contig 10712 bp, 13 predicted proteins | sample MGYA00237868_ERZ511482 | MGnify/ENA metagenome assembly ERZ511482
TGTACCAACCATTGGACCTGGGAATCATCGCGTGTTTGAAGCGTCGGTACAAGAGGCGACTTTTGGACTTGGTCGTCACGGCATTTGAGTCGGGCCGGGGGAGCAGCGGCCAGCCAGCAGCGGCGGGCGGCGGTGGAAACGGTGCGCCAGCTTCAAGTACGCCGGTGACGGCCCCGGTCGCGAGTGCGCCGTCGGGCGCTTCCTCAGAGGCAGCTGAATCGACCAACTCAGCCTCGGGTTCCGCGGTAGCCGGTCACCGGAGCAATTCGATGGCGGATGCAGCTATGGCAGCCGGACCTGGCGTCTGGGGGTTTCCTTCGAATTGGCCAGCGGCAACGCCTGAGGAGGCAGCAGCAGCCCGTCCAGTGAACCGGCGGCGTCTGCCGGCCCACCGAGCCTTGACGCGTCCTGTGCCGGGTGTCCGGAAAGGGGCTGGAGCTCACCTCCAAGATGCAGCGGAGATTGCGCTAGCCCAATGGGCTGCCATCGAACCTCGGACGATTGTACACTGTTGGATCAAATCTACGCTTCTTCCCGCCGACGTAGCCGCAGCTGTCAACGCTCAGCACGGGGAATATAGCAAGTCGTCCCATTCGGTGCGTGAGGACGTGGAGGCGTGCGTTGCTTTAATGAGTGGGAGTGAATTTGGGAGGGCGGCGTTTGCTGGTGGCGGTGCCGCCGCTAGCGCGGCTGCGTTGAAAGGTTGGCTGAGGCAGGAGGAGGACGAAGGGGCCCGCGCTGCCACGGCTGATGATATTGTGTGGGCTGGGAAGCCAGCGATCGAAGAGGAAGGAAGCGAGAACGGGGACAGCGCCTCGAGCTCGTCCAGTGGACACGAGTGATCTGTGCTATGTTTTTTGCACGGCTATTTTTTTCTTTTTTTGTTGGGTCTGTGCAGGAAGAAGACGACGTCTTCATCTGTTCTTCTTTTTCTTAACCCAGGCGGCAATCGTCCGTCGTGGGCGGAAAAATGTGGCTTGCATCCCGCAATGTACCGTTTGCCCATATGTTTTACGGCTGGGTCCGTCCGGTACGCTACCGCAGTGCGGTGGTGCCGACGAACTTGGCCAACAGCCCACAAAAGCCGCCGTCGGCCTCGTTGGCCAACGGTGGGATCCGCCGACGAAAGCAGTGGCCACCCGTGGGAGCCACTGACAGAAGCGGTGGCCACCAGTGGGAGCTGGACCAGTGAGTTGAGCCACCACTGACGGAACAGTCGCGATCTCAATGTCTGCTGCATCATTCAAGGTGTTGGTCAGTTGACCCGGGCCTGGACACGATCTGGCGCAGCAAAGGTGCCTTTTTCTCCTCATCTGGCAGGGATCCGCCCTTGATCTGACCCAGTGCTCTGGGCTCTTGTGACCAGTCCAAGTCACACGAAACCCTGCCTGCAGTCCGGTGGAGCCTCGAGACTGCAAAATAAACAGGTACTTCTCCACTAACAGGCCCCGCTGTCGACCACTAAATACGACATCTATGTTCGAATAGGCTTCTCGTCGAGAGTGAGAACCGTTGATCACACGCTATTATGGCCTTCTGATCCCCTGCGCGGACGCCAAAAAGGTTAAAAAAAGACGGGCTACAATGTCTGCCAGCCTGCTATATAAGTGGGTATTGACTGTATGCGCGGGCCACGGATGAAGCATCGTCGTCAGCATTGAGACAGTAATTACACAAAAACACGTGCCACATGGATCCGCATGTGTCGCGAACTTGAAAACACACACGCCTGGAGTTGTGCTGTGACCAAAGACCATCGTCAAAAACGTGGGGCGTATGTCTGGCGTACCCGGGGTGTTTGTGCGGCACTCGTGCACGGCGTGGAGCATGCTTGAACCGCACGTTGATGGCGCGCTCGGAGTTGATGACTGTGCCAAGTCGTACATGGCCACCCGGCATAGAAATCTTGCGGAGGTACTCGGGTACCATGTTTGAGACCTTGCGGTTGATACCATCGTCCATGACCTGATCACACGCAAACCACAGCACAGTACAAAAACAAACGGGTATACATATGCAACGTGTTGTTAGTGAACTGACACCAAGACAAGCGGCCTGTCCTCAACAGGACGCAGTCGTAAGTCGGAAAATACACAAACAGGAAAATACCGACAAAATGCTAACCTATTTAGCATAGAGAGATACATGGAGGCGGTCAAACCCTGGCAAGCGATAATGCATGCGAGGGCCGTTACCAAGCCCCGCCCTTGCAACCAAAGCAGGAACCATGCTCTTCAAACTGTGCGCCATCTCCGCCTCATCTCGCATCGCGCCAGCACCGCGGAGGTCACTCATCAGCACATTGTGCAGTTGAGCCCGCATAGTCTCATGCACATTCCTTCGGGGATCATTCGTGCCCGTCTCCGCACAGGAGCTGTCCCGCCCAACAGTACATTCCGTGCAAGGGAAGAGACAGCCGGACACCTTCAGACACATGACTGTGCGCTCCTCGGGCTCGTCACACACTTACAGAAGAGCACGGGGAGAGACACGCACGCAGCCACCTCCTGAAAGGTTGAGCCACGTCCCGTTAGGCCTTTCCAAAAGACTGGTTGGGAAGACAACGTGTAGGATGCGCTGCAGCGACTCGGCACGTACCTCCTGACCCTTCATGGTCTCGAAAAACTTGGCTTCCACCGGTGCGATGTACGCCAGGGTGCCTCACCGCACCTATTCTGTGTTGATGCTGATGACCCGCATCTGCAGAGGGTAGGCCGGCACAGCCCCGCTGCTGCTCAGTACAGTCGAGTCGGAGGGCACGAAAAATTCAGCACACGCGTCCCTGAAAGTGAGATGCCGTCAACGTGCTCTTTTTGCCGTTTGTACTTTTCTCCGTCCCATGCGTTGCGCAGGACGGTGTCCGGTGCGGTAGTACTAGCGTCTTCACTGGCGTTTGTCGACCCAGCATCATGTTCAGCAGAAGAAGATGGCCCCCAGTACAGGTCCTCGTGTGGAGCACGCATCACCTCGTCTTGAGGTGCTTGTAGTGCGTCTCTGAGGAAGACCGTGTACTGGCGCCCGTCATTATTCATGTTGACCTTCCTACAATGAAGCGGCGCAATGGAAGTCCGCTTGTACCGGCGCACGGCGGCAATGAAGCGCCAGACTGTCTTGAAAGCTGCCGGGAAAGGGCTTGCCGAGTGCCATCCGTGGCCGCTTTGACCTTCAGCATGTAGTTGTACAGGGCCTTGAGCTCGCGCTGCGTCATCACCTCCCCGCTGCCAACAGTACAGGCATGGATGAAGACGTGCAGGAGACCATCTCGCTGCCATGGCTCAGCTCAACCACCCCGCAGCATCGGAAACGCCAACGTAGGCTAATCTGCATGAGCAAAGCGCTCGTAGCGTGAAAAAACGTCGTCACACAAGCGACGGTCAAGGTCACCGTCGTCTTTGTCCGAGCCACTATCAGACGCTGACCATAGCCCACCACCTGGTGGAGAAGTGTCATCACCCGTGGCGCCGGACGCTGGTGTGTGAGAAAGCTCGCCAGACGCGTACAGAGTACATCTGTCCTCTTGTGCAGTACAACTTTCTACAGCATAACGGTTCCGCCAGCGCCGTTGCCGCCGCCGCCGTTTATCCCCATGGCGACCGTTAGCTTGGCGCGCACGCCTTGCCTGGGTAGATGGTTGTCCTCGACGGGTACAACCAAGACAGTGCCCTCCCGTGAGCGTCCTGGCAAGCTCGAGAAAGACATCCGATGGAAGTGCTTCACCTGTCCCAACTGCCCCGACATGTCCACCAAACATTCCAGTTGGATGGGACATGGCCGCGTCTTGATCGCTTAGCATGGGATCGTCGTCGTCCTGGCCAGGTAGTAAAAGCCTGTCATCGTCGTTCTCGATACATCTTGTGTTGACAGGTACAGCCGGAGGATTGACGGGGGGCAAATCGCGGCAGTGCGACGCGTTGAAGTGCTGCGACTCGCCGACAGAATAGCGCAGCCTGCGGCTGCAACCCGCAACCCGACAGGGAAACATAGCCACAGTCGGGCGCGATTGGTCGTCATATCAAAGGTCAGGACAGCGGCCAAACCCAACGGACGGTGGAGCGGTGCAGTGCGTCTAGCATTGCGTCCGACGGTGCGTGCTCGCGAGAGGTCTGGACTCATGACAGGTGTGTACTCACTCATGGCAGGTTTGTATTGCAGTCTTCCCGATTCTGGCCGATCCGGACAAGAACAACCTACAGTCCGCACAACTTCTGATTGGTCGAGAGGTCGTATCCGGCCAGATGGATGGTTGTCGTGCATCTGTTCTGCACAGTTCATGTCGGGATCGGCCAAAATTGAGGAGACTGCAATACTACAGTCAATATCCGGTTATATGCGCTCCAGTTATATGTCACGTGCTATATAACTGGGAGGATCGCGATCGACAATTTCCACGGGAACCATCGACAGATCTCGCGATCGTCTTCTGGAATGCAGCTCAGACAGAGGAAATTGGGAAAACGTGACGGATTTGTCGCACACTGCATCCATCTAGGTGAACATACCGTCATCCGTCCTACCACCGATGGCGCTGACAATCGTCGTGGGCCCCACCGTAGCCGACCCTACCGTCATCGACTCCACCGTCTTCTTCCCCACAGCGGTTTTCCAGCCTCGTAGCGCCAGACTGGTTAGGACGAGGGCGAGGGAGGCCATGCCACTGAAGGCGGCGGGAGTGACGCCTCGTACTGCTGGGAGAGCGACGACTCGGACGGCGGGAGGAATGGCGTGTCGGACGATGGAGGATGTAAACGGGCGGACGGCGGGGACAGTGCCGACTTGGACGGCGAGGGGAGTGACGGCTCGGACGGCGGGGGTCGTACTGGGTCCGACACGGAAGCGAGTGAGAACCCGTCGGACAGCAACGATGAATGATCTTGATATACCCCTTGTCGTACCCTTCTTATTCTTTTTCTCAGAAAAGAAACTGATCATACTCCAGTCCCGTATGAAGTCTGGTGGTTGCCTGCTGGAGGATGCTCAGACTTCGTGTCGGATCGTGTCGCTGGAGGACGCGTGTGTGGAACTCGCAGTCACATCAAATATGTAATTGTACGCCCCCTCACGCGATCGACCAACTGAATTGGTGCTTAAATCGTGCGATCATGAGCCCTAGCTAGCAGCCCCTTTCTCGGTCAAAATGGCAGCGATCGGAAATGAAACGAGAACGCCTCGCCGTGGTCGCCGTGAGAATGCATTGCTGGCACGGGGGCTACAAAGTGCGCAAGGGTGCCCTTTGTAAAAGCGGATAGTGACTGTACAGTACATATGTACATGCGTTGCCATGACTCGCAACAGCGCCACGCCTTTTTTCTCAATCGCGACAAATTCAGGTTAGCCCCAGGTCATTTGACTGTAGTCCGCACTCCTATCGCAGTAACTACCTTTGCGATCGGACTTCAAAAGAGCAGGAGGACGACGACGCGGCAAGCGTCCCCCGTGCCGAAGACCCACGTGCCTTTCCTCCCTCTGCCCCCCCCTTGTACACTGGTGGTAGCCTGTCATTCGCATCGTTTCCCCCTCTTTGGGCCAACCCCAGCTGCATTTTCTTGCGCATTGGCGCTGGGCTTTGCTTGAACCCACCGCCATGGTCAAGTCGAAAGCGCGCCGGGCGCCTCCCCCGACCCCCCCCGCTCGCCGGTCGAGCGCCATTGCCAAGGGCCGCCTCCCTCCCCCTACCCCCCCGGCAGCCACACCGGCGGCTAATAGTACGTGTGCATCGGCGGCTGCCGCTCCCGCTTCTGGCCCGTCTGCCCCGCCGGTTCTTGCCCGCGGTGCCCGTCGCCGCGCCGCCGCCCGAGCACGCACCGCCGCCACGCGTGCGTGGGCGACGAGCGGCTCCCGGGGGGCGGCACCGGCGCCCTCACCGACCAAGGCGGCCAAGCGGTGGGGGTTGGTGTTAAAGGGTCTCGGCGAGGCGCTGCCAGAGGTTGACCTGGACGCGGATGCCGACGGGCCGGCGCCGCGCAAGGGGGGGGTTGCGGCGGACCGGGCGCACGTGCCCAACTTGGGCCGTCCAAAGGCGCGGCGGCGGTTGGCCGTGGAGGAGGGGGTTGCCGTGCGGGGCGTGCTGGAACATCCGGCGTATGCGGCTGACCCATTGGCAGTATGTTGCCGTCCTCGCGAGTATTCCTGTTTTGTTACGTGCTTGTCGGGTGAAGCACTGCTTGGTCCTTCCCGCACATTCAGCAGCCGAGATTTTTGCGTCGTCAGTATGTCTTCCGTCTGTAGCAGTGGGCGAAATGTTGTGGTCCGTATTTCTCACCTTTGACGTGGCTTTTGTCATTTTGCTGCCTCCCGCGGCTCTACACTGCGTTGCCTTTCCGCTGCCATGCTTGCTCTTGACTCTGCAGGCTCTCCGACTGCACCTGAGTAACACCGTGCCACAACCAGCTACTGTTCCTCCCCCGCCCACCCACAAGCCATCCAAACACAAGCAGGGCGTCGCTGCGTCCAGTCGGCGGGTGTCCAAAACTGCTCCCGCTGTGGCGTCCAAGCGCGGCGGCAAGGCGCCAGCTGCCACGAGCAAGGCCTCCGACGCGTTCAAGGAGGCCAAACGCGCTCGCCTGGCTTCTAAGGCCGCGGACGCTGCGGCAGCGGGAAAGAAGCGTCGCGCAATGGGACGGATTGGGGAGAAGCGCGCCAAGGAGCTCTGACCACAACAGGGGGCCGGCTAGGACCGAGTAACATGCGTTCTAGTGCTCGCGTTGCATACGGATTGGCTCAAGCGGGTACAGCCGAGGCCATAGCGCCTAGACGTGGCTGTACAGCAAAGGGTAGAGGAAGAGGCATACCGATAGCCGTAATGCGAGGGTTGGGAGACAATCAAGAAGAGTACAAACAAACAATGCAGAAAGACAAAGAGCGAACGGACAAAGCTCACTGCTCTGTCGCCGACGAAGGCGGCGGCAGCGGTTCACCCCCGCCCAAAAACCGACGCGTGTGGCCAATATACTGCTCCGCTCCCCGACCCTGCTCCTTGTGCATCTGAAACCGAAAAAACGCCAAGAACAAGCACATTGGCAGAAGCAAAACAGGTAGAACGTGGCGGGATACAGAAGAAAAATATCAACAAGGCCAAGAAATGCATGTCAGACACCGAAAGAGCTGCATCGACATACCCACGCATGCGTACATACAGCCGCAAGACGCAAAATTGCACTCGCACTGAAGAAGCTACGGCAAACCTGAGTTGCAACCCGCTCTGACGGTCCCACATGCAGGTCGCCAAACCAACCCCCATCACACACTGCAAGGCACACCCTACCAATGCGGGAGCACGACAACACACCTGCTCATCAATAACGGTCCGATAGATACAGTACGGAACGGCCACACCCGCCACCCCGAAGATGCTCAGGTTCTTGAGCGACACCTCGAACACGTGCTCGCAGTTTTCCCGGAACGACGCCCAGTTCTCAATATGCACGTTCTTCTTGGCGGCCATCGCGGTGCGCGTCGACGTGGCCGCCGCCACGGCAGCAGCACGGGAGGCCATGGCGGACAAAAGGCAGGGAGCGGTCAATAGATAGGGGGAGGGGAGGGGCAGCTGGGGTCAGCAACGGTATCCTTGCGATGACCGGGGAGGGGAGTCCGTCACACGATGACGGTGTGGTGGGGGACCTCGTTTCCGCCCACCACGATGCTGTACTTGACATCAGCTGAGACAGACAAGGGCGTGCCGCTTGAATAATTCTGCAACACTTGGTCACGGAAAGTTGTTAGCGAAGCTTCTAGTAGGGATCCATTCGCGTTCTCAACGCTCAGGCAGCCACGTCGCATGAAATTGATGGCCCTGGTCTGTTTGATGGTCACCCTCTAGGCCATGTGATTGGATGATCCCATCTGTACGCCCAATCACGCGTATCCACGTTTCAGCATTCGATGGCCTACGATCGCTCTGGTCCAGAAGGATTACACATGCGAGCGATTACAGCTTCCTCCAAAAGCGTTTACAGATGCCTTCCTGGAACCCCCACTGTACTCCGCACAAGAGCCCCGAAATTCCCTGGACTTTAGTTCAGGGTACTACTCAACATTGGCAAACAACCCACACCCCAGAGCCCCTTTTAATTTTTTCTGAGGCCAGTGCACGTTGCGGGAGTACTTGAGAACGAGAAGCTGTGCACGTAAAACGGGACCGTGACAACGACACAGGACGTTGTGCTGTACGTTCTTGATATGAACATGTCCGCAAGCCTTGGGCAATGTCGCTCATGTCTTTCTTTTTTCGAGCAAGTGTCCACTTCGTCTGTGAGGGACGTTTGTATGGTTTCCAGCTACGGATCGCGCTCAACGGTGTCGAAAACGCGGTCGAGTGCGTTCTACAGGCTGGAAGCGACGATTCCTGCTGCACTCGACAGAAGCAGTTAAGCGTACTTGTGAAGAACATGCTCTGAGAGGCTCTGAGAGGCATGTTTTTGAATATTTGACCGGTGCTGGTCTGTTCACGTACGAATCGCTGCTGCGGGCCTCTTCAAGGGGGGGTCGTTGCGGAGTGGGGTGTGTAGAGCGCGCCGCGTGTCACCCGAGGCGGCCTTCCCACTGTCACTACGCATCGTACCGTCCGCTGCAAAGCGGGGACCCTGCTTTCTGTCGGTCGGCCGCCCCCAGGAGAGGCCGTGGTCGACGCCCGGTGCCTGACAGAGTGGAGGTACCCGCCTCGCATGTGGGCTGCCCCTGAACGCGGGCGCCGCGAGAGATTGGTGAGGGTCGGTGGTTTGTGGGCAGGGGGGATGCTTTCGCGTGCGTGCTGTTCGGACGGTGTCCACGTGCCGTTGCGTCGGACGCACCGCTCAATGCGCTTGTGACGCGTGGGCGAGGACCCGATGCGCACAGCAGTTGAGATGCAGGCCACGTCTCCAGCCACGGTATGGATGAAGGAGCTTCCACGGTGGGTGAGAAGAAGCGGCGGTGCGTCACCTGTGGTGTGTGGGCGCAGCGGGGGGCGCTTTACGTGGCGCGGCGGTTGTTCCAGAATTTCCTGGGTATCTGTGGGAAGGGGGGAATTGGGAAGGAGCGGGGAGGAGGGGGGCGCTTGCATGCGGGACGTGGGTGGGATGTTTTAGTGTACACGCGCGGCTTGCTCTACCACCGTCCTGTGGGAGGGTTGGTGTGAGCCTCGGCTGCTGTACTCCGCTGATCGCGGTTATGTGTCGACTGGGGACACGCAGGGGCGGCGTTCTCAGGGGTGTGCGCTTGGACAGCGACTGACGCATGGCAGCCCGTACGTTCTTCCACTGTTCTCGGCGCGCGCAGGTGTGATTTTCGGCTCTGATGGTCAGAGGCAGGGCCGGGTGGAGCTGAGACGCGGGACACGACGCATCCAAAGGTGCGTATGGGGCGACTTCAGCAGTGAGCGGGGAGATATGGTCCTTTTGCACGTGTTGCGGGGGGGCGGTGATTGTCGTGTGCGTGCCGGCGGGTGTGCGGGAGCAGCGCCACTGCGGGGCAGCTTCCTGTGCGCGTGAAGCGGCTGATGCCGTCGAGCAGTTGTACACCGTGCGTGTAGCACGTGACTGTTGGTGGTGCTACGCGCCTTGAGCATTGTCAGATGGACTCTGACGGTGATGGTGATGTCAGACGTAGTCGTCGGCCCAAGCGTCCTGCTCCGTGTCGTGGTCATCTGCCAGGTTCTACTCCCCCTGAGTACCCCAGGAGACGGCCTCGCCAACGTCCTCGTCGCGAGAGTGAAGCTCCATCAGAGCTTGCCGGGTGCGGCGTCGGCCATGAAGGCAGCCGTCTCGTCATGTCGGACGTGGAGACCTACCTCGCGGCAGGCGCTGCGTCGCCGACCGGGATGGCTCCGGTGGCACCGAGGCACATCTCTGCTTTCGGCGGCGAGATCGGTGCGTTCGATGCGTCTGAAGCGATGAGGGCAAGTCCCGAGTCGTCGAGCGACTCGGAACCGCTTGCCGACCGGCACTCTCGCCTGAAAAGGTTGACAGGCCGTGACGACGGACAGCCCCTCTGGTGTGGTGGGCGAACTCTGGATGGCGAACAAGGAGCTCACAGGAACGAGCCGTGTGCCGAGAGCCTTCATGGGACCGTACGCGGGGCCCCAAGGGCTGAGGTCGAGGCTTCCCATCTTTTTGCTGGTGCTGTCGGGTGCAGTGAGGGGCAGCAGCAACCAGTCGGTGGCGTGCGCGGCGCTCGGTCAATCGTGGAGGTCACCAATGGGCATGGCGATGGGCGCCGCCGCTCAAGGGCCCACCAAGCGGGCAACACGTCAAGAACGTCGACGGGTGTGCGTGACGGGCCCGCGTTGGCGACAGATGAGCAGCTGGCCGCGTTGTCGGTAAAATCCTCCCCGCCTGTCCCAGTGAGCCGGGATGTTCATGAGGCCATCCGCGACGCCGTCAGGTCGCGGCTGTGGGGCGATGACATGAACGAGGTTACCTGTGCCGTGTGCGACCGCCTCGTGGTGGCGTCAGATGCGGACACGCACCCACTCACTGGGATTCTGCTTGCTCAGATAGTGCGCAAGCTCAAGCTTCCGGGCGACCTACCACAGCTCCTGCGGGAGCAGTATGACTGCTCTGGCGTACTAGGTCTGCCCGAGCTGGGCGGGGTGGGCCTCTCTCCACGCGGGGTGCGTTGTGGTATTAATAACGTTAGTTCAATTACCAGTGTACTGAGACTGACCGTAGCCAAGCAATAAAGCGAGTTCTATCGCCGTCGCGGCGAGGAAGAAGACCTTTTGTTGAAGGGCATCCGAT
>ENA-ORXT01006606-ORXT01006606.1-marine-metagenome-genome-assembly--contig:-NODE-6606-length-10710-cov-6.471457_pt1 | contig 10710 bp, 8 predicted proteins | sample MGYA00237868_ERZ511482 | MGnify/ENA metagenome assembly ERZ511482
CCAGAGCAGCCTGACGAGCCAGAGCAGCCTGACGAGCCAGAGCAGCCTGACGAGCCAGAGCAGCCTGACGAGCCAGAACAGCCAGAACAGCCGGAACAGCCGGAACAGCCGGACGGGCCTGAACGGTCCGACGAGCCCGAACAGCGGGACGGGCAGGACGGGCAGGACGGGCAGGACGAGCCGGACGAGCCGGACGAGCCGGACGAGCGGGGCACGCCCGCAGAGGTGCCGTCCGCCGAGCGGGAGCCCGACGAGGAGGGCGCGGCCGTGGGCGCCTTCGTCGCCTCCCCTTCCACCGGTGCGGCCGACGGTGCGGCGGGCAACGGTGACGCAGAGGCGCCCGATATTCCTGCCGACGACGGTGACGGCCGCAACCAGGGCGTCTCGGTGGGCAGCGGCGGCGGTGCGCCCGGTACGCTGCTGCTGTTGCTGCTGGCCGCGACGTCTTCGGCACGCCGCCGCTCGACACGCGGGGAGGGGCGCACCGGGGCGGCTTGATGATTGCCGCCCCCGTTCACTGCTTCGACATCGGTGGCTCGAAGATCGCCTGCGCCAGGCTCGACGAACGCCTGCAACCGGTGGCGCCGCGCACCGTCGCCACGCCGGTCCGCTGCCGGGACGCGTTGGTGGCGGCACTCGCCGGCCTGCTCGGTCCGCACGACGGATCACCGCTGGCGGTCGCGATTGCCGGCGCCATCGATCCGGGCACCGGCACCGTGCGCTGCGCGAACATCCCGTGCGTCGACGGCATCGGACTCGGTGCCTGGCTGGGCGCGCGGTTGCAGCGGCGCGTGCACCTGCTCAACGATGCCGATGCGTTCGCGCTGGGCTGTGCTCACGAGGCGGCCGGCGGTGCCGATGGTTCGGGCAGCCTCGACGATCCCGACGGTCCGGCCGGTGGCGGGAACATGGCCGGCACCGTGTTCGTCGCGATCATCGGTACCGGCATCGGTGGCGGTATCGTGGTCGACGGACGGTTGCTGCGCGGCGCGCGCGGCGGTCCGGGCGAGTGGGGGCACGCGCCGGCGGTGGCGAGCCGTACCGGTACGCCGTTGCCGCGCCTGCCGTGCAACTGCGGTCAGACCGGCTGCGTGGACACGCTGTGCGGTGCGCGGGGGCTGGAGCGTCTGCACGCGTACCTGCACGCCGAGACGCTCGACAGCCGGACGATCGTCGATGCCTGGCGCCGGCAGGGTGCGAGGGCGACCCGGACCGTGGACGTCTGGCTGGACGCCACCGGCGGGGCGTTGTCCGGCGCGATCAACCTGCTCGACCCGCACACCGTCGTGGTCGGCGGAGGATTGGCGGGCGATGCCGACCTCGTGGCCGCACTCGATCGGGAAACCTGCGCGCGCGTGCTGCCCCCGCGGCCCGCCACCCTGTTGCGGCAGGTGCCGGCCACGGGTGGGCAGGCCCTGGTCGGAGCGGCGCTGCACGCGTGGCGCAACGCGTCGGCCGATGTCGACCGAGCCGGTTGATGGCGTGGAGCCACGACCCGTGACGGCCACGCTGGAGGTGTGCATCGACCGGTTCGACGCGGTCGAGGCCTGCGTCCGGGGCGGGGCGGACCGCCTCGAGGCCTGCGCCTGCCTGGACATCGGTGGCGTCACGCCGAGCCGCGGCATGCTGCGCGCGCTGAGCGGCTCGCCCCTGCCGGTGCACGTGCTGGTCCGGCCGCGCGGCGGTGATTTCGTCTACGGCGGCGTCGAGGTGCGACAGATGCTGGACGACATCGCGGCGGTGGCCGATGCCGGTCTGGCCGGGGTGGTGATCGGTGCGGCGACGCGGGCCGGAGAGCTCGACCTGACGCTGATGGAGCGGCTGGTGCGTGCGGCGCAGGGGCTGGACACCACGCTGCACCGGGTGGTGGACACGCTCCACGATCCGCTGGTGGCGCTCGATCGGGCGGTGGCGCTGGGCATGGGGCGGGTGCTCGCCTCGGGCGGGCGAGCGCGTGCGATCGAGGGGGTGGCGGTGCTGGGCGCGATGGTCGAGCGTGCCGCGGGGCGGGTGCAGGTCGTGGCGGGCGGCGGGCTGGACGCAGGCGATATCGAGCCGCTGTTCCGCCTCGCCGGTGTGCGGGCGTTCCACGGATCGTGTCGAGGCGCGAGGCCTGCCGATCCGCTGCTGCACCGCCTGGGGTTCTGCGCCGCGCAGGATCGCGTGTGCGACGCGTCGCGGGTGGCGGCGTTCCGGGCGGCGATCGATCGGGCCTGCCACCCGCTCAGACCGAGGCGATCGCCCCGCCGTCGCAGCGCACCACGCTGCCGGTGACGTAGCTGGCCGGACCGCTGAGCAGCATGCAGGCCACCGCCCCGAACTCCTCGGCGGTGCCGTAGCGCCCGACCGGAATGGCGGCGCGGGCCGCGGTGCGCACCGCCTCGATGTCCTGACCGGTGCGCTGCGAGGCCGCGGCGTCGAGTTCGTCGACCCGCTCGGTGTGGATGCGTCCGGGCAGCAGCATGTTCACCGTCACCCCGTCGGCGGCGACATCGTTGGCGAGCGACTTCGACCAACCCACCAGCGTGGAGCGGATCGCGTTGGACAGTCCCAGGGTCGGGATCGGCTGGACGACGCCGGACGAGGCCACCGTCAGCACCCGGCCCCAGCCGCGCTCGCGCATGCCCGGCAGCAGGCGCTGGGTGAGCGTCATGAGCCGCAGCGCCATGGTGTCGAACTGCGCGGCCAGCACGCCCATGTCGGCATCCACCATCCGGCCCGGCGGCGGGCCACCGGTGTTGTTGACCAGGATGTCAACCCCGCCCAGCAGGCGTTGCGCCTCGTCGACCAGGTGGTCCACCGAGGCGGGATCGGTGAGGTCGACGGTGGTGCACCGCGCCCGCCCCGCACCGCGCGCCGTGATCGTCTCGGCGAGCGCCGACAGCCTGTCCGTCGATCGCCCGCACATCAGCACCTCGCAGCCTTCGGCCGCCAGCGCCTCGGCGATGCCCAGGCCCAGCCCGCGAGACGAGGCCAGCACGAGCGCGCGCTTGCCGGTGAGTCCCATGTCCATCCGTCCAGCTCCTCCGAGGGGTGGGCCAGTCTAACGGTCGGGTGCGCATCAGCGGTGGTGGGCGTTCCCGTGGGAGACTCGCGCCCGGATGAACACCTGCCCAACCCATCGGCTCCGGCCCCACGCCGCATGAGCGCCCCCGCCCCCGCCGCCCCCGCGACCGCGACCGTGTCGCGCACCCAGGTGTTCGCGCTGGCGGTGCCGGTCATCTTCGCAAGCGTCGGCGTGTCGCTGTCCGGCATCGCCGACACCGCGGTGATGGGGCGCATGCCGGATCCGGTGTACCTGTCGGCCACCGCCATCGGCGCCACGTTCTTCGCCACCCTGTTCGGCGCGTTCGTGTTCCTGCGCATGTCCACCGGCGGGCTGGTGGCGCAGGCGTTCGGTGCGCAGGAGCGCGAGCGCCAGCGGCGCACCGTGTGGCGGGCGATCGCGCTGGCGACCCTGGTCGGACTGGTGGTGATCGTGCTGCGCGAGCCGCTGCTGTGGCTCGCGCTGCGCGCCATGGACGGTGGGCCGGACCTGCACGCGCTGGTGCGCGACTACGTCGGCGTGCGGGTCTGGTCCGCACCGGCGGTGCTGGTGCTGTTCGTGCTGCACGGCGCGCTGGTGGGGCGGCAGGCGGTGCGGGCCCTGCTGGCGGTGCAGCTGCTGCAGACGGTGCTCAACGTGGTGCTCAACATCGTGCTGTTCACGCAGACGGACCTGGACGTCCGCGGCGTGGCGCTGGCCACGGTGATCGCCGACACCGTGGCGGTGCTGGTGGCACTCGGCTGGCTGTGGCCCCTGCTGCGCAGAGGTGCGCGGGCGCCCGACCGTGCACCGTTTACCCGCTGGCTGCTCGACCCGGCCGAGCTGCGCCGCCTGTTCGCCATCGGCGGCAACCTGCTGGTGCGTTCGCTGTGCCTGACCGCCGCCTACTTCTGGTTCACCGCCGCCGGTACCCGGCTGGGCGTGACGGTGGTGGCCGCCAACGCTATCCTGATGCAGCTGCTGCTGTTCACCAGCTTCTTCCTGGACGGGTTCGCGCACGCCGCCGAGGCGCTGGTCGGACAGGCGATCGGCCAGCGCCGTCCGGCGGCGTTGCGCGCCGCGGTGCGCGTGTCCGGCGAGCTGTCGCTGATCATGGCGATCGGGCTGTGCCTGCTGTTCGCGATCGGCGGCGGGGCGTTCATCGATGCGCTGAGCACCGACCCGTCGGTGCGCGAGACGACCCGTGCCTGGCTGGGCTGGGCCATCGCGCTGCCGATCGCCGGCGTGGGCAGCTTCCTGCTGGACGGCATCTTCGTCGGCGCCACCCGTACCCGGGCCATGCGCGACAGCATGATCGTGGCGCTGCTGCTGTTCGTGGCCGCCACGCTGGTGCTGATCCCGGTGTTCGGCAACCACGGACTGTGGGCGGCGTTCCTGCTCATGCTGCTGGCCAGGGCCTGCGGGCTGGGACTGGCGCTGCCGGGGTTGCTGCGGGATGCGGACGAGGCTTGCGGCAAGGGTCGCTAGCCCGCATTATTCATGAGCCCGGGGCGTCGGACCACTTCTTGTTCGTTTCGCCCTCGTTTTGAAGCTCTGAACCGATCCGCACGCTTCACACGGCCTCGTGCAGTGCGTTTGCGACCGGTACGCCCCTCCAGAAGGCCGTTTCAGGGGCCGCGCACGCGCGCACGGACACGGTAAAGCCGTCGCCGGGCAACCGGCGGCGGTGAACCTCGCTGCTCAAGCCCCCTCGGCTATCAGCCGAGGGCGGGCACCGCCCCGAGCGCCTTCGCGATGGCCACCCAGTCGCTTCGCCACGGCGCGCTGTCGGGCAGCTGCAACCGGATCCGCCGCGTCGAACTCGTCACCCGGGCGCCGAGCTTGACCAGTCGCTCGCGCAGCGTCGTCACCTGCGCGGCCGCCAAGCTCGTGTCGACGGCCGCCGCACGAAGCTCCTGGTAGAGCACGTAGGCGGCCGCGGTGAGCAGCCCGCGCACCTGGTTGGCCAGAAAGGCGTGGCAGCTGGTGCGATCGATCGCCAACCCGTGGAGCAGCTCCTTCAACCGGTTCTCGATGACCGCTCGCTGGCAGTACACGTCCTCGTAGACGAAGCGTGCACCCTGTTTGAGGTTGGTGACCACGAAGCGTGCATTGTCCTTCGCCGCGCGGCCTGGCAGGCGCACCACCTCGGCCTTGATGACCACCCGACGATCGTCCTCCCAGCTGTTGGCCTCATAGCGGCAGTCCAGGTACTCGCGCGCAGCCTCGCCGCTGGCGAAGCTTGTGTCGCGCGCGCGCTCCAGCGCCTCGACGGCCTCGCGAGCGAGCACCGCGTTGCTCGGCAACCCGACGACGTACTCGACCCGCTCCTGGTCAAGAAAGTCGAGCAGCTGCGGATCGGCGAAGCCGCCATCGAGCCGCACGCGCAGTGTCACGCCGGCGAACGCGGTGCGAAGGCGTCGGAACAGCCGAGCGAGGATCGATGGCGCACCCTCGCAGGCCCTCGCGGTGCCCGAGCGCAGCACCCAGCCCCACAGGTAGGGCTCGGGGTCGTCATCGAAGGTGACAAAACCTGCGACCGGCAGGTAACACCACGCATCGTAGAAGGCGTTGAACAGGCCGAGCTGCTGGGTACCGTGGGTGGGGTCATCGGTCGGGTCCAGATCGATCGTGATGCGTCGGGCGCGCCCGCCCCGTCGCTCGACCTGACGCTCGATGACGGTGTCGGCAAGCTCCTGGCCCATGCGCACGATCGAGCGGACATCGATCCGGTTCTCGAACCGGCACAGCGTGGGCTGGGAGGCGATCGGTGCGCCGTGCACCGGATCGCGATCGAGCAGCAGGCGCAGTATCGGGTCATCGATGAGCCGGGCCGCATCGTTGCAGTCCTCGTAGCCGGTGGCAATGCCGAACACGCGCTGACGAACGAGGTCGGTCATCGAATGCTGTATGCGGCTGGGCTCGCGCGCATCGCTCAGGCAAGCGCCGAGTCGGGCGGTCAGTCCGAGCCGTTCATCGGCGGCCTTGAGCAGCACCGCGCCGCCGTCGGAGCTCGACCGAGGCTGGTCGAAGTGCACGTGCAGGGGCCGGTCGAGAAGCGAGTCGAAGAGCACGCCCTGGGCGGTGGTAGCATCGGTCACTGAAGGTCTTCTCGTGATGAGTGGAAGCGTCGAAACTCCCTCTTACCACGATGAAGGCCTTCTCTCGTTCAGCTTGCCGATCGCGCCGCTTCGTGGCGCCCGTGAACTGGCTCGTGAATTATCCGGGCTAGGCTCGCCTCATCCGGACCTGCTGTCGGGATACCAGCCATCCGGTGGTCTTGTCCACCGCCAGCGGGCGGGACAACAGGTACCCCTGCAGGATGTCGCACTCGCAGGCGCGCAGGAAGGCGCCTTCCTGTTCGGTCTCGACCCCTTCGGCCACCGTCTCCAGATTCAGGTCGCGGGCCAGCGACAGCAGGGCCGACATGATGCTGCCCTTCTGGGCCCGGGTGTGCACGTCGGTGACGAAGCTGCGATCGATCTTGAGGGTGTCGATCGGCAACGTGGCCAGCATGGCGAGCGAGGAATGGCCGGTCCCGAAATCGTCCATCGCGATGCGCACGCCCCGGCGGCGCAACCTGCCGAGCGTGTCCAGCATCGTGGACAGCGCCTCCATCATGCAGCTCTCGGTGATCTCGATCTCCAGCATGTGCGGCGGTACACGGTGGCGCTGCAGTGCCGCCTCCACCACGGCGACCACGTCCTGCAGCACGAACTGCCTGCGCGACACGTTGACCGCCACCCGGACCGGCACGAGTCCGATCTCCGACCACCGGCGCCATTGCCGGCACGCCTCGTCGATCACCCAGGCACCGAGCGGTTCGATCAGACCGGTCTGCTCGGCGGCCGGGATGAACTCGTCGGGCGCGACGGTGCCGCGTTCGGGATGCTTCCAGCGCACCAGAGCCTCGACGCCGACGACCCGATCGGTACGCGCCTCCAGCTGCGGCTGGTACACCAGGTGGAATTCCTCCCGCTCCAGCGCCAGACGCAGGTCCGCCTCCAGTCGCACCTGCCGTTCGATGCACTGCTGCATGCCGGGATCGTAGAGACGCGAACCGTTCTTCGTCTCGTGCTTGACGGCGTACATGGCCATGTCGGCACAGCCGAGCAGGGCGTCGGCATCGCCGGCGTGATCCGGGTAGAGCGCCACGCCGATGCTGCTGCCCACGCTCACCCGGTTGCCACGCAGGTGCATCGAGCGCGTCACGCTGTTGCGTACCCGCTCGGCGACGGCGATCGCCTGGTGCGCACCGTCGACGTCCGGTATCACGGCAATGAACTCGTCCCCGCCGAGCCGACCGATCCGCGTGCTCTCGGCCGGCGCTCGCAGGCATTCGCGCAGCCGTTGCGAGATCGTCAGCAGCAACGCGTCGCCGATCTCATGGCCGAGCAGGTCGTTGATCTTCTTGAAACCGTCGAGGTCCAGGAACAGCACGGCCAGCCGGGACCCGCGACGCGCTGCATCGGCGATGTCCGTCGCCAGCGACTTCAGGATCTGGCGACGGTTCGCAAGCCCCGTCAGGCTGTCCTTGAAGGCGAGCTCGTGGATGCGGGCGTAGGAGCCCTGCAGTTCGGTCATCGATCGCGACAGCTTGCCGTTCATGTCGCGAAACGCCAGTTCCAGTTCGCCGATCTCGTCCCGGCGAGGCGCGGCGACGGTCGACTCGGGCTCGAACACGCCGTCACCGATCGCCACGGCGGTGCGTTGCAGGAAGGCCAGCGGCTGCATCACCAGGACGCGCAGCAAGGTCCAGAAGAATATGGTGGCAAGGCAGATGGACACCAGCGTGATGACGGCGATGGTCCAGGCCAGATCGCGGCTGGCCGCCTTGAGCTCGCTCTCGGGCAGTACTCCCACCAGCAACAGGTCGGGGTGCAGCCGCGCGGCACGGAGGATCAGCGGTCCGTCGTCCGGCAGGTACGATCCGGTCCGGCCGTCGCCGTCCTTGCCCGCCCGATCGGCTCGGCTGACCCTTCTGACCCGGCCATCCGTGCCCGCCCGGTCGGCCAGCGCGGCCAGCCGATCGATGTCCCCGACGTGCGCACCGATCCGTGACCGATCGAGATGCTCGACGACCTTGCCCTCGGCATCGACCACGAACAGGTAGCCGGTCCGGCCGAACCGCTGGCGCGCCACCTGCCGCTTCAGGAAGGGCAGCTCGGCGGTCACGACCAGGTAGCCGTGCAGTGCCGGCAGCGCCAGGGCAGGGTCCAGCCGCCTGTCGACGATCAGGATGCGGTGGCTGGACCTGAACATCGGCCGGCCGGTGTCCGACTCGGCCAGGAAGGACGAGAAGGCCGGCTGGCCGGAGGCCGCCATGGCCCGGAAGAACCGGGTCCCCCCTTCCTCCTCGGTCTCGTTGACGCTGCCCGGTCGGCCCAGCCGCGTGTCCTCGTAGCCGTCGGGCAGCAACAGCTGTATCTGCGTGTAGTCCGGATAGGCCCGTCGGTAGCTGGCGAACAGTTCGAGAACGGCCGGCTGCATCAGGTTGAACCGCTGCTCCTCGTCCTCGACCTGGATGTAGCGCTGCACGATCGTCGAGTTCGCGAACAACCGTGCGTTGGCGTGCGCCGTGGCGAAGAACGAATCGGTCTGTTCGTGCACCTGCTCGATACCCCGCTCCATCTGGAGCAGCAGGCTTTGCTCGGAGTGATTCCTGAGCTGGGTGAACACCGCCCACGCCACGGCCAGCAGGGCCAGCACGATGGCCGGCACCATGCCGAGCAGCAATTTCGCTTGCAGTCTCATCGATCGGTATGTCGGAAGCGGGTGGCGTCGGACTCAGTCGGCCTGCAGCTCGCTCATGACGGTGTTCACGCTCTTGATGCTGCGGGCGGGCAACGGGCGCATGAACTCGCTGTCGCGAAACCGCGCCCCGGACGGGTGAATGACCGGATCGGCGAGGTACTCCGCCGACACCAGCTCCCGGGCGGCGAGGTTGGGGGTGGCGAAGTGCACGTGCTCGGCATTGCGGGCGGCCACCGCGGGCCGGTTGAGGAAGTCGATGAACGCGATGGCGAGTGCCCGGCGGTTCGAACTCACGGTCACCGTCAGGTAGTCCACCCAGAGCTGTCCGCCCTCGACCGGCAGCCGGTACGCGATCCTGTCGTCCAGCGCCTTGAGCTGGAGCGCATCGCCGTTGTACATCGGAGCGGCCCAGATCTCGCCGGTGATCAGCGACGACTCCGCGGTCAGTGCCGGGTACCCGTAACCCCGCACGAACGGCTTCTGCCGCAGCAGCTTGCGACCGGCCTCGTGGATGAGCGATCGATCGGTGGTGTTGATCGAGTGACCGTCCGCCTTGAGCGCGAAGCCGAGCAGCTCCCGGCCGTAGCCCGGCATCAGGATGCGACCGGTGAGTTCGGGGCCGGGTTCCAGCAGCTCCCGCCAGCTCGAGAACCCCTCGGGGTACAGGTCGGTTCTCCAGGTGATGCCGAGCGTGCCCCAGAAGTAGGCGGCCCCGTACCGGACGTCGGCGTCGCTGGAATCGTCCGCCCACCGCTGATCGATGTGTGCCAGACGGGGGGCGTCCGCCTCGCTCAGGGGTGCGATCCAGCCCCGTCCGACGTAGTTGGACATCTGGGCGCCGTCGACCAGGACCACGTCGAAGCCGGTGCCGCCACTCGCGGTGAGTTCCTTGTCGCGTTCCGCGTCGGCCCCGAAGTAGGAGAACCGCACCTCGGCGCCGAATTCCGTCTCGAACCGCGCCACCAGTTCCGGGTCGATGTATTCCGACCAGGTGTAGACATCGAGCGGCACGGCCGGTCCGGCCCACGCCGCGCCGTCACCCGAGACGAGCAGGAAGACGGCCGCGAGCAAGGCACGATATCGGAGAAGGCCCGGGCCGGCCGGTCGGCGCGACACCGCTCAGCCCCTCCCGCCGGCCATGCCCAGCACGGCACGCCACTCCGCCTCGCCGACCGGCTGGATCGACAACCGGTTGCCGCGCCTGAGCAGCGCCAGGTCCGCGAGCGCCGGTTCCAGCTTCAGCCGCTCCAGGCTGATCACCCCGTCGAACCGCTCCAGCAGCTGCACGTCCACCATCAGCCAGCGCGGCTGCGCGGGCGTGGCCTTCGGATCGTGATACGGCGATGCCGGGTCCTGCGCGGTGTGGTCCGGGTAGGCGGCGCGCACCACCCGCAGCGTGCCGACGATGCCCGGCACCGCACAGCTGGAGTGATAGAAGAACCCCTCGTCACCGACCGTCATGGCGTCACGCATCAGGTTGCGCGCCTGGTAGTTGCGGATGCCGTCCCACGGTTCGGTCCGCCGCGGCCGCGCGGCCAGCTCGTCGATCGAGAAGGCGTGCGGTTCGGACTTGAACAGCCAGCGATTCATTTCGGGGGCAGCGGGCATGAGGGGCGAGGGCATCGAGAGTAGCCCGCGAGGCGCTAAGATGTCCGGCTAGCCCGCCCAGCGCCTCGCCCGCCCATGTTGACCACCTCCGGGATCCGTTCGCGGTTTCTCGACTACTTCGCCGCCCACGGCCACACCGTCGTGCCCTCCGGCTCGCTGGTGCCCGGCAACGACCGGACGCTGCTGTTCACCAACGCCGGCATGGTCCCGTTCAAGGACGTGTTCACCGGCGAGGAGACGCGCGACTACGTGCGCGCCACCAGCAGCCAGCGCTGCGTGCGCGCCGGCGGCAAGCACAACGACCTGGACAACGTCGGCTACAC
>ENA-ORXT01006607-ORXT01006607.1-marine-metagenome-genome-assembly--contig:-NODE-6607-length-10708-cov-4.164707_pt1 | contig 10708 bp, 6 predicted proteins | sample MGYA00237868_ERZ511482 | MGnify/ENA metagenome assembly ERZ511482
GTATTACGGAAAAAAGATTAATTTTAAATCAACTAAATATTTGACTTCGGTGGTTTAAGGTTGGGGGTAAGTATAAAACACAGATAAAATACAAAATGTAAAAAAGAATAATGGATTGATATTCCTTTTAAGGCGAACAAATATTTTAAAATGATTTTATTTTTTCTTTATTTAGAGTTAAAATAATGGGCTAAACTGAAAGTGGAAATATAAATTTACTGGGTATGTTATGCTACTAGTGAATTCACGAATTATCAGACAAAACCAAGATGAACGAAAAATTTAAAACTAGAATCGCAGTCTTCGTACACTATCAAAATTTTATAAATAATTATAGAAGGCATTTTGAAATAGAAAAACTTGAACTATTTTTTTGGGAGACATTTAATAGAGACTTGATGTCAATCTTAGAAGATAAAGGATTCATAGATCCAAATATTGAAGTTATAAAAAATATAGGAACATGGATGATCTTTAGTCGTGATAAGGTCCCAAGCGAACATCAGAAAAACTTCATTAGATTTGTAGATAAAATTGATTTAATCTCAGGTAAAATCGTTACAACTGCCAACACAGCTGAGGGCGAATTAATATGTCAAATGATGATGGGAGCATTTAACAAGCGGTTTGATTTAGTAGTCTTGGTAAGCCAAGACACAATATTTGTTCCTGTGATTCATAGACTACAAGATTATTTTGGAATAAATGTGATTCAAATGGGTTTTCCTGAACCAGAAAAATTTGAAAACCTTGGAGAAGACCTTAGATCGAGAAGTTATGGACATATTAAACTTGAAGAATATGATAAAAATTTAAAATTTCTAGAACAAAATAAGGTCTAAAATAGTCTTACTAGTATCTCGGACAAAATCTCAAGTCCAATTTCTTCTCATAAATTATTTTCAGTATCTAATACTCCTTCATTAGTCTGGTTAATTCAAATTAAAATTTTGACTTATGACTATCAAAAAAAGTGTTTTATTCGTATTAGTAAGCATATTAAGTTAAGTAAGTTTCTTTATTCACCGGCAAACATTTAAACAAGGTGTGTCCATAGGATATAGAGATGGATATCAATCTGGTAATAAAAACGGAGAAAAAAAGGGAATCAAGACTGGTTGGGACCAAGGGTACACTGTTGGTAAGCTTGAAGGTTCTGAAAATATGAGAGTTATTCTTGAAATAGCTATGAAAGGAGCACCTCTAGTGTTAGCTGACAGCAAATTGAGACAGAAAGTACAAAACCAAAAAGTGATCCACACCTTAAGTAAAGAAACGAAAGTACCAATAATCAAAGCTGAGATCAAAACTTACGCAAGAGATGTTAATTTGATGATTATAGAGCGAATGATCAATTTCGCAAATATTGAAACCTATGAGGCAGATTCAATAAAACTAAAGTATCACCAAAAGAAAAATCTTATATCTGAAGAAGCTTACCAAGAATACCTCAATAATCTCAAGCAAATTAAATCTGTCCATACAAGTTTTGATAAAGCAAAATCACTATCAGGTGGTATGAGTGATGTTTTTTGTGAGGTTGTAGATATTTTTTCTCCTATCCAAAAGCACAAAATTGCTAAAGCTCTATTAGTTGCAGGAAACAAAAGAATGGTAAAGGAAGATAGTAAAATTTCTAAGGTAATAAGTGAAAAGGCAATAAGCTATATTTCTGATCAGCTGTGTAATCTAATAATTAGTAATTCGTTGGAATTAATGATGGGGTCGTTGATCGACTATGCTACGATAATAGATTTTACTGAAAAAGAATTAGTGGGTGAGCATACCCTTGAAAAAGTTATGGAATTGGTAACAGCAAGAAGTGATATTTCGTTTACACTAAATAAGACATTTGAAAGAGATTGGAGTGTGGATCCAAATTATTCATTTTCTTCAAATACACACATAACAGCTGGGGTAAACTTATCACAACATTACTGCGTTGAATTTTATCCAAAAGAAATCACAGAAAGTGGAAAAACACAAATCGTTATAACTGTTCCAGAACCAGAAATTCTTTCTGTACATCCTAGAATTGATCCACGAAGTTTAAATGTGGTCTTAAGTACAGACTTAAGAGACTATGAGATCAAACAAGCATATAATGCAATTTCTAATAAAGCAAGAACTGAAGCATTAAATGAAGGAATATTAAATGCTGCAAGGGAAGGAACTATCGAAGCGATTAATACGCTTTATGCACCTCTATTTTTAAATTCTGACAACGAATATGAGATTCAAGTTAGATTTACAAAAGGAGGTTTTGATAATGAAGAAATACTAGTTCTAAAAGGCTAAGTACACCGAATAAGTATGTATGACGGAAGCTGCCCTTGAGGGTAGCCTCCGCATATAATTGTCCGTTATAATTAAAAACTTTATTTATTCAATACCCTCACTTGAACGACACAACTTAGCACTTCTATTCTACGTCGATAGCCTCCTGTAAAAAACTGCTCGCTTGGTCGTCTTCGTGTCCAGATGCGCGCCCGCGGAATGCCTTTTTGGAAGCCATAAAAAACCATAATAGTTACCAAATTAAGACAACATATCTAGCCAGAAAAACCCACCAAAACCCCCAGACAAAACAAAACCCCAAAATACCCCCAATTACCACAATCCCCAAAATAAACCACCTACTCAAAAGCATTCCACCGCACCCAACCGCAACCCACTCCAAAAAAAGTTTTTTTTCAAATTGTTTACCCCACTACGAAAAATACCTTGTAAATCAACGATTTACAAGGTATTAGCGGAAATAATAGTGATCCCATCAGATCCAAATTCTTTCTGTATTTTCGAGTTTACGGCATTTACACATGGGAGCGGGTACACACCATTGAATAAATAAAAGCAGAATTATCTAAATTTAATAAACACTACCTTTTTTATTTTGAATATCAGCCACAACCAATACTTATCACAGAAATAAGAACTATGGTTTAAATATTCTTTTCACCCTAAAATCAAAATGTTGTACCATAGTTGTATCCATTGCATAAAAAAGGCCGTAACTAGTTGATAATCAACTATTTACGACCATTTTTTGTACCCGAGGCGGGAATTTATAAACGTATTAGTGATGCACTTGAAATAACTTAAATGATTGATAGAAGGTAAATTATAAAATGGGTAAAGAAATATAGGTTAATTAAAAGCAGAATAATCACCAAATTGTTTAACCGTTGTTTTACCATTTTCTTCTATTTTTGACATAAAATGTTTATATTATTTTTGTAAACAAACAAAACATATTATGGCCACAATCAAACTAATCTTAAGAAAAGAACGCATTAATAAAGCGGGTGAAGCTCCTCTTTATATGCGGATAATCAAAGACCGAAAACCCCTCTATACTTCCATGAATATCAGGATTGCTCCCAAATACTGGGACGACGATAGTCAGGAGGTGAAGTCCAGTTATAATGGTTCTGGTCGCTTAAATGCTTTCTTAAAAAATCGTCTTTCCAAGGCTCATGACAAATATATGGAAATGGCGACCGCTTCCAAAACCGTTCGAACAAAAGATATTAAAGCAGAAATTATTGGGAAGTCCGCACCTCTTTTCCTGGACTATGCTTTTGAATACATCAAAGGTTATAAAACGAAAGATAATAGCCGTACCTTCAAACGATTCCGGACAGCTCTGAATAAGCTAAAGAAATATTTAGATGGCCGTCATTTTACCATTGAAGATATGACGATCCTCTTTTTACGACAGTACGAGCAGTATCTTCGAGACGAATATGATAACGGCGTCAATACCATCAATACCGATTTAAAGTCCTTTCGTCGTATCTTAAATCAGGCCATTGACGAAGATCTACTTCCTTACAATAAAAATCCTTTCCATCGCTACAAACTACCCTGGAAGCAAACCACTAAAGTATTTTTGACAGAAGCAGAAATCAAGCTTTTTGAAGATTATGAAATTGTAAGTGGCAGGAAGAGAGAGTTACATCGAGATATCTTTGTTTTTGCTTGCTATACTGGTGGTTTGCGGATTTCAGATATCTGCGTTCTAAAATGGATAAATTTTGATGGGATACATATTACTTGTTCGACGATTAAAAGTGGTAGTGTGGTTTCCATTAAGGTGCCAAAGAAAGGACTTGAAATTCTAGATAAATATAAGTCCAAAGAATTTGGACCAGCAGATTATATTTTTCCAGTTCTGGATAGAAATATCGTTTATGAAAACGGAGACCTTTTAAAGATGGCGATCAATTCTAAAAATGTATATGCGAATAAGGATTTAAAATATATGGCCGAAAAGTTGAAATTGACCAAGCATGTTTCGTTTCATACTTCACGGCATACGTGGGCTACGAGGGCTTTGCGGAAGGGGATGCGGATTGAGTATGTTTCTCGATTGATGGGGCATGCTTCTATTCGTACTACTCAGATTTATGCGAAGATTGTGAATGAGGATTTGGATCGGGCGATGGGGGTTTTTAACGAGTAGGGTGGAGTGGATAAGAAATGATTTGGGAGTATGCAGTGCTGAGCTATACAAGGAGTTTTTTTCCAATGAATAATTGATTGAGAACAATAATCGGGTATTAAAATTTATTGTTCTCAATTAATTTATTTCAATTCCATTCCCATTTTATATTTGATATGTATCATTGTTTTTAATGAATGTTTAATACTTATATGATTCTAAGCACTTATGAATTCAATATTGAAACAACAAAGTTATCTTTTGCAAAGTCAAAATATATCCCAAATATTGTCGGTTTCTCCAATTGGGTGAATTCAATTTCTGTTTTGGAATTTATGGTATATTTATCTTTCGGCGTTCCAAATGAAATAGTCCCAGTAGGTTCATCATTGTCTCCAGATCCTATAATGGTGAGTTGAGCAGAGTCATACCCGAACATTTTATTTATCCCTTTATCAATATCAAGGATAATTTTTGTTTTATTGGTTCGGTATGTCTGTGTAATATTTTTTTGATCAATTTTTAAAAATATGGCTGAATGACTCTCTGCTTTATTGGTATTCTTTTTTTCGTGAGATCGAATTGAACCTTCTCGACTAATAGCGAATCCCAGAATTCCATTATGATTATATTGCGTATTATCATGTGCTCGATTTTGCAGTAATGGAACGTCGCTTTCAAAATTTAGTGCATACGTCCCTAAAATATTTGTATTTGATGCTCTACCAAGGAAGGCACCATAATTACCTTCGGTGTACAAAGCACTGACGACGGTTGTCGAAGATTGTGCTGCATTTTTAGAATTGAAGTGAGCTCCTAAAAAACAGTTGTGGTTCATTATCCGTTGGACAACTGGTCCATAAAAAGTCATAACATCTAATGATATAGCACTGTTTCTGGCATCTATTGAATTTATTTGTGTCACTCCAACGTCTGAACCCCTAAGTGCTATACCTCCCCCAAAAATCCATCTAAAATCACCACTAGTTTTTGTTAGATCAGCTCCGGGAGAAATGACAACTCTATTTTCACTTCTAAATATTTTATAAACAGCATGTAAATCTCCGTTGTCCATTAACATAAGCGGCGTTGGTCTTGCCCTGTCCAGCATTTCACTTGACGGGAGATTGCTTACTTTTATGGATGTAAACTTATTGAGAGGATTTGTTCTGGGACCATCAGGTCTTTCTTCGATAAAGATATCCGGGTCCGACCAATTCGAAAGCATACAGTAATTGTCAAGTATTTTCTCTCTTTGCGCTTCTGTCTGTTCTCTTAAGAATGGAGGCCATGACCCAGAACCACAATTTGCAAAACTACAATCACCTAGATTCATAAACGAAGAATTACCACGATCATATAGCTCACTTGAACATAGTACTCCATAAACTTTTACGAACTTACAGATAAACCCGCCAAAGACACTTCTGGAACATCCATTCAGTTTTACGCCGTAGAGGGCATATCGTTTTTTCCAGATTCCTGCTTTTTCTGTCACAACAGTAATCCTTCCATCCCATTTACTAAAACTAAAACCATGGATAGTAAAAATAGCGTCTATTGTTCTTGATTCAGTTTTTGGTATTCTTAGCTCAATACTTGGCGATCCAATAATATGCTTCGTAGCAATTATTTCATCTTCTTCAGTCATCAGCGGCTGAGGAAGAGGCTCATTATCTTGTCTTTTTTTAAATCCAAAATATAACGCATCATCAACAATAAAATTACCTGAGAACATGGCAGTTCCTACATCTTCTTCACTGATATAGTTGAGAAAATTATTGATACACCTTGTGTTAGTTTCTGCTTTTTCTGTATCTGTTAAATTTGTGTCTGTTGTATTAGGTATAGCGCCAAATTGTTCGGGCCTAATCGTATCAGACGACAACTTCCAAATACTATTACCGTCAGCTGAAGTGAATAATGCTTCGTCTTCTCTTACATCCCCTGATATGTCTACCTTGATATACTTTGCGGCGCCTACGGAAGGAACGGTATGTCCAATTGTAGATACCTGAAATATATCGGGCTCGTTTGAGAAATCATACTGACTAAAGCTTTCGAAGTCATTAAATAGTTTGATCATTATGGTTTAGATTTCTGAGAAAGAAAATTGATTTATGAATTAAAACAACTAGATCTTAAAGATTTACGATATTCAGTGGTAAAGGTGATGGTCTATCAAAGAGAATGGTTTAAGTAGATTTTGATAAACTAAACTATTCATACCATTCACGATGTTTTGTTAGAAAGACCGTGAACGTATGAATAGTTAAAATTGATAATTATAAATTTTGGACTTTGAAATAAAAGCGGTATCGGTGACCTTGATCAGCATTGACATTAATGGCAAAATAACTAGCTTTGGTACCTCGCTTAACGTTTGAAAGAATCTCGGACTTTAAATTATAAATAAAGGTGTTTTTATCCAGTCTAACTTTAGCATTATAATCACTAGCGAAATCACCACCTTTATGTCCTGCCCTGAAATTCATGTGAATTTCCAGATCTACTTTTTTCGCTTCCAAAAGTTGTTGATCAATCTTAAAATTTACACTGTTGTTTGATCCTGTGAACAATTTTTCAAGTTGTTCACAACTGTGGGCAGGTTGATTATCGCACACATCTTTTTTAGGACTATTACCTATTAAATTTAATATTTGCGGTTTTTTAGTAACCGGGTTTCCATCTCTGTCTTTTTTGTTCCACTGAACCAGTTTTGCTGTACGTTCTTTATCTTTAATTTGGCTCTCGTTCATGTATCTGTCCGCCATCGTATATTTTATTTTACAGTCCATATCCAGTCCTATTCTAGAACAATCACCAACATTATGCAGTGTTGCGCTCATCCCTAAAAAAGTAATTTTGGTTTTGGAATAAGAATAGCATTCTCGTTTAGTAAAGGTCGTATTAGAATTGACGTGAGCGATGGTATGGCTATTCAGGAACTTCATCTTATAAGCAATCGGTTTGTAAGCTACTGCTGCATTATATTTTGAATTATTGATCCATTCTTTAAATTCTTTCAAAGAACCTATATTACTACTAGTACTTCCACCAAGAATAACTGCGGTAAAACTCCACTCCCCTTTGGATTTCAGCTGATTGATTCGTGCTTCGGCCTCTGCCCTCATTTCATATCCCTCGTACGCCGCGTTAACAATGACGCCTAAAGAATCTTCACTTAGACTTGATTCGATTTTCACGTATCCTATTCTTCCGTAGGAAACTTCACTTATGTAGACATCATCGGCTGCCGGCTTTCGCTCTCCCGGAGCAATTAGATCCGGATTAAAGTCTAGTTTCATGGTAAAATGGTTTTCCCAATATTTACCGATAAAAGTATTAGTTATTTTTTGGGATCTGGTAGATACTTTTACTTCGGCCATAGCACCATACCCTTTGAAATAGCCTCTACCGTATAATTGAAGTTCCTCCTTGGAGGAAATTTGCTTTAACCGTAATGCCTTCTGAGCTCTAATTTCAGTTGATCTGTTTTCTCTTAATAAATCGTTTATTGATTCACTGATATCTCCGATTGTAATACGGCCAGATTTATTAACCATCATCTGCTGAGCACCCGAATTAGCAGAAGCCAACCCCACCACATTTATATTAAAAGGCAGTCTCTCAAATTTGGGACTTTCCTCCGTCCCTTCAATTAAAGCATTTGCCTTTAGAATGACGCCAGGATACAAAACCCCATCATTCCCACTGGTAATAAAAGTACCCAGCTCATCATCATCTGCATTATACATATTTATTTTTTGCTCTATGCAATAATAACTTGGCTCTTCTACTATTTTTTCTGTTCCGACTTTCTCGGTACTTGCATTATTTGCTTTCTCATCAACCGAATAGTTGACACCGTTTTCTTGGTGCTGCATTTTACCATTAGCAGGTGTACCTGCTAAGTTTCCGCTACTACCCGCTGATTTCAATTTCCATTTTTGCGCGTCGGTACCATTTTTGGTCCACATCCAGACTGGTGTTCCATTAGCATTTTTCCCGCCCTGGACATCCATATAAGTTCCCAGTTTGGATTGAATATAATACGAGCCATTCCCCGCATTAATGAATTTCCATTTGGCTTGAGGGAAATTTTTACCCTCCCAAAGTTGTACCAACGCTCTTGGCTTATTAGATCCATTCTGGATATGTAAATATTTACCAAGACCGGATTTAAGGTGAAAATACCCGTTACCCGCATTTTCGAGGGTGAATTTTTCGTTAGCTTTGCCACCGGCGTCTGGCCAGATTATAGCTTTGGTTCCATTAGCCGTATTGGCTCCTTCAATATTAAGGTGTTTACCACTCTTGACAGACTGGATGTAGTAAGTACCTTCGGATTGAGCAAGTAAGGAGGTATATCCTAAAAGTAAAATTATACTTATGAGAAAGTTTAATTTGAAAGGTGATGAATTCATTTGTTATTTTTTTTAATATTAGAAGTTGTTTAAAACAGGACACAGTTATCCCGAGAGATGTTTTTACCATACCAAAATATTTTTTATTATCAAATAAAATTATATTGTTTATGATTTTTTCAACCAGTTAATAATCTTTACTGGATTATACTAAAATTATTATTCGTTGGTTTTTTATTTTAAGTAGACCCTCTTATCTCTATGGTCTCCGGTAAACCTCATCCAGGGACTTCCTTCAACGCCCTCAAAGGTATAGGTAGTTCCATCTTTCTTATATGCCTTGATACCCAAATAATTTAAATTCCAGTTGTCACCGAACATACCTCCTCCAAATTTTGTAGAAATTTTAAGACATTTAATTTCACTATGTTTGACTTTATTTTTTAGTCTTAATTCTGCATTATTGATGGAGTTATCAGCCCACCGTTTACCAAGATTTACATTTTTGAAATATTCTGATTTACCATTTTTATATTCTACTAATACATTAACATTATCACCCCCACCTCTTAAATCATCTCCTCCTGTTTTGAATTTTAAAACTAATTTATAAACATATTTTGTCTCAGTTTTGGCCTCATCAGCAATAGCGGGTGGTCTCTTATGTCTAAACTGATTATAAACATAATAATGTCTCCACCTTCTATTTCTACTATCCAGTTTTGATCCTTTTGTCTTATCGCTTGTATTCCACTTATGATAATCCAGTAACCAGTCTCCACCCTTTTTCGGTGAAAGCACACAAGTTGCAGTTGGATAATTCGGATCATAAACGAATATCTTTATATTCTCTACATTAGGATCCCTTTTTTTATTAAACTTATAGCCACCCAAATCATATCCAATGGCAAGTACCCAATGATTTTTTGCAACATCCTGATTCAGTGCATTAAATAGTAAAATTGGCACAGGTTTGTTTTTATCTATAAATTTTTTGACTTGCTTTAATCTTTCGTTAACTGCCCAACCCCAAAACTCTTCATTTCTGGACCCGAAAGGATTAAAGTAATTTTCAGCTACTTTATCAATACTTGCTCCTAATGCGTTTTGTTGTCGATCGTAAAGATATTTGTATAAGTTTGTACCTTTCGCGGGAGTATAGGTCTGGCTTGGAACTTTTACGGATGAGTAAAAATAGTCGGCTGCGGAAAATGCCATACCACCGCATAATCCATTCCAGTCAGCTTTAATACCAAATGGGCCTTCAACACCTACTGTAAATCGGTTATTAAATTTAAATCCATTTTTTTTAGGATCAAAAGAGGTCATCTTTTTCTGTGCGTTAGTACCATTGGCCCTATTGCCTCCCTCTATATTGAGGTGTTTACCACTCTTAGCAGATACAGTGTAATAATGCTCATCAAATTGAGCATATAAAGAAGTATATCCTAAAAGGAAAAATATACTTAAGAGAAAATTTAGTTTGAAAGGTGATGAATTCATTGGTTTAGTTTTTAGATTTAAAAAAATTATTAGAAAATTTTTAGAACAAGACATAGTTGTCCCAGGGCATGTTGATAGCACACCAAAGATATTTAGTAATTAAATAAATTTTTTTTGTTTACAAATTTTTCAACCAGTTGATAATCGCAATCGGATTATACCAAACTTTGTTCTCCGCTTCGCGCTGGTTGTGGACGTTCAGTTTTTTGTAAATGCTTTTGAGCAGATCCTTGATGCTTTTTATATTCATCAAGTCCGCGGTTTCTTTTTGATTATATCCTTGCCTTAAATAAGTCAACGCTTCGGTTTCTCGTTCCGTTAGTCTGGCAGCGTTCTTCTGATTAACGGGATTTCCGAGTAGTATCTGTATCCTTTTAGCGATGTAAGGACTTGA
>ENA-ORXT01006608-ORXT01006608.1-marine-metagenome-genome-assembly--contig:-NODE-6608-length-10707-cov-3.840640_pt1 | contig 10707 bp, 10 predicted proteins | sample MGYA00237868_ERZ511482 | MGnify/ENA metagenome assembly ERZ511482
CAAGAGGCGGTCAAGAAATCCCAGGGAAATTATAGTTGCGTTTGCTGTGATGCGTGAGATATCATTTGTTGGTCGTTGGCTTATTCATTCCTGCGGGTGTGCTGTGGTCCGCTTTGTCTTATTCTGCTCCTTCTTCCCAATGTCTTATCGCTTGTTGCGCCCTCACACTGAATCGTTTTACCATTGTATCGATCGGGTGGTCGACCGATCCAGGGTCTTGCGTGATACGGAGCGTCGTCACTTCCGGCTGTGGATGCGGCGGCTGGAACGGTTTTGTGGGGTGCAGGTGGTGACTTATTGCCTGATGTCGAACCACTTCCATTTACTGCTGGATGTGCCTGATGCTGAGAAAGTTGCGGAGATGACGAACTCTTGGACAGATCACGATCTCATTGAGCGACTCAAGCTGATGTACTCCGAGGATTATGTGGCAGAGGTAAGCAACGAACTGAATCGGCTCCGCTTCATGGAGAAGGAGGGGAAGGGAGATCAGAGCCGGGCGATTCAGGTGATCCGAGACCGATACCTCCCCCGGATGGGCTCAATGTCTTGCTTTATGCAGTCGCTTAAACAGCGATTTAGCTCTTGGTACAACCGGAAGATGGCTCGACGGGGAACCCTGTGGGAGGATCGCTATAAGAGTGTGCTGGTGGAGGGCTCGGAGGATGCCCTCTCGACGATGGCGGCGTACATTGATCTCAATCCCGTTCGGGCTCGGCTGGTGAGTGATCCAAAGGATTATCGCTGGTGCGGCTACGGTGAGGCGGTCAGTGCGGGGAAGAAGGATGTCGGCGGTCGGCTGGCTAGGAAACGGCTGGCTACACTGCTGGAATTTGGTGGTGAGAAGGAGGGGCGGCGGGATTCCTGGAAAAAGGTGGGTTCTGCCTATCGGTTAGTGTTGTTCGGCGTCGGGGAAGAACGCAGGGGTGTCGATGAGGCAGGTAACGCCCTTCGCGCTGGATTCTCTCGCAAGCAGGCGCTCAAGGTTTGGAAGGCGGGAGGACGGCTTTCACAAGCGGATGTACTGCGATGCCGGGTTCGTTATTTTACCGATGGTGCGATTCTGGGATCGAAATCGTTCGTCGAGGGGATCTTCACCGCCAACCGAGAGCGATATGGCTCAAAGAGAAAGACGGGAGCTCGATCCATGCGCGGTGCGGAATGGGGGAGTTTGAAAGTGCTCCGCGATCTCCGAAAAGAAATCGTTTCGTAGGTCGACACCCAGACTTTGTGCATCTTTGTGGATGATCTGTTCCAACGGAACCGCGACCGCTTAGCCCGAAGCGTAGGAGTGGGCCGCGGAAGTTGAAGGGGGACTCTTGGGAATTAAGTGAAGGAAGTTCCCCTCGCCGAGCTGAATCGGCTGCGGGCTGTGGATGTTGTTACGGGAAAAATGGCTGTTGGGAACGAAGGGCGAGGCAGCACGGGGGTCTGTCAAGAATGGCGCTGACTTAGGCGAGTTTTCGGTAGTGTTCCCGATGCTGGATTTCCTGATATTCAGACCGTGGAGCGGTTAGCAAGGCCGTCGGTTTTGGCCTTTTCTTGCGCGCTCTGGGCTCTTGTCTGTTTGGCCGCTCGGGAACGATCCGAGTCGCGATTTGCCGTCCAATTCTCACAAGGTTTCGACGCAGCAGGCGTGGACGGTTGAGCAGGCCTCGAAAGCACGAACGGAACTCGAGCAGCACATGACGAGTGGCTTGAAAACCGAGGCGATGTACCGAGGTGCGGCCCCCCTGCACTGCACCCACCTGCTTGGCCTTGATCAAGTTGTAGACGATCTGAACGAGCTTCATCATCCGGCATGCCATTTCCGGTGTCCTGACTCTCAGCTCTTCAAGTCCGAGGGTGGTCTTGATATCGCGAAAGCGGACCTCGATCTGCCAACGCTGCCCATAAAGCTCGGCGATCGCTTCGCAAGGATACGCCTTCGTATCGAGCAGGGTCGTGGCCACATACATGGTCTTCTTCTTCCGGTCTCGAGTATTGGTCTGGAAGCGCACCAGACGGATCTCCAATGCCTCAGGCATTTGCTCCCACTCCTGTTCGGTAAAAGGCGTCTTGGCTGGGCGGGGCGGCTTTTCCCATTTCACCTGACGCGAGTCTTTGGACAGGCGTCGGCCTCGCCTCCAGTCGATCTTTGCTTCGCGGCGCTGATGAAGTCTCATGGCACTGTGAGCGCCTCGCCCCAGCAGGCTTGCCATCAGGCCGTAGGAGCAGAACGCCCGGTCGCCCACCACCACGTCTCCCTGGCCGAAATTCCCAAGGACCTCGTAGGCCATCTTGGAGTCGTGGGTGCGGTCCGGCCCCGTGAAATAGTCAACGAGCTGCCCGGTCCCAAGATCAAGAACTCCGAGCACCCCCATCGCAGGAAAGCCACAGCCAGCCTTTTGGGCCGAGGGCTGGGGATAGGCCGCCTGATTTTCTTCGGTATCAAGGAGCTGTACCGAAGTGCCGTCCAGAGCCAGCGGTCGAAGTCCACACCAGTTCTGATCGCTGGTTCTGCGTTGACTGGCGTAGCCTTGGATCTGCTCGTCCACCTTGCCAAGGAAGCTCTCCGAGAGTCGCTGGCGGGCACGGCAATAGGCGGAAGTATTGAAAGCAGGAGCCTCTCGACCGGCCTGTTCGCTCCAGCTTTGCACGAGGGTCACGGCCCGGGCACAGGAGACGTTTTTCTCAAGGATCTGGCCTGCCCACGCCCAGAAGGTGATCACTTCGGGGAAGTGCCTGCGCCTCTTCTGCTGCGACCAGGTCTCGAGTTGATCGGCGGGCAGGATGTCATCAAAAAGAGCCCCATAATCGGAGATGGATTCGGCGCGAAGCTGGTTGAACGAGGCAGTCAGCGTGTCCAACCGACTGCGCTTGGAGCGACCAGGAAGCTTGGCGGAAATACCGGGCAGGAAGGGGCGGCGATGGTGCATTGCATCAACTCGCTGCTTCGATCAGCAATATCCTACTCTTTTTCCACGATCATGGCCTTTAAGTCAGCGCCATTCGGGTCTGTCAACAAATCTTGCCCAAAGCACTTGATTGGTAACGGTCTGAGGATGCCCAGGCGACCGTCGCGAAGGACTCTTTTGGACCAACGGTCTCCCTCGTCCGTCCTCAAGGCATCGACCCACTCGTGCGGGTCTTGTGGGTCGGCGGTCCGTCGCTTCGCTCCTCCCCGGACGAGGAGGGACCCTCGTCCCTACCCTAAGGCATGCCGCTTAAATTTTAGGGTGGATGGATCGGCAGCCGACTTTTCTAATGAAACAGACCACTAGTTTCCTATCGGAGAGGTACCTGCCCGATGAACTTCACGGAGTTGAAGGAGGCGGGAGGCTTTTTGTTTTTGCGGGGCTGGGTCCAAATTCTTACGAATTCGGCTACGGGGAAGGCGACGACCGGCGGGACGCCGATCTCCCTCTCTTTTTCTAGCTTGTCGCTTCTCGAGACTGGACACGGTTCGCTTAGGATCCTTTCGGCGCGAAGTTTTTCTCGTTGGCGATTTTCACGATGGATTCGGTGCACTGGAGCACGAAGAGTCCTTGGCGCTCGGCGTAGGTATCCGACGCTGCGTCGAACTGGAGGGCGGCGACGGCTCCGTAGAGCTGCTTTTGAGCGGTCGCGTATTCGGGACGCAGATCCCGGATTCTGCGTAGCCGCTCGAGATGCTCGTCGATATCCTTGGGGCGGAGGGTGGTCTTTACCTCGACGGCGACGTCCTCGGTGCCGTTGCACAGGAAGAGGTCGAACTCGGCGACGCGAATCCCTTCGTCATCGTAGATCTTGTGCAGGGTGCTGGCTTTGTGAACAGCGATGCCCCATTCCCTGAACAGGCCGGGTAGACCGGGGACCAGAAGCGACTCCACCAGCTTGCCCCACTGTCCTGTGAACAAGGTGCTCAGCTCTTTGATGCGCTTGTCGGTGTCCCGACTCGACTCTTTGAGCTGCTGATCGGTCTCTTTCAGCTGCTGGTCGGTCTCTTTGAGTTGGCGATCTGTCTCCTTCTGGGAGCGCACAAGGTCGGCAATCAGTTCCTTGAGTTCCGTATCGGACATGGAAGAAGATACCGTAGCGTGCGGGACGGTCAACGGTAGGCCGGCCTGGGTTCAATGGCGCTTGGTTAAGGGTGGTACCGGCCATTCGCCGTGTAGGAGTTCCGCCCCGTCGGGACGATGGGAGGAAGAGCTGCCAAGCTCTTCCGGACCGCCCTTGCCTCCGGGGTCGGCGTCAGACGCCGACATCGGCCAGACGGTACTGGCCTCCTACAAGTGTAGGGTGATCTTGGGGTGAACGCTGAAGTCAGCGCCATTCCGTCCAGAATTTCATGCTCACAGGTAGGGCGCGGGCCTCCGGACCCGCCGGAGGGAGCGCCCAGCGACCGCCTTGAGTTGCGCGCAGCCACGACGGCGGGTCGAGGACGCCCCGCCCTACCTTTTGCCCTGGATTCGAAGGTGCCAGCCCTGCCTCGAATTCCCGAAGATTGCGCCATTCGGGCTAGGTTCTTTGCGGCACCTTCTCGATGAACTTCACGGAGTTGGAGGAGGCGGGAGGCTTCTTGATTTTTGCGGAGCGGGCTCTCCCTGCCCCTTGGGGAAATCAGGAGGGACCCCTTGGTCTCTGGGGCCAAATTCTTACGAATTCGGCTACGGGAAAGGCGATGCCCGCGCTCAGGCAACGAAGGTTAGCGCGCCGAGGACACTGTGGAGATGGTTGCGAGTCGGCCGTTTCTGTTCCATGTTTTCCTATGCTGGACCGTTCTCAGATCGCGACCTTCACCTCGTTTGAAGAGGCTGATGACGCCGAGCGTGAAGCTCGCTGGAACATGAGTCGCGAGGAGCGCCTCGAAATTCTGGAAGCACCGCCCGCCCCGATCCTCGAACACGCCTACTCAGCGACAAAAATCTCTCGCCGATTCACACCGTCTCTCTTTGTAAACGGTCTTGCTGGTCGGCGGGTACGCCGTCGCGATTCACGGCTATCCTCGATACACGGGCGACATCGATTTCTGGATTCGGATGTCTCCGCCAAACGCGGCAAGGGTTGTTCTGGCTCTCAGGGAGTTCGGCTTCGACTTGCCGGAACTCAAGGAGGAGTTGTTTCTCTCCGCAGGAAGGATGACTCGACTGGGAAGAGAACCCGTGAAAATCGAGATCCTGAACTCGATCTCGGGCATCACCTTTGACGAGGCTCGTGGGAACGCCACTGAGGTGGTGATCGATGGCGTGCCGATTCGGGTCATCGGTCTTGCAGATCTGCGGAAGAACAAGCGAGCCAGTGGGAGAGCGAAGGATCTGGCCGATCTAGAAAATCTGCCTGAGGCTTGAAGAGTGCCCAGTGAAGCCGGAGGCTTCAAAGCCAGTAGCCAGTGATTGAGCGGAGCGACATCACTGGATACCATGGGAACAATCGTGCATCTCGGAGAGATGCCAGCCCCTCACGCCGCCCCAATGCCCTCAACCTTCACCAACCTCGATTACCACATTGTTTTCTCCACCAAAGATCGCGAACCAACCATCGCTACCGATGGCGCGTACAGTTCCACGAATACCTGGGCGGCTTCATCAAAGGCCGAAGACCTGCGATGCTGGTATCCCTCCGGGATACGCTCCTCCGTTTCGCAGTTCTGGTGATGTCGCTTCGCTCAATCACCAGCTACTGGCTTTGAAGCCTACGGCTTCTCCTTCTATCATTTCTCGGTCACCCTATGCGACGCTTCTTGGCCATGCAGGCACGCGCCATGTCAAGGCGGGTCGGAGCTCTTTTTCTACAGCACCTTCTCGATGAACTTCACCGAGTTGAAGGAGGAGAAATCCTCGACGCTTTCGCCAGTGCCGATGAAACGAGGGGCGATGCCGAGTTCGGTGTGGATGGGGATGACGATTCCTCCTTTGCCACTGCCGTCGAGCTTGGTGACGATGACGCCGGTCAGGTCGCAGGCGGCGTGGAACTCCCGGGCCTGAATGAGGGCGTTGCCGCCGGTGGTGGCATCGACCACGAGGAAGCGCTCGTGAGGACTGTCGACATCGTGTTTGCCGAGTACGCGACGGATTTTGCCGAGTTCGCCCATGAGGTTGTCACGAGTGTGGAGTCGGCCGGCGGTATCGCAGAGCAGGAAATCAACGCCGCGCGACGCCGCTGCCTGGTAGGCGTCGAAGCACACGGCGGAGGGGTCGGCCTGATAGGCGCCCTTGACGATGGGGATGTCGAGGCGCTGGGCCCAGGCGTCGAGTTGCTCGATGGCAGCCGCACGGAAGGTGTCGGCGGCGGCGAGCATGACGGAGTAGCCCTGTGACTTGAGCAGCTGACCGAGCTTCGCAGTGGAGGTGGTCTTGCCGGTGCCGTTGACGCCGGCGACGAGGACGACGAGGGGGCGGCCATCCAAGGGAACCAATCCGTGGCTGATCTTCGGCAGGCGGGCGGCGATTTCCTCTCGGCAGACCTCGACGACGTCATCGGCGTTAATCTTGCGGCCCATACCCTTGAGGCGGTCGATGATTTCCGTGGTAGCGCGGACTCCGAGGTCTCCACCAATGAGGGCCTCTTCGAGGTCGTCCCACTCGATGTCCGCAGATCGGGAGAAGCGCTGCTTGAGATTTTTGAAAAAGCCGGCCACGGGGATGAATCAGTTGGTTTGGTCTGGAGATGGGGACGGGGTGGTCCCGCTGTTCGCCGCAAACTGGCGGCGAACACCTTCAAGGACGCCGTTGAGGAAGGAGGAGGACTCCGTAGTGCTAAAGCGCTTTGCGATTTCCAGGGCCTCGTCAATGACGACGGCGGCGGGGACTTCGCCTTCAAGGAGTTCACGAGTCGCCACGCGGAGGATGGCACGATCGACCGCGTGGATGCGCTCGAGGCTGAAGTTGTCGGTCGCGAGTTCCAAAGCCTGGTCAACGTCGTCGATGCGGTCGACGACGTTGTCCGCCCAGGACTGAGGCACTTCTCTGGCCGACACGAGGGCGGCGTAGCGCTCGTTGAGGGGAATGGCGGCAGGGTGCTCGGAGTGTCTCAAGGGCGAGAAGACGGCGTCGAGCTGAGTCTCGTGCTTGCGAAGGGAAGCGACCCGGCCGGCAATAGGTTCGACGATCTTGAGAGACGCGGGCATCCGTTCGACAGCGCGATCCCACTCGTCATGCTGCCGGACAAGCACGTCGAGGCAGGCTCGGCCTGCAAGTGCGCTTTCGGGGAGAAGAGCGCGTGAGGCATCGCCGGGGTGAGAGAGGTCGCCTTGAATGCGCACGAGGCCGGCGATCAGACCCTTGAGGGCCTTGATGAGAGCGCCAAGGTGGCCGGCAATCCTACCTTCGACATCGACCGCAGGAAGGGTGGCCTCGAGATTGGGGCGGTGTTTTTCGAGATGCTCGAGCCGAGCCTCAAAGGCCTTGGTAAGCTTGATGGCCGCCTTTGCCTGGGACTGGGCGATGCGGTCACGCTCCCTTTCCTCGCGGAGCAGCCAGAACTCGGGACCGACGTCTCTGGGCTCGACATCGGCGAGTTCGGCGGCGTAGAGGAGCTGCACGGTGGCCTCGCGGGCTTCGCGGCGGCTCTTCATCGTGATCGCTTGGGCGGAAGGGCGGATTCGAGCTTGTGGAAGAGTTCGACCATGTTGACGGCGGCGCGTGCGGCTTCGCCGCCGCGATTGATTTCGGTGCCAAGGGTGCGCCGTGTGGCCTGATCCTCATCTTCGACGAGGAGCACCTCGTGGATGACGGGGATGAGGTGCATGGTGGCGGTCTCCTGGAGGGAAGCGGTCACGGACTGAGCGACAAGGTCGGCGTGGGCAGTCTTGCCGCGGATGATGACCCCGAGGGCTACGATGGCATCGGGGCGGAGGCGCTCGGAGACGGCGCGGACGCAGACGGGGATCTCGAAGGCGCCGGGTACTCGGAAGACGGGCGCGGCTGCTTCGGGCATGAGATCGGAAAGTTCGGCGAGAGCGGCGTCGAGGAGTCCGTCGACGAAGCGCTCATTGTAGAGGCTGGCGACAAAAACGATGGTCTTGCCCCGGAGGGCGCTGACTTGAATGTCGGTGGGTGCGTCGTTGGACATGATGGAAAGTTGGCCGCGTTGCCTAGCTTGAAAGCCCCGCCACGATGGCGTCACCGATTTCAGCGGTGCCGACCTTGCGGGTGCCTTCGGCGCCGGAGAAGATGTCGCCGGTGCGCAGGCCGCTGCCGAGGGCATTCTCGACGGCAGCGCCGATGCGGTCGGCCGCGTCGTTGAGTCCCAGCGAGTGGCGGAGCATGAGGGCGGCGGAGAGGACCTGGGCGATGGGATTGGCGATGCCTTGGCCGGCGATGTCGGGGGCACTGCCGCCGCTGGGCTCGTACATGCCGAAGTACAGACCGTCGCCACGGGGCTCTCCGAGACTGGCGCTGGCGAGCATGCCGAGAGAGCCGGTGATCATGGCCATCTCGTCGCTGAGGATGTCTCCGAACAGGTTCTCGGCAAGGACGACATCGAATTCGCGGGGTCGGGCGATGAGCTGCATGGCGGCATTGTCGACATAGAGGTGGTCGAGCGTGACGTCAGGGTAGGATTTGGCGACTTCGGTAACGGTTTCGCGCCAGAGGATACCGTTTTCGAGAACGTTGGCCTTGTCGATGCTGGTGACACGCTTGTCGCGGGCGAGAGCAGCTCCGAAGGCGACGTGGGCGATTCTCTCGATCTCGCTACGCTTGTACACCATGGTGTCGATGGCTACGGTTTCGCCGTCAATTTCCTCGCGTCCCTTGGGGGTGCCGAAGTAGAGGCCACCGGTGAGTTCGCGAACACAGAGGACGTCGAAGCCGCCTTCGACCAGCTCGGGCTTGATCGGAGAAGAGGAGGTGAGAGCGGGGTAGCAGATCGAGGGGCGCAGGTTCGCAAACAGACCAAAGTGCTTCCGCAGCGGGAGCAGGGCGCCGCGCTCGGGTTGCTCGTTGGGAGGAAGGTGCTCCCACTTCGGGCCTCCCACGGAGCCGAAAAGGATGGCGTCGGCCTTCTCACAGGCGACGAGGGTCTCTTGCGGAAGCGCCGAACCTTTGGCATCGATGGCGGCTCCACCGACCGGCTGTTCGTCGAAGTGGAAGGTGAGGCCGTCGGATGCGGCGATGGCGTCGAGCGCCGCGATGGCGACCGACATGACCTCTGGTCCAATCCCGTCTCCGGGCAACACTGCGATTCGAAACTCCTTGCTCATGGCAGCCATCTGTCAGGGAACGCTCCCTGCCGCGCAAGGGAAAAGCAATTGCGGAGCGCAATCGTGCGTCGAGGCTTCCTCCGTGAACGAAGACCCGTCCATGATTCGCAATGTCCTCGGAGGGCCACTGGAGGCGTGCAGTCTCGACCCAGTCACTGGATTTTACCGCGACGGGAGTTGTCGGGTCGGCGAGGAGGATCTCGGCTGCCATGCGGTCTGCTCCATTTTGACGGAGGATTTCCTCCAATTCAGTGCTCAGGCGGGCAACGACCTGAGCACGCCTCGGCCGGAGTACGGCTTTCCCGGACTCAACCCCGGCGACCAGTGGTGCGTCTGCGCCGACCGCTGGCGAGAGGCATGGGAGGCGGGGCATGCACCCGGAGTCGTGCTTGAAGCAACCAGCGAGGCTGCCCTGAAGTACGTCACCCGATCGGTGCTTGAGGAACATGCAGACCTTTCGGATCGGACAGAACAGGAATGAGACACTCCGAATACGCAACGATGAAGGTTCTGCGGGTGTCTCTTGCCCTCGTTGCGGCCATTTCATCCGCTCAGGATTCGGAGCCCCCTCCCCTCTCGCCCTTACCCGCGCCGTCAGCAGCAATGGAAGGTGCCCTGACGGCACTGGAGGAAGACTTGCCGGGCGTCGCGCGGCTCAAGCTGGAGAGGCTTTTGACGGAAGATGGAGCTCTCGAGGGCGAAGAGCGAGATCAGGGACTCGCTCTCCTTGCACGAGCCCTCGTTGAAAGCGGGGATCAGACGGCCGTGCTGGAGCTCGGTGAGCGAGAAGATTTTTCGGAGGAAAGCTTCTGGATGGGGAGAGCCCTTCTCAGTCTCGGGCGTCCTGAGGAGGCCGAGGCTGCCTTCGCCGAACTCTGGGAGGCGGATCGCATGAATGGTCCCGAACTTGCCTCGCGACATGCCTCCGCTCTGGCTGTCCTGGGCCGGGGCGAAAAAGCCGAGGAGATTCTCGGCGGCTACGCCGAAGGACTCGACCCCTGGAGCCAGCAGGTTCGTCTTCAACTCGTCCAACTCCTGCTGGAACGGGGCGCGGCCAAGGAAGCGCTCGACTGGCTGGAGACGGCTCCGCCTGAAACTCTGGGGATCAGTCTTCCCTACTCCGGGCTCCGGGGTCAGGCGCTCATTGCCCTCGACCGGCACGAGGAAGCCGCCGCCATCCTTCGCTCGGAAGCCGCACGCCAGGGAGGGCAGGACGAGTCGTCTCAGATGGGCGTTCTCCTCCGGCTCGCCCTCAGCGATGCTCTTGCAGGCTCAGGACAGTTGGCCGAGTCGCGCGAGCTTCTTGTCAGGCTTGTCGATACCACCGAGTCCATCGACCTCCTCGAGCCGGTATTCGCCAGACTCGACGCCCAGGGGTTTTTCGAAACGGAAGATGGCAGATACGCCAGGCTGTGGACCTCCGACACCACCCGCCCGCGAGCCTCCCTGGCCCACTACTGCCTGGCTCTGAGCAGGAAGCGCGCGGGAGCCCCGGGTGAGGCGATCGAGCACCTTCGGTCTTTTCTGTCCTCCCCGAGCGAGAG
>ENA-ORXT01006609-ORXT01006609.1-marine-metagenome-genome-assembly--contig:-NODE-6609-length-10706-cov-7.656412_pt1 | contig 10706 bp, 6 predicted proteins | sample MGYA00237868_ERZ511482 | MGnify/ENA metagenome assembly ERZ511482
ATCATCAACTGATAAGTAGGCTTTAGTTCTTTGTCATCGAAATGCATAGCGCCGTTAACTAGTCCCTTGGTCTTATAAGCATAGATCTTGAGATTAGAATAGTGGGTGGTGATCACTCCGTAGATCTTATTCCTTACCAAAGCATTAAGGATCCCCTCTGCTATCGCACCACCTATCTTAGGATCCGTACCACTCCCAAACTCATCTATCAGCACCAAGGTCGACTCATCAGCTTTGAGAAGGAAGTTCTTCATATTAAGCAATCTAGAACTATAGGTACTCAGGTCATCTTCTATGGATTGCTGATCACCAATATCTGTGAATATTTTTTTGAATATTCCGAGCTTAGAATTTTCGGCTACTGGTATCAGCAGTGCTTTCTGTACCATCAGTTGTAGTAAGCCTACTGCCTTCATGGTGATGGACTTCCCTCCTGCATTGGGTCCACTGATGAGGATTATCCTGTTGTTTCCAAATAGCTCCAGATCAAATGGAACGGTCTTATCCGCTGTACCTTTTTGCTTGAGGTAAAGTAGTGGGTGGTAAGCATTCTTTAATTCTAGCGTCGGTGCTCCGACTAGTACCGGTTTGATAGCATTTAGCTTGATCGCGAATCTAGCTTTGGCCAGTAGCACATCTATCTCTTTGACAAATTCGAAGGCTAAGCCTAGATCATGTGCCCCTGGCCTTAATCGGTCACAAAGGTCTTTTAAGATCTTGTAGATCTCTTTTCGTTTATCGGATTCTAACTCTAGGATCTCGTTATTGAGCAATACTACTGACTGAGGCTCTATGAATACCGTTTTACCAGTCCCCGACTCATCATGGATGATACCACTGATCTTTCGCTTTTGCTCTGCAGGGACGGCAAGCACTCTCCTACCATGACGATAGCTTTCATCTATATCTGCTAACATCCCCTTATTCTTAAAATCACTTACTATACGATTAAAGACTTTATTAGTCTCTCTCGATTTTTGATCGATCTCTTTATAGATAGATGATAGTGTAGAGCTGGCATTTCGCCTTACCTCTCCTTCCTCATCGATTATTTTGCTGATCACATTTCTCAGCCCAGGATCTATCTCGCTTCCCTTGAGCAGAGCGTATAGATGGTCGTAGGTCTTTCTCTTTTCTTTGCCAAAGAAATCGTCAAATGAAAAATAATTGGACAATACCTTATCTATCCTGATAATGCTTTCTAGGTCGAGTACGTATCCTTCTTTACTCAATAGGGCGATATCAGCATCTATGGCTTGAAAGTCCGTCAGCGGTAAAGAACCATCCTCTATGAGAATGTCCTTCATCTCTGCAATCTCGCTTAATGCTACGTTTATCTGCTGTACATTTTGTAGGAAAGGTGAATTAGCGATATGCTCACGCGCGACATCCGATAGACACATCTCTTGGACAAGTAGAATAATCTTATTGAGCTCCAGCTTTTCTGGCGCTTCTGCAGGTATAAAAAGCATGATTTTTAAAATCTTATTGCAAAAATATAAAATGGCAGCATTAAAGACACGAAACTTTAATAATTGGCATATTTGTAACTCTTTAATTACAAAATGGTTGCATGGCTGGTAATTCGTTTGGACAAATATTTAAAATAAGCACCTACGGGGAGTCTCATGGAGTCGCCCTAGGAGTGATAATCGATGGTTGTCCTGCAGGATTAGCAGTCGATGAGGCATTCATACAGTCAGAGCTAGACAGGCGTAAGCCAGGTCAATCTGCCATAGTCACTCAACGCAAAGAAGGTGACGAATTCGAAATCTTGTCTGGTATATTCGAAGGGAAAACCACTGGTACGCCTATCTCTATTATGATCAGAAACAAAGATCAGAAGTCAAAGGACTACAGCCATATCGCAGATAAATATCGACCTTCTCATGCAGACTACACTTATACAGCAAAGTATGGTAATCGAGACTACCGCGGAGGCGGTCGATCATCAGCGAGAGAAACCGTCGCAAGAGTGGCCGCGGGTGCGATAGCAAAGACCCTACTTGCAAGACATGGTATCACGATCAATGCGTTCGTGAATCAAGTCGGAGATATTAAACTAACTACTCCTGATGACCAACTAGACTTCACCAAGATAGAAAGTAATGTCATCAGATGCCCAGATGAAACGACGGCTGAGAAAATGATATCCTTGATCAAGGATATCAAAAAGGAAGGCGAGACTATTGGTGGTGCGATCAGGTGTGTGATCAAGAATTGCCCAGCAGGTTTAGGCGATCCTGTGTTTGACAAGTTGCATGCGGACCTGGGCAAAGCTATGCTTAGTATCAATGCAGTCAAGGGATTTGAATATGGATCTGGTTTTGATGCCATAGCTATGAAGGGCTCTGAGCATAATGACGTATTCATCAATGAAGATGATAACGTCAAGACTACCACAAACTTCTCCGGAGGGATACAAGGCGGTATCTCTAACGGGATGGACATCTACTTCCATGTGGCCTTTAAGCCCGTAGCAACTATCATGAGAGATCAGCAATCTATAGACAAGGATGGCAAAGAAGCGACGGTAACTGGCAAAGGTCGTCATGATCCTTGCGTAGTGCCTAGAGCCGTGCCTATCGTAGAGGCTATGGCAGCACTTGTGCTAGCTGACCACCTGCTCAGGGACAGGAGTGTGAGGCTATAATTTTTCTAATTTATAAACCGGGTTACACACTAGGAGCGATTTACTACACACTTTATCAAATCCTTCTATCTTTATATTTACATAACAAGACGAACACTATGCCTAAATTTGTCTTTGCTAAATTCGCTATTCACGACCGCGCCGGATATGCGCGCTATGTCGACCTCGCTACACCAATATTTATGCGCGAGAAGGTGATAATCCATGCATCTGATGATGAGCCTAGATCTTTATCTCCAGATATGAAAGCCGATAAGGTTGTGCTTCTTGAATTTAAGGACAGCGACCACTTTAAACACTTTTTTTCACAGCCTGATTATATGGAAGCAACGAAAATTCGTGATGCCGCTTCGACAATTTCAGCTACCGTGTTTGAGCGATTTGAAATGCCATCGTAAGTTTCCTATATAAGTCTTAATCGAGAAAATATTCTTCAATTCTTATTCTCTATACCAATTTGGATTTAATCTTTAATTCAAATATTTAGTTGGACTTAGACATAACGTACGGCTATGAGTAGTTGCTTGGTTTAGAACTAAACTCTGCAAGTACACACCAAACTGAAAACTTACTGGGATTTTCAGAATTGGGAGAGAACAAGCAATTACTTTAGGCATTGTTGAACTAGATATTTTTTATGAATTGGTCAAAATCTTCATCAGAGGGCGTTGAAGGGTTTAAATTACTTATCATTCCAGATTTATCAATTACAAAATATTTAGGAAGTCCCAAAATATTATAATACTTAGCGTATGCAGATTTCATATTCGACCCATCATATAAATGAACTACATTTTTTTTAGGAAAATTATTTTCTTTAAGATATTTACGCCAAATGAACTTGTTTCTATCAAAAGAAACAAATACAAAAATAACATCTTCCGCTTTACTTAGCTCATTATATTTGGAAAGAAAAGATTTCATAGATTTCACACAAGGGGCACACCAAGTTGCCCAATTATCAACATATATGGTCTTTCCTTTAAGGCTTTCAAAGTTAAAATTTTCATTTTTGGAAATTAGTGTTTCTAAATACTTTGCTTGGTTTCCAATTTTTGCCCCAAGTGCAGCTCCTGCTTCAATATCTGCAATATATTGATAGTAGATGTCTTTTATTTTTAACGTTTTTAATTTTGTTAAAATGTCTTGTTTTTCTTGTTCTGTTTTTTCAGGTATCTCTCTGCTTAGAAAAAAACTAGTAAATTGACTTCTTACTATATCATTTTTAATGTATTCATTTATAAATTCTAATTGATTTGAAGCCTCTGCAAATGAGCTTTTATATTTTCTTTCGTATAGTATATCTAAAGCACTGTATAATGTGTTTAGATTATCGGAATAAACAAGGTAGTAATCATTATTAAAATTTAAATTATCGGTAAAATCGTAGTAAGAAGATTGAGGGGTTAAAGATTTAAAACGTTCGCTTCCTATAAATTTTAAATGAGCCATTTTACCAGAAACCATATTTTTCAGGATTTGATAAGAAGAATTATCAATTTTAGATTTTATTTCATTTAATTGATTGAGAGATTCAAGTTGCACTTTATCTATGGTATTCAGAAAATCATTTTCTTCTCCTTCAAAACTGAACAGGCTGTTCAATTTTTTATGGAATGTTTGAGTGAATTTGTTAATATGGTCTTCATTATTAAATATAAACTCTAAACTTCCTTCGTTATTTGTTTTGATTTCAATACTTCTCTCCATATCGGGGCCAATAAAAAAAGCTGAGGAACCATTGGTCGCACTGGCGTAGCATAAAATTAATTTGTCGAGTTTTTCTGTAATAGTGTAGTTCTTGTTTTTTTCTAATTTCACTTCTGAATCTTGCATATTAAGCGTGCCAGTATCGTAGATTTTTGTAAGTTTTAAATTAGCCGAACTATTTGATGTTAGCGTTAGGGAAATAGAAGGTATGTCTTGTTCTTTTAAGTTCTTTTTTTCTTCTTCTTTGCAAGATAGAATTGTAATAGAAAGTAAAAGGATAAGGATAATAGTTTTTTGTTTCATCTTTTTTATTTGGCTTCAACGTAGTGGCGATATCTAGCGAATTTGGCGATAGCCAATCTGATATGATTATCGCTTGTTAGAAGATGGTGGTAAATTGGGAATTTTCATTCATTATAATTAAGTTGTATCCAATCTCCATTCATGGTAAATTGTTCATCATCTTTAGAATTTTTAAATACTAGAACCAGCGTATCTCTCCCAATATTATCTAAAGTTTTTACTTCAAATACTTTAAATGCTTCCTTTTTCTTATCGTAATATTCTATTACATCACTTCCAATAAGTTGACCATTTTTATGACCTTTTCTAAGTTCCACTTGACCATAGTAATGATAATCCTTACCAAATACGGCACCTAAACTTATACTGTTTAAATGTGTAAAATCTATAGGAGCTATTTTAATCGTTTTGTCGTTTGTAATGGAACCAACGACTGTCCTTCCTTGTGTTTCCCATATTCCAAGATCTTTTTCTAAACTTAAAGCGTCTTCTAACTCTATTCTGGGAGAAATAAATATATATTCTTCTACTGCGGATAAGGAAGTACCTTCTATGTTGGGAATTCCATTGTCTAAATAAGATGCCATTAGAATGTATTTTCCACTAACTTCATCATTTAAATGCTCTTTAAATTGTAAAATGCCTTTTACAGGTAATAATTGTTCTGCTACTTTTTCTTTAGGGTCTAATGAAAGAATGTATTTTACCATTTCTTCTACTTCTTCCAATTTTAGTTGTGGATGCGGAGCCATCATATGATCTCCCCATATTCCTTGACTACCTTTGATAATACGATGTATTAGATTTTCTGTATTGTCCTTGTCATAACGAATTGATACTTCTTTATAGCTGGGACCTGCCACTTTTTTGTCGATTGCATGACATGCTTTACATCCTGATTCATTGATTAGACTAAGTCCTAAAGGAGTTACATTTTGCTGGTGTCCTATGCTAGCTTGGATAATATCTTGACCTTCAGGTATGTAAGTGAAACTAACTTTGACTTTGGAAGTATCCAAAGAACCATCCACACTATTTCCATCTTCAAAATCATCAACCTCAATTTCATATTTCAAAGTTCTATGGGCAGTGAAGGTTGTATTCTCATCACTTAATTTAATTTTAATAACTGGCATATCGTTGCCAGCGATTATTTTTTTTGAAATAGTAGAACTTTCTCCATCGGAATCAGAAACGGTTAATTCTACATCATATATACCTTCATTTATAAAATCGTAAGTAATTTCCGGATTTGTTGTTTTGAAAACTTGATCTCCAAAATTCCAATCATAGCTTAGATCGTCTCCATCATAATCGATAGATTTTTCAGCAGTGAACTGCACTTTTAATGGCGTTGCACCTACTTGTTTGTCAGATGTGAATTTTGCAACTGGAGCTCTATTCCCAGAATTGTAAGTGATAAGAGAAAGTCGAGCATCTAAATTCCTACTATTCCACTTTTGGCCGTATTCCAATATATATAATTTGCCGTCTTTAGAGAAAAGCATATCCATTGGATGTGAAAACTCCATGTTAGGTAAGAAAGGATCTGCTTGGAGGATTTCAAATTGTTCATTCAAATGGACCACATATATCCAATCACGCATCCATTCGTATACGAACCATTTGTTTTCAAAATATTCTGGAAACGAATTTTCCAAAGAAGAATAATTTTCTGAGTGGAATATAGGACCAGACATAGGGTTTACACCACCTACACCTAACCATGGAAATTTTTTTGATTTTTTATAACTATACCAGACCATAGATTCCTGAATTGGAGGTAGTTCTTGAATACCCGTATTATTAGGTGAAGTGTTAATTATCTTATTAGAATCAAAACGGATTCCTGATTTTTCAGTTTTAAAATTATAATCATTGTACATCTGATTATTTCCTCGGCTATATGGCCAACCATAAAAACCTGGGCGCTTTGCTTGGTTTAATTCTCCCATTCCAATAGGGCCTCTTAAACTATCATTTGTGCCTGCGTCTGGTCCCACATCCCCCCAAAACAAGTAATTATTTTTGGAGTCTATAGAAAATCTAAAAGGATTTCTACATCCCATAACAAAAATTTCTGGACGACACTTTTCCATGTCTTTTGGAAAAAGATTTCCTTCTGGTATAGAATAGGTTCCATCAGGCATCGGTTTGATTCGTAATATTTTACCTCTTAAGTCATTGGTGTTTGCAGCAGATCGTTGTGCATCAAATAATTGACGACCGAGTCTTTCGTCAATCGGTGCATACCCAGATGACTCGAATGGATTGGTGTTATCACCAACGCCTATGTATAATAAGCCATCTTTTCCAAACTCAAGTGATCCACCGCTATGACAACATTCTCTTAATAGGGGTATTTCTAATAGAATCTTTTCTTCAGTAAGTTTGTTGCCTTTTAAAGTAAAACGGGAAATGTTTTGTTTGGGTTCTATTGTGTTGGGTGAATAGAATAAATATATCCAATTATTTTCATCATATTTTGGATCAACTGCTAATCCTAGTAAGCCATCTTCGTTTGCATAATGAACATTAAGAGTATCTAATAATTCTACTTTTTCATTTTCATAATTAAAAAGTTTTATAGCCCCTCGTCGTTCTATATATATAATGCCTCTATTTCCTAATTCATCCAATTCCATTGGTTCATCCAAATTGAAATCCAAGACTTTTTTATTAAACCGATTTTCTTCAGGAACTCTTAAGGTTCTGGCATTTGCATAGTTTAATTCCTTTTTTCCTATGCAAAATTCAATTCCTTTCCATAATTGTTGCAAGAATATTGAATCTTGAAATGTTTCTACTTGGTGACCTAAAGCAGTGTAAAATGATCTTCCTCCATCGTAGACGTGTTTCCATACAACAGGATGCCTATCTCCATTTGTACCACCTTGGTAAGATGATTCATCGACTTCCATCAAGACCTGCACATTTGGATTTATAGATTTAAAATTGTACCACTCTTCATTCAATGACCATATTTCTGGTATCCCATTACAACAGTCATCTTCCTTACTAACACATTTTAGATTTGCATCTTGAACAGCTGGATGTCCATCAAAATATGCACCAACTAACTCGTTATACCATGGCCAATTATATTCTGTGTCTGTTGCGGCGTGAATACCGACAAAGCCTCCTCCTGCCTGTATGTACCTTTCGAAATCAGCTTGTTGTTTACTATTAAGGACATTGCCAGTTGTATTTAGAAATATTATAGTCGAATATTGTTTTAGAGAATCTTCTGTAAAGTACGATGCATCTTCGGTTGCGTCTATTTGAATGTTTTTTGATTCTAAAAAACCTTGAATAGATACTATCCCTTCTTCGATGGAATCATGTCGAAATTCAACAGTTTTACTAAAAATAAGAACTTTCTTCTTTTGATTTGAACATGCTAACAGAATTAGGTTTACAGACAGTAGCAGAAATAAAATAGTTGTTCTCTTCATTTATCAAAATTTGATTTTTTTCATTATAATGAATCGTACTTGCTTCTAACGTTCAATGATAACGAGAGTCTGACCAAAGGGAAGATTCTCTGTTATCTAATGTAGGTGCCCAGCATGGGTAGCTATCCCAAAAGATAGCTATATATTCTAAAGGGTGCAAGTCCACTTCGACTATGCTCAGTGCAGGCTCTTGTGCGCTGGCTTGATAGCTGGAAGCACTAGTAAGCTGCAAGGGCGTAAGAGGTGACTCTTAGTCTGAAGGAAGCAGGACTACAAAGTCGGTTCTAACAAATAGTTGAATTATAAATAGATATGGGATATCTATTTGTAAGAGTTGATACAGAGGCTAGTAGAGCTGGGTAAGCAAGCACAACTTGTCCTGAGTGAAATCGAATGGATCATTGTAAAGCCCAAAGAATACCAAAAGGTTCTTCTAGTAGATCAAGTAGATATCGACGGAAAGAATTTGCTCTTACCTGGATGACTGAACGATCAGTGAAGGAACCGCGAAGCGGATGGGAGGGAAAAAGTTAATAATTGCCACCCATCCGCTTTCGCGGTTCCTTTCCTTAGAGCACATTCGTACTCTACCCTTCGGGATCGGTCAGTCAGAGCCGAGGTCATAGTACTTGGAGATACGAGCGAGGCATGCTAATTCATCGCCTTGAGGACTCACAACTAAGGAAGGACTGAACGGTTATCCGTTCTGAAATTCGATATGGAATCTTAGGATAGCCATGTTTTAAATTAGGAACTACTCGACTTTGGTGTAAAGAGCATTGTCGATTATGGATTTCCGAACCGCCGTATACGAGACCCGTATAGCCTGCCCTGAGCATAGTCGAAGGGTACGGTGGTGTGAGAGGTGCACCTCATCAACGACAGTTGATGAGGCCGCCTACTCGATTATACTCTGGCATTATTTCACCTTAATTCTTTTAGCATTAGGGACAACTTATGCTTTTTTGCGTATTCTCGATGCTCCATTTCAATACTCTTTATTTCTTTTCGATCCTTTCAATCATATATTTTAATTATTTCCCCATTTCCTTTTCCGTAAACGCTTCGAACATACCCATTGATCATTTTTTTCATGGGAATCGGATTATGTCCTGGAAAATAGTCTTTGTATTTTTCGTATGCTGCTTCTACCATACCTGAAGAAACTACATTTATTCTTATTCCGTTTTCGATGTCTAAAACTACTGCTTTTACAAAACTGTGGATAGCACCGTTAACCATTGCTGCACTGGTTGTTTTAGGTACAGGGTCATCTGCTAAGATTCCTGTTGTCAATGTAATAGAACCGCTTTTATTCAGATATTTTTGACCAATTCTTACAAGATTCACCTGCCCCATGAGTTTACTTCTTAGTCCGATATAATAATCATCTTCACTTAGGTCTTGAAATGGGGCCCATTTCGCTTCTCCAGCAGCACAAATAATCGCATCTACATTTCCCACTTTTTCAAACATATTTTTAATCGATGCACTATCTGCTATATCTACTCTTACATCACCGTTTTTTCTGCCTGCTATAATAACTTCGTTTTTCAATTTAAAATGTGAAACGATGCTTTTACCAATTGTGCCATTGCCTCCAATTACTAAAATTTTCATATGTATTGTATATTTTACTCAAAGTGAAATCCAAGAACTTTAAAGCCTTGATTGAAATAAAATTTATGCGACCTTGAATTCTCTACGTAAGTATTTGAACTGATAATGTTGTATTTGTTTGAATTATTAATTTTCAATATCAATGTTTCTCTCACAAATTTTATCCATTTTCTTTGTGACAATTCTTTATAAAATGAATAAAATTTTTCACTCATAAACATCTTTGTTTATTTCGACTTTCAAATGACTTCTTTATTCATTGTCTCAAAAATAAGCGCTATGTTTTCAGTTTTGGATTTTTATAATCTAACTTTTATTTACACTCCACTCTATAGCCTTGTGTGCATGAATTTTTCCTGTATCAAATATTGGAATATCGACATCAGATGCAGAAATTAAAATGGGTAATTCTGTACACCCTAGAATAACGCCTTGTGCTCCTAGGATTATTAGTTCTTCTATGATCTCAACCACTTGTCGTTTGGATGATTCTGTAAATTGACCTTTGACTAATTCCTTATAGATAATATCATGGACTACTTGCTTAGCATTTGTCCCAGGAATCAAAATTTCAAGTCCAAAATCTTCGTTTAGTGTCTTAGTGTAAAACTCTTTTTCCATTGTGAATTTAGTACCTAATAGTGCTACTTTATTTAAACCTAACCGCTGGATAGATTCACCAGTGGTTGTTGCTATATGCATAAAAGGAATACTAACATTTTCAGTAATATAATGGCTTACTAAATGTATGGTGTTTGTACAAAGCAAAATAATATCTGCTCCTGCGCTTTCCAACTGTTGGGCAGCTTGTTTCATAAGTTCGCCTATAGCTTCCCAGTCGCCTTCAAAAGTCAACCGCTCTATATCTGCAAAATCAACAGAAACCAAAATGCATTTTGCAGAATGAGAACCACCTAATATGTCTTTTGCCTTGGTATTCAAAAAATCATAATATAGTTTTGATG
>ENA-ORXT01006610-ORXT01006610.1-marine-metagenome-genome-assembly--contig:-NODE-6610-length-10704-cov-5.600828_pt1 | contig 10704 bp, 8 predicted proteins | sample MGYA00237868_ERZ511482 | MGnify/ENA metagenome assembly ERZ511482
CCGAGTATTTTTAACGAAGGTCAACGTAAAATATCGCAAAATCAACCGACAGAATTAACTGGATGAAGCACTAGAAGCCGAATACTCTATGTGCACGTTTTTTTTGATCTGCTATTTTGAACACTCCGAAAAAACAGTTTAATTTTACCGATAGAAATAATTGAGTAACTTGTTGCTAATGGTAATGAATTTACATAGAATAATAAATGAATGTTTCACGTGAAACAATAAAGGAGTAATAAAATAGAGAAAATGAAAAAGATTGGATTGTTTTTTGGTTCATTTAATCCAGTACATGTTGGACATTTGATATTAGCCGAAAGCATGTTTAAACATACTGAGTTAGATGAAATATGGATGGTTATTAGCCCACAGAACCCGTTTAAGGCTAAAAAAGGGCTTTTAGACCATCATTTAAGACTGAAAATGGTCAAACTAGCCACAAAGGGGAATAAAAGGATTAAAGCAAGTGATGTAGAGTTTGGTTTGCCTAAACCTTCATATACAATAGATACTTTAAGACATTTGAAGAAAACGCAGCCAGAGAAACAATTTATCGTAATAATAGGAGAGGACAATTTAAAGGGACTTCCTAATTGGAAAGACAGTGAGGAGCTGTTGAGGGAATATGTTTTTTATGTTTATCCTAGATTAGGAGCTGAGCAGGTTGATTGGAGTTTGCCAAATGTAAATAGAGTAGAAGCTCCAATAATCGGTATTTCGTCTACTCAAATACGGAATCGTATAGAAAATGGAGATTCAATAAGATACTTTGTGGTCAATAAGGTGCGAAAAATAATAGAAGAGGGAGAGTTTTATAAAAAAAACCCACAACATTAAATGCTGTGGGTCGGGGATTAGGGGAAAAAGGGAGAAAATAATTAGGTTACTTTAATTTATAATAAAAAACAGATTGTAATCTCTTATGATGAAGATCGTTTTTAGCCAACTTATAAGCTTTCTTTAAATTTTTAGAAGAAACAGCTTTGGTTGCTATTTTTTCCAGAGCCAATCTCAATACTTTCTTAGAAATATTGTTTCTGTTCTTGTAATGCACGGCTGTATAAGCATCCCAGTCATTAATTCCGGCATAATAGGTAGCAGACCATTCTAGGTTTAATTTGTCCGTATTGGGGTGTTTACTAGCGGTTAATATATCAATAGATTTATTAAATAAAGCAGTATCCTTGTATTCAATGGCTTTTTCTAGAGCTAAATGTCCAGATTCTGTGATTTTGTTATAATAAGCGTGCTTACCAAACCTTTTTATAAACAATGAGGGTTTGCTGACCATCAAATCAATCGCTTTTGCTTTCATAAAGGAAGCCATCTCAAATATTTCCAACAAAGAATCATCATTATCTAAATGATTCTTTAGGCTATTAACCTTTAGGTTTGCTTGAGAAGCTGCCTCCATATATGAAAGGGTGGAGTAGGGGAACTCCGTTGGCTCGGGGGAAGCTTTTGTAATTATTTCTGTTTCGGGAATAATTTGTTGATTTTCATAAGAGAAAAATTGAGCAAGGGTTAAAAGCTCATCAACAGTTAATGTTCCTTCTAGTAGTTGAACTACTTTGCCATTTTTATCAAAAAACAATAAGCTGGGTAATATCTGAACACCATAGGCAACATTAAAAACATCTGCTGTTGGTGTCTGCATATCGACCTTGAAATTGATAAAGTGGGTGTTGAAAAAATCAACAATATCTTTATCGGCAAAAACAGTTTGATCCATCAATTTACAAGGCATGCAATAATCTGCATAGGCTTTTACAAAAATGGGTTTTTGCTCTAAATGTGCTCTCTCTAAAATTGCATCCCAAGATTCCGTTTTGTATTGAATGGAATTCGCAGCTTGAAGTATTGGGCTAAAAAGCAATAGTAGAAAACTAGATAATAAAATGTTTTTCCTCATAGTTGTTTCGTTTTCTTGGCAATCATACTATATCAACTTATATGCCAAAAAAAAATAAACACTTCATATTATTATTATTTATAATGTAAATTTCGTGTAATAATTAATGGCTTATCATAAAAAAGGCAGTTCTTAAATTTGATGGGCAGATAGCGTACTTTAAGGAGTAGGAGTGTATAGAAGTCAATTGTAATTGTAAGTTAAAGCTCTAAATAAAGAACAAATGACAATGACTTTTTCGGAAATTAGCAATTAATCAGCTAGAAAAATAAGTAGGCAAAGCCTGCGTTTAAGAATAATGAGAATAATACTTTTGAGCATAATAATACTGTTGGGTTGCAAAACAGAAACAACCAAACAGAACTCCACAAACGTTCAAATTGCACAACAGTTTGAGCAGCAGCTTGAAGAAAAAAAGCAACAGACAAAAAAGATTAAGTTGATCAACGAACAAGAAACAACACTGTCAGCAAGAATCAATCCTCCAGAAGGTTATATAAGAAAAAAATATAATAATATGATTGTTAGTTATTTACGTAATGTAAAATTAAAGAATCATTCTGCTAAAGTTCATCTGTATGATGGAAGAAAAAAAGCAAATGAGGTACATGAAGCAGTGGTAGATATTGATGTCGGTAAAAAAGATTTACAACAGTGCGCAGATGCTGTAATGCGATTGTGGGCAGAAAATTTATACGAACAGAAATTATTTGATCAAATTCACTTTAACTTTACAAATGGTTTTAAGTGCGATTATGCAAAATGGAGAGAAGGTTATAGAGTAAAAGTAGTAGGAAACAAAACGACTTGGCAAAAAACGGCTGATAGAAATACCAGTTATGAATCGTTTAGAGATTATTTGGAGCTGGTATTTATGTACGCTGGTACTTTGTCTCTTTCAAAAGAGTTGAAACCAATTACCATCAATGAGATACAACCTGGAGATGTATTTATTTGGGGTGGATCTCCCGGTCATGCCGTAATGGTTGGAGATGTTTGTGAACATATAGAAACAGGTGAGAAATTATTTTTACTTTTACAAAGTTATATGCCAGCACAAGATATTCATGTTCTGAAAAATCAAAACCATCCTGAAATCAGCCCTTGGTATAAAACAAACTTTGGCGAAAAACTCTATACACCAGAATGGACTTTTGGCAAAAATGCTTTAATGAGATTTGAGCAGTAGGGTAGGCTAGAAACTGAAATAAAAAAGAAAACCAAATAGATTGCAATTTCTTCAAAGATATCATTATAAAATTAGGAAAGCCCCAGAAAGGAAACGACTCTTGGAGCAAACCTTTTTGTGGGACGAAAAAATAAATGTCCTTAAAAAACAAGTCCCAAATTGGAATGAAAGACTAGCCATTGCCAAACAATTAAGAATAAACTCAGTTGAAAACATGGGTGAACTTTTAATGCAATTTGAGCAAAAAGTTAAAGACAAAAAGACAATTGTTTATTGGGCTGAAACAGCCAAAGAAGCTACAGAGAAAGTAGCTATCTTGATCCAAAGAGCAGAAGCAAAAAGCACTTTCGTTTTTGAGGCACCAGAGTTGTTTGAAATTAAGTTGAATCGCCAATTGAAACGAAAAGGAATTCCGTTTAACAACATCTCTATTGGCGATTGGGTCAGACAACAGGCAAATGAAATCCCTGCACATGGTCAACACCTTTTGATGGATAAAACGGGTTTGGGAATTAAAAATTTTATTAAAGAAGAGCTTGGTGGAAAAAAGGAATTCGATGTCAATTTTATTAAAAAGAAAATATTAAAATACCCTCAGTTTCCTTCTGTTAGTATTACAGGCGCAAATTTTCTTCTTGCCGACAATGGGCAAATGTATTTGAGCGACAATGAAGGGGCTTCTCATTGGAGTTGGAGCAGCACCAACATCAATATAGTAATTGCTGGGATTGACCGCATTACGGCTTCTACAGGCAAACTGATGGACAGTCTACCTGTCTTCAATGCAATGAGATATGGTCAAATAGAGAATGCGTTCAATACTTGGATAAATGGTCCAGCAGATAAAGATGAAATGGATGGTCCTGGACAAGTATATTTGATTTTACTTGACAATGGTCGCTCCGATTTATTGGCAAACCCCATACTAAAAAATGCATTGATTGATTTGGACGGCTGGTTCAATTGGATGGAGCGAACTTGGGCTTACTTTCCTAGTAAAAAAGACTTTCCAACCATTCAATGCAATCATATAAATCAATACGATAAAGGTGATGTCTTTTTTCATCCATTGTCCGCAGATGTATCTGGAATGAATTTGTTTGGTATCGATTACGAAGCAATTTGGTTGGAGAAACGAAAGGTAATAATGGAAAAATCAATTCATCAAAACAAAGAAGACATAGAATGGATTAATACGATAGAGCAGTTTTCGGAAAATCCACAGACAATGGTCAAAAATCGTTCTGGCTTAAAAGCAATGATGCTGAAACGAAAATGGAAAAAACAATTTCCGTTAACAAGTAATATCCCGTCCATGGCTCCGCAGACTTTTTCGGAATGGTGGAAAAGCCGAAAGTAATTAATCATAAAACTAACAATCAAAATACAAAAATGAAACATATCTTTTCGATCGTACTTATCGGTCTTTTGCTTCTTTCTTCATGTGGTGTTTTTAACACAAATAGTAATAGAATGAAAAAGCGCACAATATCCTATTTGGAGAAAAAAATAGAAGAAAATCAGTTTAACCCGGAGTGGTTTTCTGCAAAGTTAAAAGCCAAGTACAAGGCAGAAGGTAAAAACATTCCTTCCATCAACCTTGATATCAGAATAAAGAAAGACAGTGCAATTTGGATTTCTGCAAGCCCTGCTATTGGTTTTAAATTGGAAGTGGCAAGAGTATTAATTACGCCTAATAGAATTCAAGTCTTGGATAAATTCAACAAAAAATACTACGATGAGGATTTTGGATACATTCGTCAATACATAGATTATCCTTTTGATTTTAAAACGCTACAATCGTTGCTGTTTGGTTATATGATTCCAACCAATGGTTTTACCAAAACCAGTATCATCAAACCCAATTATGTTTTAGAAAGTGATGATTATATGGTATATTTAGATGGTGAAGATTACATTATTTCAAAAACCATTTTACAAGACGGAGATAGAAGTTTGATTGCCAACTTTGAGGAATATGAGCTGGTTGATGAGAAGCCTTTTTCACAAAAACGACAATTTTTACTAAAGGCGGAAGAAAACTACCTAATTGATTTACAATTTTCAAAAACTAAAACAACGGGTCCATTGGGATTTCCTTTTGAGGTTAGTAGTAGATACACAGAAGTAAAATAAAAGGGCAAACGAATAAGCCAAGTTGTTGGTAAAGTATAAATTTGAAAGCAATTGATTATGAAAAAAGCCATAACAATCTTATTGTTGATCTTGTCCATCTCTTTCCTTTTTGGACAAAATGTAGAAAAACTAAAGGCAAAAAAAAGCAGCTTAAATAAAGATATTGCCAACATTAGTAAAATTCTAAATGAAGTAAGGAGTAAGCAAAAAACATCGGTCACCGAATTAAAATTGATTGAAAAACAATTGGGTTCTCGTGAAAAATTGCTCAGTACTTTACAAGACGAATTTAAATTAATCAATACCGAAATTAAAGGTTTGGAAATGGTCATTCGGAATTCTGAAGAAAGCTTGAATCATCAGAAAGAAGAGTACGCCAAGATGATTCGACATGCCTATTCTCAAAAAGGAGATTTAGAATTATTGACGTTTATTTTATCTTCGGAAACATTCAATGATGCTTTCCACCGTATGCAATACATTCGTAAAATCAATCAATATCGTTTAGAAAAAGTAACACTCATTAAAGAAGAGCAACAGGACTTGTTGTTGCAAAAAGAACAGATGAAAGCCAGTCAGTTGATCAAAGAGCAATTGATTGTTGAGGAAGAAAATGAACAGCAAAAATTTAGAATTCAGCAATTGGAAAAAAATAAAGTTGTAAGTGAACTTCAGAAAGAGGAGGGAAAGTATAAAAGAGAATTAGACGAAAAACAAAGAGCCATTAATTTATTGGAAAAAGAAATTCGCTCAATTATTGAAGCCAATAAAAAACCTGAAAGCCAACCTAAAAAGAAAGAACCAAGAAACACAAGTACAACTACAATGCCTCCTAAGAAAAATCCAGAAATTTATACACCACCAGCTCCTAAAGTAGGAAAACTATCGGCAGAATTTGCCAAGAACAAAGGAGGACTTCCTTGGCCTGTTGATAAGGGGGTTATAACTGGGCGGTTTGGTAAGCAAAAACATTCGCAGGTCAATACTGTACAAATCGACAATACGGGTATAGACATTTCAGTTCCCAAAGGAAGTGCTGTTCGAGCAGTATTTAGTGGAGAAGTCAATACCATTATTTACAGCCCTGTTTTTCAATCAGCCATTATTGTCAAACACGGAGAATACTACACTGTTTATTCCAATTTGAAAGAAGTGTATGTCCAAAAAAACGAGGTCATCTCCGAAGGTCAAAGTATTGGCGCTGTTTATACCAATGAGGACAGTGTTACCGAAGTTCATTTTGAAGTATGGAAATCAAGTACCAACTTAAATCCTGCTACTTGGCTAAAAAGAAGGTAAAGCGAAAAGCCTAAATGAAAGTGTAAAACTAAAATATCAAATGAAAAGCCATACTACTGGACATTTTTATATTTATGCAAATAACACAGAAGCGTAGGCCTGCCTGGCGAAGGCAACGCAACATAAGATTTATAGCACAGGTATTTATCAAAATGTCCAGTAGTGTAATGAAAAGCCTAAATGAAAATTGAAGTATAAAATAGAAAAATACATAATACAACGCAATCTCGGAATTTTTAGGTTAAAAGAACGTATTTAATTTGTTGCTTTTTAGCAAAAATTTGACTTCTATTTCCTATTAAAAAAACGTTGATTGTGATTAACAAAACGAACACATAATGATAAACAGATACAATGAATTGACAATCAATTTTTAATAAAACAAACTCCCGAACTCCCGAACTCCCGAACTCCCAAAATCCCGAAATCTCAAAATCCCAAACTCCCATTAATACACTCACTTACACATTAACCAACAACCAAACACATGCCTTTAACCATTTATAAATCATCTGCTGGATCGGGAAAAACCTTTACCCTTGTAAAAGAATACCTCAAAATAGTGCTCAAACAACCAGCAGAATACAAGCACATTCTCGCCATCACTTTTACCAATAAGGCAACCGAAGAAATGAAAATTCGGATTGTTGAGGAATTAACTGCGCTTGCCGAAGGAGATGACAGTGACATGGGAAAAGTCATTGCCGAAGAAACCCAACTTTCTAGAGAAGACATTACCAAAAATGCTAGAAACACTCTTACTCGAATTCTACACAATTATGCCCATTTTGAAGTCAGAACCATAGACAGTTTTTTTACCAGAGTGATTCGTTCGTTTGCAAAAGAACTCAATCTCCCAATGCGCTACTCGATCGATTTAGATCAGGACAAAGCCTTGTCAGAAGCGCTGCTGTTTTTTTATAAAACGCTCCAAAAAAACCAAGAGGTAAGAGAGTGGATGAAACATTTTACCGAAAAAAAAATAGCAGATGATAAAGGGTGGAATACGGAAATGAGCATCAAAGATGTTGGAAAGGTGTTGTTCTCGGAAGACTATTTTTACTTAAAAAATCAACCTCAACAAATGACGCTTGGTGAATTGAGTAAGGAGGTCAAAAATATGAGGAAGCAATGTTTCCTCTTTGAAAAAAAATTGAAGGATTGGGCAAAAGAAGCGCAGGCAATTATTAAAAAAAACAAGCTTGTTGCCAAAGATTTGAAAACGGGAACCTTTACTGTTTTTACGAATGCACTCATTAAAAAATATGATTTTAATTCCACTACTCTAAAGTTGTACAACGATGAAATAAATTGGTATACTCAGAAATCAACCAAAGTTGCAGAAATAGAAATGGTCGCTCCTGCTTTGAGTAAGTTGTTGAAACAAAGTGTGGATCAAATAGAAAATGAAGGGAGGCTTTATTTTAGTTATAAAAACATTCTAGAAAATATTTACTCTTATGGCTTATTGCAAGAGTTGGCAGGCGCACTAAAAAAATATAGAGACGAGTCCAACATTTTATTAATGTCTGATACGAGTGCATTGATTCGAGAAACCATCAAAGACGAAGACGCTCCTTTTTTACTCGAAAAAGTGGGCAACAATTTTAAATATATTTTTATTGATGAGTTTCAAGATACCTCAAACTTTCAGTGGCACAACCTTAGACCTTTGGTGAAAAATGCCTTGTCAGAAAACCATCAAGTTTTATTGGTAGGAGACATTAAGCAATCGCTTTACAGATGGCGTGGCGGAAATATGAAATTGCTCCTTCACCAGGTAGAACAAGAATTGTCTATGTGGTCAACCGTTACAGAAGTAAAAACACTCAACAACAATTATCGCTCACTAGAAAACATAGTTACTTTCAACAATCTGTTTTTTGAAAAAAGCAAAGCGATTTTAGCAGCAGATAAAGACGACATTAGTTTGCTAAATGAATCTTATGAATCTGTTTTTCAAACGCCTCAAAAAGGTGCGGGTGGTTATGTGAATGTTCAGTTTTTTAATAAAACAAAAGAGGAGGACGGTAGCGATAAAAGTGCCGATGAATACATCCAATCAGAAACGGTAGCCATTGTTGAAAATGCAAAAAGAGATGGTTATTCTTTTGGTGAAATGATGGTCTTGGTTCGTGATGCGGGCAGTGCCACCAAAATAGCCAATGTCTTCGCACAAGAAAACATTCCATTCATCACCGAGCAATCGTTGATGCTTAAAAATGCCGATGTTGTTGGTCTTATTACCAGTTTGCTATACTATGTTTTAGACGAATACAATCCACTTCACCGAGCAACATTGTTGTATCGCTATCATCGGTTTTTTGATTTACCCATTGGAGACATTAATCTGCTCTTTATGGAAGAATTGGGATCGGACCCTACCGATTTTGATGAATTGTTGCCAGAGCCTTTTATTAGTAATTTACATCAGATAAGGCGGAAGCCAGTCATCGAAATTGTAGAAGATTTGGTGGTTCTTTTTGAATTAAACAAAACGACCAATCCATTTTTAAGAAAATTTCAAGACCTGACTTTGGATCAAGCCAACGCAGGTGTTTACTCTTTGGGTGATTTTTTGAAATGGTGGGAAGAAAGCAAAGACAATGTTCGTAAAACTTCTTTGAATACTTCTTCTTTACAAAATGCTGTTCAGATTATGACGGTTCACAAAGCCAAGGGCTTAGAAAAAGCCGTAGTGATTGTTCCGTTTGTAAAATATCAGTTTGCGCCCAAAGGAAATTTATGGGCAAATGATTTGGGGGAAGACTTTCAACGTTTTGGGATTTTACCCTTAAACATCAAACTAGAAATGCTCAAAAGCACTTTTGCACACATTTATGAACAAGAAGCCAGAGAAAAATTAATTGATGAATTTAATGTGGCATACGTAGCTTTTACCAGACCCAAAGAAAGATTGTATGTCTTGGCAAATGCTCCTTCAAAAACAAAAAAAGAAATAAAGTATTTCAGCGATTTGCTCTATCGGTTTGTTCAATTACCAGATGAAGAAATTGCTGCTTGCTATAATGCCGAAACGACTGTTTTTGAAATGGGCGAAGCCGTTCCTAAAAAGCAAGAACAAACAGAAGAGAAGAAAAATGTCAAAACAATTTCACCCGATTATAAAAGCCAACCTTACAACGACCGCTTGACCATCAGACCGCAAACCGATCGGTATTTTGAAATTTTGGATTTAGAGAAAATGGGTAAAATAAGTACGGGAATAAAAATGCACGCCGTACTGGAACGCTTGGAACACAAAGATGCTTTGGACGAGGTTGTCGCTAATCTAATCAAAGACCGAGTACTTTCAGAAGACGATAGAGCACCCATTATCAACCAAATTAGTGAACTGTTGAAGATAGATCGCTTTAGTGAATTCTTTGATGAAACTTGGAAAAACGACGTAGAATATAGAGAGCGTTCTATCTGGAGTGGAGGCTTTAAATACAAACCAGATAGGGTACTGTTCAAAGGGCAAGAAGCCATCGTTATTGACTATAAAAAAGAAATTCGAGATGAGAAATACCTAAAGCAAATCATTCAATATGGTCGGATTTTACAAATGTTGGGCTACAGCAGTATTAGATTGTATTTGGTCTATGTTCAAACAGGAGTAATTGATGAAGTGATTCTCAAAGGCGAAGAACAAAAGGTAAATCGATACGAAGAAGAAAGCCTTCAGTTTGTAAGTGAAGCAGATGAGCTGTTGGAAGAAATGGGTATTGATGCGGAACTGTAGCAATCCTATTTAGTTTTGAGAAATTGTCAAGGCAGAATATTTGGCTATATACAGGTTCTCATTCACATTTTCATTTTTTCATTCAGGCTTACTATATTGGTTTAAGGTTACTAAATATGAATTAACATCTAAAAATAAAAAATCCACCAATAGTTAAAACCATTGGTGGATTAATATATAAAAGTCTATAATGCTAGACATTAGATATGAGACGCTAGACGTGAGACTTTTATAAGTTGCCAAACTGCTTCGTCGCACCCCTCGGCTACGCTCGGGGTACGATTAGTCCGAACCCCGAGCGTAGCGGTCCGCCGCTGCGGTCGAGGGGTGGATTTAGAAAAATATTAGGCAACTTTAGACGGGTAGCCTATAAGTTATTCAAGTTATTGGTTTTCAATAATTTGAAAATGCTGTTTTAGT
>ENA-ORXT01006611-ORXT01006611.1-marine-metagenome-genome-assembly--contig:-NODE-6611-length-10700-cov-3.943048_pt1 | contig 10700 bp, 8 predicted proteins | sample MGYA00237868_ERZ511482 | MGnify/ENA metagenome assembly ERZ511482
CGTAAACCAGCAGCAAAGAAAAAAGCTACTAAGAAAAAAACAACTGCTAAACGTAAACCAGCAGCAAAGAAAAAAGCTACTAAGAAAAAAACAACTGCTAAACGTAAACCAGCAGCAAAGAAAAAAGCAACTAAAAAGAAAGCTACTAAAAGAAAAAGATAACTTTGTTTATCTAATAACTTAGTAAATATAATTTTATATTGAGTAAATGGACGTTCTATATTCATAGGACGTCCATTTACTCTTTCGTGAGTAGTAGAACTTGCATTGGGGTCTGACCCCAATGCAAGTTCTACTACTCATGTAGATATCAGGTGTAGACGACAGTGTTTTTTGTTCTGTACTGCTACGATCGATCTAATGTCAGCTCAGTTTATTTATACAATGCATAAAGTTGGAAGATTTTATCCACCAGACAAACAAGTCCTAAAAGACATTTCTCTTTCGTTTTTTCCTGGAGCTAAAATTGGTGTAATCGGTGGAAATGGTGCTGGTAAATCTTCAGTGCTTAAAATTATGGCAGGACTTGATGATGGATTTACTGGAGACGCTCGTTTAACTCCGGGTTTTAAGGTTGGGCTCTTACAGCAAGAACCTCAATTAGATAAATCAAAAGATGTTCAATCCAATGTTATGGATGGAGCTGGTGAGACTGTCCAGCTTTTAAATGACTATGAGAATTTGATGGCTAAGTGGGGTGAGCCCGATGCAGATTTTGAAAAGTTAGGTATCCGCCAGGGTGAACTTGAAGACAAAATAGAAGCAGCAAATGCGTGGGACTTGCAGCGAACTATTGAAGTAGCTATGGATGCACTAAGACTTCCTCCAAAAAATAGTGGAGTAGAAAACTTATCCGGTGGTGAACAAAGAAGAGTTGCGCTATGCCGACTTTTAGTCTCACAACCTGATCTTCTTCTGCTGGACGAACCTACTAACCATTTAGATGCAGAGTCTGTTTCGTGGCTTGAACGACACTTAGCTGAATATACTGGAACAGTAGTTGCGATAACACACGATAGGTACTTTCTAGATAACGTTGCCGGATGGATCCTAGAGTTAGACAGAGGTAGAGGGCTACCATTTGAAGGCAATTACAGTTCTTGGCTAGAACAAAAGCAGCAAAGACTTTCTCAAGAAGAAAAACAGCAAGACGCTAGAGTTAAAACGCTTCAAAGAGAACTTGATTGGGTTCGAATGGCTCCAAAGGCCAGACAGGCTAAAGGTAAAGCAAGACTCAGCGCCTACGACACTTTGCAGAAAGAAGCAGAAGGCTTTAACCTAGATTCTGAAAAAGTGCAGATTGCAATACCTGCCGGTAAACGTCTAGGCGATCAAGTTATTGAAGTTGAAGGATTATCAAAAGGCTTTGAAGAAAAACTTTTGATTGATGATTTATCGTTCTCTTTACCTCCTGCTGGAATCGTTGGAGTTATTGGTGGTAACGGTGCTGGTAAAACAACTTTATTTAAAATGCTAATTGCTGCTGCAACTGGAGATGGAGAACAGCCCGATAATGGTGTAATTACGGTTGGTTCAACAGTTGAGGTTGCCTACGTTGATCAGTCACGTGATGTTCTTAACGATGATGACTCTGTTTATGATGCAATCACTGAAGGCAATGACCTTCTAGATATTGGGGGCAAAGAAGTTAACGGAAGAGCCTACGTTGCTTCTTTTAACTTCAAAGGTTCAGATCAGCAGAAAAAAGTTGGTGTTCTTTCTGGTGGTGAACGAAACCGAGTTCATCTAGCACGAATGTTAAAAACTGGTGGAAATTTACTACTTCTAGACGAGCCTACAAATGATTTGGATGTCGACACCCTCAGGGCTTTAGAAGATGCTTTAGAGCGCTTCCCTGGTTGTGCTGTGGTTATTAGTCACGATCGTTGGTTCTTGGATAGAATAGCAACACATATTCTAGCTTTTGAAGGCAACTCGCAGGTTCGTTGGTTTGAAGGCAATTTCTCTCAGTATGAAGAATTTATTCAGAAAGAAACTGGAAATTCTAACCCTACTCGAGTTACTTATAAACCATTAGCTCGATAACAAGCTTTATCCTGCAATAAAAATCGTTTGAATGGTTAACTTTTAAGTAAAACTGCCGACTGTTTTACTTATGGCGACTAAAACAGTTAAAGAACCTAAAGCAAAATCTAAAAAAACTGCATCCCCAAAGCCCCCAAAAGGAAAATGGGAAAGCAGAGCTACGCTCAGGCTGATCGAAGCCGGTTCAGCAGTAGATTGCCCTTTCTGTGCCGAGCCTGTCTCGTATAAAGCCCGTTTGCGTGAGATGCAAGTTATCTGCAATGTTTATGAAAAAGGCGTGTGGAAACGTGTCGAGCAGTTCCATCAGCAGTGTTATAAAGATGCTAAAAGCCCTTACGGAAAACCAGCTAAAAAAAGTGATAGAACTAAACAAAACAATAAATCGAAACAAAACAATAAATCCAAACAAAAATAAGTAGGGTACATTCGTGGAAGAAACATCGAATGATCATGAACTGGCCGAAAATTTAGCTACCGAAGTTGGTAAAGCACTTCTGGAGCTTAGAGAAGATTTACATTCAAAAGGAATCGAAGGCAAAGAATTAAAAGATGCTGGTGACAGCCATGCACACGAAATTATTATTTCGCAACTTAGCAAGCTCAGACCCAATGATGCAGTACTTTCTGAAGAGGGTAAAGATGATGAAGAACGTCTAAGTGCTCCACGAGTTTGGATAGTTGACCCGTTAGATGGCACTAGAGAATTCTCAGAAGTTCCTAGAACAGATTGGGCAGTACATATTGCACTTGTTGAGAATAACAAACCAGTTGCAGGCGCCGTTTCGCTACCAGCTCAATCTATAACTTATTCAACTTTCAAAACTCCAGAACAGCCATCTGGAAATGAAAAAATAAAAGTTATTGTTTCCCGAACAAGAAGGCCTGAGCCAGCAATCAAGTTAGCTGAAAAGCTTGACGCAGAATATATTGAAATGGGATCTGCGGGAGCAAAAGCTATGGCGGTTGTACGCGGCGAAGCTGACATATACGCACATGCAGGTGGACAATACGAATGGGATTCTTGTGCCCCTGTTGCAGTTGCCCAAGCAGCTGGACTTCATTGTTCAAGAATTGATGGATCTGAATTGCTTTACAATCAAAAAGATGTCTATTTACCTGATCTTTTAATATGTCGACCAGAACTAGCAGAAGAATCACTAAGAATTATTAGTGAGATGACTTAATAGGTCTTTATGGATCATCCAAATAATGAATTAGATAGCCTAAAAACTTTTGGGCAACCTAGCCCTTGGAATCTAAAGAACATCAGGTGGATCAACAAGTCAAGGATCCTTAGGACTGAATATCAACGGAGACTCCCCGACCTTATCCGTCGTCCAAAAATTCCGCCGATCAGGAGAGCTTTTACTGTTATCAGAATTTTAGGTATAACTATTGTTCATTGGTATCTGTTCCAAAGAAAATCGAAGAATTCAGAAAAGAAACTGGCATTCAAGGTTCGAGTAGCTGCAGAAAAACTAGGTCCGACATATATCAAGCTAGCGCAAATCATTTCTGCAGGCGAAGGGGTTTTCCCTGCTGAGCTTGTAGAGGAATGTAAAAAGTGTAGAGATCAAGTACCCGCGGAGCCATTCGAAAGTGTTATTAGGACCTTAGAAGAGAGTTTGGGCAAACCATACTCCGAAGTTTTCTCTCATATCGAGGAACAGCCAATTGCGGCAGCTTCTATCGCTCAGGTTCATGCCGCAAAGCTTTTAGACGGACAAACTGTTGTAGTTAAAGTTCAGAGAACTAATATCGCTAAAAAAGTTTTCGAAGATATTCGCGTCATGTCTTGGATAGCGCCTTTCATGATTGGAAGGATTAAAGTTGCTGCTTTAGCCAACCCACCGGCCTTAGTTGAGTTATTTGCAGAAACCATATCAGAAGAACTTGATTTTAGAATTGAAGCATCAAACATGCTTGATATCGCAACTATGCTCAATGATTTAGAAAGAAAAGAATTTATTGTTCCTAGACCACATCCAAAGTTTGTTTACAAGAAAATCTTAGTAATGGAAAAGCTTGAAGGATTTAAGTTCAGTGATGTCAAGAGCATAAAGGATGCTCAGATTGATACTCAGGAAATAATTTATGCACAAATGCTAGGATTTCTTGAAGGTGCTTTTCTTCATGGTTTGTTTCATGGAGACCTTCATGGAGGAAATCTCCTAATTATGGAAAATGGTCAAACTGCACTTCTAGATTTTGGAATAACTGGAAGGCTCACCGAAAAACAGAAGATCGCTTTTCTAAAAATGCTTATGAGCGCAACTTCGAATGATATCACTGGCCAGGTAGAAGCTTTAAGAGACCTTGGGGCTTTACCCGAAGATACCGATATTCAAGCTGTCATAAATGATTTGGGTCTCGATAAACCTCCCATCGACCCTGTGGATTTACAACCAGAAGAACTAGTTAAGGAGTTACAAGGGTTTCTAAAAGCATTACTTTCTTACGGGGCTCGGCTACCTAAACCATTAATGTTGTATGTTAAAAATCTAATCTTTATTGATGGAGCTATTGCCACGCTTGCACCAGAGTTAGATATGTTTAAAATCGTAACCGATGTTGCAACGCATTTTGCTTCAACTCATGCTCAAACGATAACCCAACAGCTAGGAATGTCATCTGATGAATGGGAACTAGATCTTGAAGGTGTAAAGGCTGGATTTGGGGTTGATCCCAAGAAACAGACATCCCTAACTTATGCAGAACTAAGAGAACGCAGGGAGCTAATAAAAAAACGACTCGGCAATTCTCATATAGGGTGATATCATCTCACGAATGAGATTATTGGTAGCAGATTGTACAGTAAATTATTTTGGAAGATTAACTGCTCATTTACCAAGAGCAAATCGTCTTATCATGTTCAAAGCAGATGGATGTGTTGCAATTCATTCTGATGGTGGAGCTTATAAACCTATGAACTGGATGAACTCTCCTAATGTGGTTGTTGAAGAAGACAATTTTTTTCGTGTCACTAACCCACAAGATGAAATTCTGGAGATATCTATTCATGAAGTGATTAATGATGTTTCTCATGTATTCGGTGAAGAACCTTCGTTAGAAAAAGACGGCGTGGAATCTGATCTACAAGAACTGTTAGCTGCTGCGCCATTCAAACTTGACGAAAATTTTAGTCTAGTTAAACGTGAGTTCTATACTGAAATTGGTCCGGTAGATCTTCTTTGTTTTGATGAATATTCAAAAGAATATGTTGCGGTCGAAATCAAACGAAGAGGTGAGATTGATGGAGTTGAGCAATTATCGAGGTACTTAGAATTCATTAGCAAAAACCCTAACTATCTTCCTTTGCGAGGCATGTTTGTTGCACAGTCAATAAAACCACAAGCAAAAGTCTTAGCTAAAGAACGAGGTATTGAAACTCTTGAGGTTGATTATGAAGAACTTAAAGGTATTGAAAGACCTCAACAGAAGCTTTTCTGAAACTTATTTTCATCACAAATATATGACAAGATAGCTTAGTTGGGTACCACTTGAGCTCATATCATGGCACAATGTAGAGTGGCCAAAAAACGATCTAAAAAAAATAAAAAGAATAGAAGATCAAAACAAAACTCTGAGTCTAAAATTCCTAAAAGTGTTGGGGCATTTGAAATTCCCCCTCCCCCAGTTGGGGACTCTCCAATCAAGTCTGAAGATGCAAGCGAGTCTGAACCTTTTGATAAGAGTAAAGAAAAAGAAACAGCTAACAAATCAGATAAGGCCTCTTCAAAAACTTCAGACTCCGAAACAAATACTGAAGATGAAAAGAACGATCAACCGGATAATTTATCTGACTCTGAAGCTACTCAAGTCATTAACGTTATCCCTGATATAAAACCAATAAATCATGGCAGTCTTCGAAAGATAACCAAGTACACTAAAGATAAATCTAAGGAAACAGAATCTGAATCTGGATCTGATAAAGAAAATAATGAACCGGCCAATATTGACTCTACAGAAAACAAATCAGAGGAAAAGCCTGAACTAGTTGAAGACAAAATAACGGCAATCAAACCTGAAACAGACAGTAATGAAAACGATTCGGAATCAGAACAAGACGACGAAACAGAACCCAAGCCCGAAGATACATCCAAAGAAACCAAAACAGAAGAGAAGCCAGAATTAGCTGAAGACAACGAAACGCAGAACCAGCCGACTGAGCTCAAAGAAGAACCTGAACCAGAACCAGACAATAAGAAAGAACCAGAACCAGACAATAAGAAAGAACCAGAACCAGACAATAAGAAAGAACCAGAACCAGATCTAGAGAACCTTGAACTAGATGCTACAGAGTCTGAAGAAATTGAAATATTAGACACTGAAGAGAAGTCTGAGCTAGCCGAAGATAAAGAAACGCAGAACCAACCGACTGAACTCAAAGAAAAATCTGAATCAGAACCAGATAATAAGAAAGAACCAGAGTCAGAATCAGAATCAGAATCAGAATCAGAATCAGAATCAGATAATAGCGAAGTTAAACCAATAACAAACGACACCTCTATTGACGATGACGCTAGTGAAGAGACGCCACCATTAAGCATTGGAGAATTCGCAGTATCAAAAGATCATCCTAGGGGAGAAACAGAAACAGAAACAGAAACAGAAACAGAAACAGAAACAGAAACAGAAACAGAAACAGAAACAGAAACAGAAACAGAAAATAATACTGGTGAAGAAGAAGAAACAACTACTTCGAATCAAAAATCACAAGAAAAAGCAGAACCTAAAGAAATTCAACCAGTTCCAACATCGGAACCTCCTACAACGGCTGCAGACAACAAACCTAATAACGAACTGTCTAATGACAAAACCAGCAGCATTTCTGATCCAGATAATGAATCAGACTCAAACGAGAATCAATCAAAGATCTCAGCTATTACAGGTAAGATTCCAGCAATCACAGGCAAAATTCCCCTACTTAAAGGCAATTCTAAAAACGAAGAACCCAAACAACAAATCTTAAAACCTCTTAAACCTCCAGTAGATGATTCTAAGCCTGCAGAAAGTGAGAAGAAAAATAAAAATATCTTACTAATCGTTGCTGCTTCTTTGTTAGCTATTTATGTATTAATATGCTTGGGCTGGATACTAGATGGTGGTCTTTCAAAGGATAAAGCTGCAAGAGGAACATACATCGCTGAAACAAATGTTTCAGGCATGGACAGGGACTCTGTAGAAAAAACTGCAATATCATTTGCAGAAGAACTTAAAGATGAAGAAATAAAAGTTAGTGCAGGAGAAATTTCGGAAAACTTAAAAGTTGAAGATCTTGGTATAGAAGTTAATGTGGAAAAACTCACTGACTCTGCAATGAAATCTCGAAAAGATAATTTCATACTCTTTAGACCTATAGGTTGGCTAGGTAGCACCTTTATCACAGATACAAAAGCTCCAATTAGTTATAAAGTAAACAAATCCTTATTGCTAGAAAAAACTGAAGAAGTATTTGTTCCCCAGCTAGATGGTTTTGAAGAACCTGGGTTGATTCTTGAGAACAATGAAGTTCTTGTTGTTGAAGGTAAATCTGGTGAGGTAATAGATGATTCCGACCTAGTTAAGTCTTACACAAGTTCAATTTCTAAGGGCTACCCTTACGAAGTCAAATTAGATGTTGTAATTAAAGACCCAACTGTCTCGTTAGAAGAAGCAAAAATTTTGGCCAAGGACGCAGATTCAGTTTCAAATAATCCGATGATTATCACAATTTTGGATCAATCTGTCCAAGTTAAATCTCAGACTATAAAAAGCTGGTTTGCTGTTACAAGAGATGACAATGACGAAGCCATTTGGGTTATCGATGATTCTAAAGTTAAAGAGCATATTGAAAAAGAAATCGAGGTACTTGGGATACCTACACAAGGTGAATCTAAACCTTCTCCAAGTTTTACAGTAGTTGACAATAGACCTATTCTTCTCCCAGCTGCTGAAGATATAAAGTGTTGCGATGAAGATACAGCGGAGTTAATTAAAGAAGGTTTGCTTGGCAAACCTACAAAATTAGTTCCAGGCCCTACACCAGAATATAAAGGAATGGCAGACCAATGCAAACGCAAAGGCAGAAAGCTAATCACCAGTGGTAACGAAAATCAAATTATAAGAAGAGTCACTCTAAATCCAGAATTTGTTAACGTTGACCCCGAATACACTGCCCTAAATAATCTGGGGATCATCGAAGAAGTTGGAAGTTGTACAAGTAGCCACGCACCAGGACAGAATCGTGTTTTCAATATCCAACGATTTGCTGACCTTATGCGAGGTGCTGTAATAAACCCCGATGAAGAATTTTCTTTAAATGAATACATTGGACCTAGAACTAGAGCTAAGGGGTTCATAGCAGACGGTGCAATCGTAGACGGCGTAGTAAGATACGACGTTGTTGGTGGTGGCATAAGCCAATTTATAACCAACTACTTCAATGCTTCGTTTTTCAGTGGAATGGACTTAGTAGAATATCAATCTCATTCGATTTATATTTCAAGATATCCCTATGGTTTAGAAGCAACAATTTCTTACGGTGGACCTGAGCAAATAATAAAAAACAGTACAGAATATGGTGTGCTTGTTTGGACTGAATATACAGACACAACTGTGACTGTAACCTTCTTCTCTACTAAGCATTTAGATGTTAAGGCATTGCCTGTTAGAGTTACCGGCGCTGGAGCTGGTTGCAAATATGTCTACGTAGGTCGCGATATAGACGGCGAGGTTGACCCAAATGCAGTTAGAGCTAGATACAGAAACAGAGAAGGCTACGATTGCAATGGTAATAAGACAAAAGCTCAATTAGCTAAGGAAGCAGCAAATAGACCCGTTGTTATACCTCAGGTAGCTGAACCAGATCCAGAACCAGTTAAACCCGAGCCAGCCGGACCCATAAGGCCAATACCACAATTACCTGATAATAATCCTCTCTTTCCACGACGATAGTAGAGTCTAAAAGTTAGCAACTAATCGAATTGATCATGAAAAACACCTTATTAGCAATTGATACATTTATTGATAAAGTCTTTGACAAACGGCGCGGCAGCAAATTTCTAGACAAAATCTTTTTTGTTGCAAGCGAAGCAGCGGACTTTGCTATTGCTTGGCATCTGATTGCATTGTCACTATTAGCATTTGACACTTCTTTGTTTTCTTGGTGGGTCAGGTTTATTGTGTGTCTTGTTATCGAGTCTATTATTGTAAACCAGATAATTAAAAGAATTTTTAATAGGCAAAGGCCACCCATTTCTGAAAAGCTATCTATACATGGCAGAAGACCTAAAACAACTAGTTTTCCGAGTGGGCACGCCAGCTCGGCGGCGCTTGCGTCATTTTTGTTATCAGTTGCAGCCCCAAGTTTGATTTTTATTTGGATTACATTGGCAGTTATTGTCGCAGCGTCGAGAATCTATAACCGCATGCACCATCTAACTGATGTTGTAGCTGGTGGGATTATAGGATTTGGATTAGCAGTTCTTGCTGTAAATGTCTGGACTGTATAAAATCTTTATAAAAGTATCTGCTTTAGATCTTTTCATTGTTATCTAATAAGGTTCGAACATCTAGCAAGAGATCTGATACCTCTGAAGCCGAAACTAACTCTCTATTAGAGAGTGTTCCCAATCTTTGGTCAATCAAAGCTAAGGCCTCATCAACTGAGTTTAATTCAACTTCTTGTAACTCTTTTAGCTCACTCATGTCTCCCGCTTTCATATTTTGGATCTAATTACTCTGTATCTATAATCACTCTAACCTAAGTTGGTGTCATTTTCTCTTCACAGCTCTCTGACCAGGCAAAACACACAAAACTTGACATATGATTCAGCAGAACTTTAGATTCACAGAACCTTAGACCTGTCAAGTCTTTTTAATTCATATTTCGACTTCATAAAGAGACGGTTACAGAATACACTTCTACCTAGGTTAATACACCTAGCCGAGCCTGGAATAGCTGTGTGTTAATATAATCAGATAAATAGATTCAGATTTTATAGAATCATAATGTCTTATTCTTTCTGAGTTGATCGAAAGGCTTGATTTGTTATTTGGATTTTTAATCTTATTAATTCCGTTAAAAAATAATACAATTGAACATAATGACATAAAGGCTATGAAACAGTAGAAAGCAATTTCATTCCCATTCAATTCAATATCAGTTATTAATAGAAAGAGAATAAAACCAGCGACAATTAGACCAGTTATTATATCGCCGTATATATTTGTCTTGTGTTCTTCCATTTCGAATTCTTCCAAAGAGTTCCTATGATTTAATATTGGAATCAAGAAATTCCCTTTGTTCAATATTTTATCAATTGATTATCAACAAATTGGGTCACATTTTTAATATTAAAATTAATTTATAACTTTGGACGGTATTTCTATCAGAAACTATGGATTTTCAACGACTATTCGACATATTGCCTTATCAATTAGCAAAGTATCCGCAAAAAATTGCGTTGGCTCATTTTGTTGAAAATCGCTGGAAGACCTACTCTACCCAAACCGTTATTGATACAGTGCAAAAACTCAGCGCAGGACTCTTGGACTTGGGTTTAAAAAAAGGACAAACGGTGGGTATTATGACACCAATTGGCAGTCCAATTTTCAACTTTTTAGACATTGCTTTATTGCAAATTGGCGTTGTCGTCGTCCCTATCCATGCC
>ENA-ORXT01006612-ORXT01006612.1-marine-metagenome-genome-assembly--contig:-NODE-6612-length-10700-cov-3.927422_pt1 | contig 10700 bp, 7 predicted proteins | sample MGYA00237868_ERZ511482 | MGnify/ENA metagenome assembly ERZ511482
GAACCTGCTTTCAGCTGCTTCCCCGGCTCATTTATGCGACCGACCGCCTCCGCTCAGTTGTAGTACAGGGGCTGGCCCCTGTGTTTTCGTTGGTTTGTGGCTATCTACCATCTTCCAGGTAGCATAACCTATGGCAGATTTCGAGAAAACTCTCTAACCAGCCGGCGGACCGACCCTCGTTCCTCGGGAATCGGGCCGACGGCTTACACGCGCCAACCGTTAAACCGCCGTTAAAAACCAAAGAACTAAGCACGCCAGGGAGGATTCAGGCTATCTGTTGTAGTAGACTCCTGGGGCTACGTTCGGCGGACGAGCAAAACTCCTACGTCGTAATGCTCGGCCGACGAACTCAACGCTGTTCGCTGCCAAAAGCCAACAGCAGCCTTTCTATCTTTGCGCTTCCTATGCAAAAGCCTACCGCCTGGTACTTCATTGCTCTTTTTATCCTGCTCGGCACCTGCGTCCGCGCCCAAACGACCGTGCCCGCTCAGGACAGTACGGTGAAGGAAGTCGTGAACATCGACAAGGCCAACGAATTGCGCATGCTCAACCGTGGCGCCACCCAGCTGCTGGTGGGCGACGTGGAGCTGAGCCAGGACAGTATTTTTATGTACGGAGACAGCGTGCTGCTCTTCGAAAGCGTGCAGGTAAATGCCTACGACAACGTGATCATTCAGCAGGGCGACAGCCTGGCCGCCTTCGCCAATGAGCTCGACTACAACGCCGAGACGCGGCTGGCCGACCTGATCGGCAACGTGGTGCTGCAACGCGGCAAAACCGAGCTCTACACCAACCGCCTGGCCTACGACCTGGCCACCAAACTGGCCACCTACCACAGCCGCGGCCGCATCGTAAACAAGGGCACCGAACTCAACTCCACCCACGGCTATTACTACGCCAACGACCAGATCGTCTATTTCCGGGACAGCGTCGTCGTTATCGACGATCGCTTCGAGATGCGCGCCGACACCCTTAAATACGACCTGAACGCCGACCGCGTCTACTTCCTCGGCCCTACCGTGATCCGGACGGATACCCACCAGATTTACTGCGAATCGGGCTACTACGACGTGCAGCTCGACGAGGCCGTCTTCAGCCAAAACGCCCAGTACAAAAGCGGTGAACGACTGGCGGCGGCTGACACCATTCGCTACTTCGGAGTACAGGAGGTCTACATCCTGGAGGGCGATGCCTTCGTTGCCGAAGGCGACTTCCAGCGCGCCACGGCCGAACGGATCAACTATTTCCGCCGCGAAGACCGCTACCGGCTCGAGGGAGACGCCAGCGTGCGCGACTCCGTACAAACCGTTACCGGAGACACCATTGACTACGACATACCAAGCGCCACCTACGCCGTAGCCGGCGGTCGGCCCCGGGTGTCCGCCCCGCCCATGATCATTGTGGCGGACCGGCTGAACTCCGACCCGGAAACCGGCTTTAGCCGGGCCAGCGGCGACGTCTTCTGGCGGGACACCTCGGCCGATATTTCCATTGAGGCCAGCCAGGCACTCTACAATGAATCCACCGGCTACCTGAACGCTACCGGCGGCCCCCGGGGCCGGCCCCTGCTCACCGCACTCCTCGATCAGGACACCATGTGGATGGCCGCCGACACGCTCATCTCCGTACAAACCGAAGTGCTCGACACTTCCATCACCCAACGGACGATCCGCATCGACTCCACCTTCCTGGGCGACTCGCTGGTCATCACCCCCGTGATCAAATCAGACACGCTCATTACCACCGATTCCATCCGCTACCTCTCCGCCTACCGCGACGTACGGATACTGAAAAGCGACCTCCAGGCAGTCTGCGACTCCCTCGGCTTCAACACCATCGACTCCGTGCTGACGCTTTACCAGGACCCCGTGCTCTGGCAAGACACCAGCCAGCTTACGGGGGATACCGTCCAGATTTATTTTAAAGACGAAGCGCCCGACAAGGTCCGCCTCATCCGCAACGCCCTCGTACTCACTACGCCCGATTTCGTTTTCTTCAACCAGGTGAAGGGCAAAATAATCGAAGCCTTCTTTGACAGCACCGCCCTCATACGCACGGAAGTGAACGGCAACGCCGAAGCCATTTATTACATTCTCGATGACTTCGGTGCCTACATCGGCGTCAACAAAACGGCCTGTAGTGCGATGGTGCTGCACTTCAAAAACCAGTCCGTCCGTAAGATCCGCTTCCTGAGTCAACCCAGCGGCAAGATGCAGCCGATGGGCGACGTCCCGAACCACGAAGCCTTCCGGCTGGAAGGCTTCCGTTGGGAACAGGAACGGAAGCCGGTGAAGCTGGAGGATTTGTTTGGCCCCCGCAAAAAGAAATCGCCCGTTGCGCCGGTGATCTTAGACGCCGTTGAGGATGGATTGAAGTCCACTTATCCGCTGAAGACGGATGGGCGGGAGTAGTGGGGGGGCAGGGCTAACGCATCACTATAAGTCACCATATATAAAGGTCTGTAAAATTAATAATCGGCCCCTTCGACAGGCTCAGGGACCGACCGATCGCGGTGGGAACCGTCCGAAAATTCGCCTGGGGCGAATTTTCGGACGGTAATTATGCCCAGAAATCGGTCCCTGAGCCTGTCGAAGGGACCGAAATCATATTTGCAAATCTATGATGCGTTAGCCCTGGGCGGGGACCAATACATTTGGTTATTCACCCAAAAGCGGAACTGCTCCACTACACTTCACATTTCTACGTTATTTTTGCACCCATGTCCCGCCATCCGATCCTACTCCTTATTTGCCTGCTCTCGTTTTCGTTCCCGGCTGCTGCCCAGGAAAGCCCGCTGGAGGTAGCCCGTCAGTTACTGGAAAAGGGGGACCCACAGGCACAGATTGCGGCACTGGACAGCCTGCAGGCCACCGGCCAGCAAAGCCCTGACCTCTATCAGGCCCTCGGCAACGCCTGGTTCGAGCGCAACCAACCCGGCAAGGCGATTCTGAGCTACGAGCGTGGCCTGCGGCTGAAGCCCGGCCACAAGGCCCTGAGCAACAACCTGAAGTATGTGCGGGCCGAGGCGGGCATCAACACCCTCTCCTTAAAAGACTTTTTCCTCGTACGCTGGTGGCGCAGCGCGGGCGCAGTGTTGGGCGCCAGCACCTGCCAGTGGCTCGCCCTGCTGTTCTGGGGCCTCGCCGTAGCGGGCGGAATTACCTGGTACCTCCGCCGCAGAGACATGGACGAAAAAAAACGGTTTGCCCTGCTGCCTTCTGCGGTGGTCCTTCTACTGTTAGCGGCCATGTTCTACGCCATGGGCAGTAGCCGCCTGAGCTGGCTGAATAATGACCGTGAAGCAGTGCTCACCGCAAAATCCGCTGAACTCCGCGTGGCCCCCGGCCCCGACGCCACCCTGGAGGAGTTCCTCTCCGAAGGCCTCAAATTCAGAATCCTGGATGAGTTCGACGACTTCGTTAAAGTCAGCCTCGAAGATGGCCGGCAGGGCTGGATCCCCGCAAAAACGATGGAGCGGATTTAGAGTGTAGTCCTGTATTGCCGCCCGTAATCGTGTGTGTAACCAAATGCACAATCAAGCCATTACCAATAAGGACTTCAGCAATCAATGTAAATACCGCCTGAACGCTGTCCGCTGAATGCCCAGTAGGGAGTTGAGGCGGGTAGCATCAGCTCGTTAACGCGAATTAAAGAGCTAAATAGGTGCCAGTCGGATATAATAACCCCTCGACTTCGCTCGGGAACCGAGTTCGATTAGATTAAGCCGTTTCGCCTGAGGCGAAACGGGAAGCCACGTCACTCGACGGTCCCCGAGCGTAGCCGAGGGGCTGTTATCAATACACCTTCTTTAGATAAAAAACTCAACCCTTAATGTATCTTACAGGACTACCCCAGCAAAATAATCAGCACCAACACCAGCACACTGGCAGCGGCAATCAAACGAAATTTTTCGGAGCGTTCCTCGTCTTTCCGATATTTGTTTCGTTGCTGGTTCAGGGGTGTTTCTACTTCGCGGTTAATGCGGCAGTCGTAGGTGAAAGCGTTGGCCCCGGTATGATCAATGGAGACTTCACAAAGCTCCTGATCGAGAAAAATGCTGTAGGTTTTGGATTCCTGCACGTCGAAGTCAATAGCAACCACACGGTTATTACAATGAACGACCACGTGGTGGCTCGTTTCGCCGTGGAAAAGACCTAGCTTATAGGTATTTCCCTGGTGTCCGGTAATGCTCCAGGCATGTTGAGGCATGAGGGTTGCCGATTGAGGGGCTATAATTCAAAGGATAAGATAGGCAGAAAATTCTATCTCCAGAAAATTTAACATGGAGAAAAAAGGCTAAAGCGACCATTCTGCAGCCGGTTTGCCCTCCCAATTGCCCTTCAGGCTAATGACCTGAAAGCGGGTAAACATCTCCTCTTTATACCAATTACGCTCGCGGGTGAGGCGTACCACTTCTTTATGGTGCTGGCTGCGGTAAGCGAATTCCTGCATGGCCTTTCCGCTTGTCCACAGGCTGAAGGTAGCCTGCATAAAGATCGGGTACTCTCCTACCCCAATACTGAGCTTTCGGGCGGGGTGCTCTTCGATGGAGGCACTCGTTTGGGGCACGTAGCGCCAGAAGTCGGGCAGCTTTCGGGTACGGATGGTTGCGCGGGTGATGACGGCTACGGGGCGGACCGAATCGTAGGCGTCCGGCTCCGGACGAAAGGGTTTTTGCCCTCCCCATTCTCCGTGGGTCATGGTGGGGCGCATGCGCACGGTGAGTTGCTCTGCAGAGCGATCACTAGCCGCCGCCCACCACTCGTTGTCCGCCATAAATGCATCCGCCACTGCCTCGTCTTCCCAATGCCCCAGAAAAGCGTAGACCCCGAAGTTGGGTGCTACGCTGAAGCCGTTTCCGCCGCCACTGCCCAGTAAACGACCAAAGATCAGGCCGTCCACTTCCGCCAGCGGGCTGCGATTGAACCAGCCCGGCATCAGGCCCATCTGGGTGAAGATCCAGGCGCGGTTGGTCGCTCCGTTGAAGCGAAAGAGTGTAAGGGTGGTTATTGGTCGCATGCGTAAGCAGTAACGTCGAAAAGGGGTAGTGGTTTCCCGTTAGACGCAATAGTGTTTCTGGCGCGCACGCAGGTGCAAGGAAAGGTAGCGGGAGCAGTGTGAAGCCCCTGCATCGGAAAAAGCTTTGCGAACCAACGGACCAACCGGACCAGTAACCCTATCTTCGCCCCATGCGGGCTTTTCTCCTTTGCTCTTTTATCCTCCTCTGCACCTGCGTCAGCGCCCAAAGCAGCCAGGAACTCATCCAGGCGCTCGATGAGGCAGACACTGACGGCGAACGCTACGGTGTGCTCTATGACCTGACGGGCATACTGCTGGAATCCGGTCGGAAAACCGACCGCGAGCTGGCCGTCAGCTTCAGCAAGCAGCTCCTCACTACCGCGAAGCGGATAAACGACGCGAAGCTCATCGGCCCGGCTGCCTTCACCCTCGCCCTGGCCTACCGGAAACAGCGGGACGACCGCCTCACCGACCGTTTCATGGAAGAAGCCGTCACCTACGGCATGAAAGCCGGTGATGCCGACCTCATCCTCCGGGCCGTTTCCGAGCGTACCCGACTGGCCGCCAAACGGCAAAACTACCGTGATGCGACCCGCATCAACCAGCAAGCCCTCGACTATTTCACCAAGAACGGCAAAGACAATAACATCGATGCCCTCCGCGCCCGCCTGGAGCAGGAGCAGGCCGCTCTGCAACGCCGCCGCCGGGAAGTTGAACAACAAACCACGACCCTATCCGGTGAAGTAGACCGGCTGAGCCGCGAAAAAAACCAGCTCGAAGGCACCAACACCCAACTAGAGCAGGAGAACAAAACCCGAAACAAACAACTCGCACAGAGCGCCGAGGAACTCGCCGCCCGCAATGAGGAACTCGAAGAGACGCAAGAGCAAAAAGCCGCCGTCGAAAAACGGGTAGCTGAAACGCGGCGCGAGATCAAGAGCCTGAGCCGCGAAGCCCTGGAACAAAAGGCCATCGCCAACGACGCTCGTGAGCAGCTTATGGAAGCCGAGATAGAAACCCAGGCCGCCGAAATGAAAGCCGAACGACAAACCTTCCATCTCTATGCTGCCATCGGCGTTGGAACCGGGCTATTTCTCCTTGCCACCTTGTTCTTTTCCCGCTTTCGGGTGAAGCAACGGTCCGCTAAAAAACTCTCCGTGGCCAACGATGCTCTGGATGATGCCCGCAAAAAAAGCGACGAGCTGCTGGAAAATATATTACCCGCCGAAATCGCCAAAGAACTCAAAGAAACAGGAAAGGCCCGCGCCCGGCAATTTCCCGACGCTACCGTCCTGTTCTGCGACTTCGTCAACTTCACCGCTACCGCTGAACGCCTTGGTGCCGAAGCACTGGTGCAGGAGCTGGATGTTTGCTTCAAAGCCTTCGATGCGATCATGGATCGCTACCCCGGCGTGGAAAAAATAAAAACCATTGGTGATGCCTACATGGCTGCCAGTGGGTTGAGCGCCCGCAAATCTGTGCCCCACGACATCATCCGCGCCGCACTGGAAATGCAGCGTTTCCTCACCGAAGAAGGCAATAAACGCCGGATGCTGGGCCTGCCCTACTTTACGGGCCGCATTGGCCTGCATACCGGCACGGTAGTGGCCGGGGTAGTGGGTGCCCGCAAGTTTGCCTACGACATCTGGGGAGACACCGTCAACGTCGCCAGCCGGGTAGAAAGTCAAAGTGAACCCGGCCGCGTCAACGTTTCCGGAAGCACCTACGAGATGATCCGCTACCGCTTTCGTTGCACCTACCGGGGCAAGGTCGAAGCCAAAAATAAGGGGCTGATTGACATGTACTTCGTGGAAGAAGAGCTTTCTAGCGTACATTAATTGATTTTCCTTATCATGACGATTGCTGAGGAAGCCCTCATCCCCGTATTTTTGCGTTATTTTACCGAACTGATTATCCAAGCATGCCCATGGCCTTTGAAAAGAAGCAAGAAGGAACGTTCGAATACCTGGAAACGGGCGGAACGGGCGAACCCCTCATATTGCTACACGGGCTCTTCGGAGGACTGAGTAATTTCGGCTCGCAGATCGAGTACTTCAAAGACAAGTACAACGTCGTTATCCCCACCCTGCCCATTATGACCCTCCCACTCCGTAAGGTGTCACTTGCCGGGCTGGTGGATCACCTCGCGGCCTTCATCAAGCATAAAGGCTACCCGCCTCTACACCTGATGGGCAACAGCCTCGGGGGGCATATCGCCATCCTGTACGCAATGGACTACCCGGAACAGATCGCTACCATTACCCTATCCGGTAGCAGTGGCCTGTTCGAAAGCGCGATGGGCAACAGCCTGCCACCCCGCAAGAACTACGAGTTCATCAAGAAAAAGACGGAGAGTACTTTCTATGACCCCGCCGTTTCCAGCAAGGAATTGGTAGACGAAGTCTTCGCCACCGTAAACGACCGGAATATGGGACTGCGGATCATCATGACCGCAAAATCTGCCGTGCGCCACAACCTGGCCCATAAGCTGAATAAGATCATTTCCCCTACCCTGCTCGTTTGGGGCAACCAGGACACCATCACGCCGCCCTTTGTCGGTGAGCAATTCAATGAACTAATACCTGACTCCGAATTACACTTCATCGATAAATGCGCGCACGCTCCCATGATGGAACGACCGGAGGAGTTTAATGCAATAATGGGGGGATGGCTGGAGAGGGTTCGGGAGGCAAGTAGCCAGGGGATCAAATAGTCAAGAAGTCTTATAGTCAAGCAGTAAGAAAGCAAGCAGTCGCTGCCGCTGATTCATGGCACGCTGCTGCGCAGCTGTGGGGAGGGCGGAGTTTAAAATTATTGGCTAACGCTCAACGGCATCAAACGCTTGGGATTTCAACAACTCCCTGTACTTCAGTTGTGACATCAACTTCACCTCACCGGGTGGTAGATCAACACTTTCTTTCAGTTTTTCCACCACGCTTTCTCCTTCAGAAAATTGAGAAAATCTTCGAACCACGAATAGCCAAACTTCATTTTGCTTTCCTGTATAAAGTCTAGTAAGCCGTAGGCTGGGGTAAGATCGCAATACCTGTCGTGTTTCCCGGTAATTCTGCTCCGGATCAGCCTGATCAGGCCTCATGACAATGTAATAAAGCGCTTCTTTCTCCGTCAGCGGTTGGTAGGAGTCTTTCCCACAAGACAACAACAGGATCAAAAGCAAAAATAGAATGTTCCTCATTCCTCCAGAACGATAAGTGCTTAGCAGAAGTACTTGTTAACGATTTACTGGACGGGCGTGAACTTGTAGAATACACAGAGGTCCATAGAGAAATCTTAATAGACTCTCTGTGGACCTCTGTGATAACCTCCGTGTTCCTCTGTGGTTATACTAACTTACTGCGTCGCCTGATTAGCATCAATGATTCCCCAGCCGAAGTTTCCACTTCGCCCCGGATAGATGGAAGCAGCCTGCTTCATTCGGTTCAGTACTTGCCAACGGCTCTGATTTGGGTTGGTGGCCCAGACGAGGGCAGCGATACCAGCCGTAGTAGCCGTGGCGGCGCTGGAGCCTCCAACGTAGCCGGGGTTGTTGTTATAGCGGCTCAGCGTAAGGCTGGTGCGGTCCGTATCCCAGCTACGCTGCATTACGGCAACGAAGTCTACCTTACTACCGTCATGACAGGTGTTACAACGCTGCATCGGGCTGCCGCTGCGAATGCCGGTTACGGCAGTGGTCTCACTCATGTTGGCGGGGAAGATAACGCCCCACCAGCTCGTCCAGCTAAGGGAAGTACCTGCGGCACAAAGAATGAGTTTGCCCCGGTTGTTAGCGTAGCGAATACCATCTTTCACGGTGCCACTGCTGAAAACATCACCGATGCTCATGGATACAATCTTTACGTCAGAGCGCTTGCCGATGGCCACCAGTGCATTCTTAACGCCTTTCTTTTCCTTACTGCCATTGATGATCACATCAGAAGTAGCCCGGTATGTCACCAGGTTTGCCTTGTAGGCGACGCCAACCGTGCTACCAGAATTGGTACGTGGGGCGGCGGCCAGACCAGCCATCTGCGTTCCGTGGCCGCATCGGTCATTGGGGCCATCAGTACTGCTGCTCCACCAGCGTGGCTCATAAGTTCCATACTTACGGATGTAACGGCTCGTGCTCCAGCCACTGCTGAACAAACTACCCAATTTACTTTGTGTTGGGTAAACACCCGTATCAATAATTGCAATACCGATATTGTCTCCCTGGCTACGGCTCCAGGCCTGAGGGATGTTCATGTAGGCGTAGTTCCAGGGCATCTTAGCACCGGGGCTGATGGTCGTGTAGTCCGAAGGGTTCACACTACTACTCGGAGCTTCAGAACATCCGGAGCCGGAACGAAGGTCAACCTCGGCAGCGTTATAGTTAGAAGGCTCGAGGTAGCGAACGTCCGGACGGGTACGGAATTCTTCCACGACACCGGGGTGCAGCACTTTGACGTCCAGAATGGGTAGTACGCCGTCCTCTTCGTATACGAAGAGGTCCTCTTCGGTGATGGCTTCTCCCGTTAGCCGCTCAGTGGCTTGCAGGAGGTCGTTGACCAATTCGTCACGGGTGGTTTTCCAGTCACCAGCCGTCACGTCAATTTCATGAATGGTTTCTTCGATGTTCTGGTAGCCAGCGGGCTGGTAACCAAGGGAAGCATGGTTTTCGCTGAGGTTGATGGCACTCCAGACAATCAGGTCGTCGGCCTCATTCCAGTCGAAAACGTCGTTGGTAGCAAAAAGGTGTTCTTCAACAACCTTGTTAATCTCTGACTTTGTAAGGGGAGTCTGCACCTCCTCAGGTCCGTTAGTATCGGTGGGGCTAAGTAGCTCCTCCTGACAGGAGAAAAGAGTGAACGCCAAGGCGCAGCAGAGCAAAATACGTTGCATAATCTGTGGTTTCTTCCGTCTTGCCTGATTCTGCCAGACAACCTGGCGCGCACGCGGGTGCAAGGGAGAGGATAAGGAGCGAGGAAAGCCCGCAAGTACACATTTTGACCCTATCTCTCAAATCAAAACAAAAGACGGAAATTAATGAAAGTGTGGTGAATTATACCGTGAAGATAGAAAAAATCAGAATTTTAGCGAAATTTCGCTAAAATAAATTACAGGACACTCCACAACGAACGCTCAAATCAGTCCAGGAAGTAATCCAGCATATCATCGATTTCCTGGCCGATGGTACTCGTTCCCCGTTGCCGGCCCGAGCGGGCATACCAGTATGCAGCGTTTCCTTCGTCTCCTTCCATCCGGTGCAACAGCGCATGTACCCAGGCGCAGTCCGGCCCTGGCTCTCCGTCAATTAAGTCATGAGCTTTTTGCCAGTTTCGTTTCCGCAACCACCAAAGAGCAGCAATTTCCTTCGAGCAGCCTTCGGGAGGGCTGGGCTCTTCCAGCGAAGATTCAAATAGTTGTCGTTGCAAGGGAAAGGAAGGGTTTAATATGGTACAGAGAGAGACGGCTACAATGTGTTGTAGTGGCGAATATAGCGCAATCGCGTCAATCCGAAGGTTTCCCGGACCCCAATGTGTGTATAACCAAATGCACAACAAGGTGCCAGACGAACATTAATCGACAAGAATTTCAGCGGACAGCATACAGCGTTCAGTGCAATGCAGCCTGTATGCTGTCCACTGAATGCTAATTAAGGAGTTGAGACAGGTAGGATCAGCTCGTCCGTGCATTTGGTTGTA
>ENA-ORXT01006613-ORXT01006613.1-marine-metagenome-genome-assembly--contig:-NODE-6613-length-10699-cov-6.377707_pt1 | contig 10699 bp, 12 predicted proteins | sample MGYA00237868_ERZ511482 | MGnify/ENA metagenome assembly ERZ511482
ACTCCCGACCTCATCATTACCAATTGGATTTGTAGAGTTTCTTGTTCTTACTTCCAGTTACTTTAAGTGACTTAAGTATTTGAATAATAACATTAGTTCTTACTTCCAGTTACCCTCAGTACCTTGTGGATCACTGACGGTTGGCTTACTATTGGCTTACTTTTTTGATCCAGTTATCAAAGAAAGGTATGTCAATGAGACTCACGAAGAAGACAGTAGACGGCTTAAAGTCAGCAGACAAGGCATTCATAATCTGGGATGCTAGTTTGGGTGGCTTTGGGGTCAAAGTATCACCATCTGGGCGAAAAGCCTTTCTGGTACAATACAGGATTTCCGGACAAAGTCGAAAGACAAGGCGTTTTACGCTAGGAGCGCACGGAAAGATTACGTGTGAGCAAGCGAGGGTTAAGGCGAAAACCTTACTTGCTCAAGCCACGTTTGGTGACAATCCTCTCCGTGAAAAAGATGAACTAAAGTCGGCGAAGCATGTGAGTGAGTTACTTGAACTCTTTTACAATGAACATGTCATTCCAAAATTGGCAATTCGTACTCAAGAAGCCTATAATGCAATAATCAAAAAGAAATTGCCCAAAAGATTTCTTGAGATGCCAATCAAAAATGTCTCTCGTCAAGACGTGGCTCAATTACATCATAGTATGCGGGAAATTCCAACTTCGGCAAACAAGATGTTGGCGATGCTTTCAAAGTTTTTCAATTGGGCTGAAAAGTTTGGATATCGTCCGGACCATTCAAACCCCTGTAGGCATGTCGAAAAATTTAAGGAAACACCAAGGCAGCGGTTTTTATCTCCAGCCGAACAAAAAGACCTATGGAGAGCTCTAGATGAGGCTGAAGAATATGGTTTCGCTACAGTATACTCTATTGCGGCTCTAAGAGTGATCAGCTTGACGGGAGCAAGATTGAGAGAAATCTTAAACTTGAAGTGGGAGTTTGTAGACTTAGACCGAAATGTACTAAACCTGCCTAAATCGAAAACGGGTGCCAAAACAATATATTTGAACGAAGCCGCAGCTGAAATTATCAGGAACGTCCCCCGTCAATTAGACAATGAATATGTATTCTGCGGGATAAGGGCAGGGCAACCAATTAAAGAACTACAGAAAGCGTGGCAGAGAATCAGAGCCTCTGTAAGTCTAGACGACGTGCGAATTCATGACCTCAGACATACTTTTGCAAGTGTAGCGGTTCAAAATGGAATGTCGCTGCCGTTGATAGGTGCTTTGCTTGGCCATTCACAACCAAGAACGACAGCGAGGTATGCCCACCTAGCGGCAGATCCTTTGAAGAAGGCCGCTGAACAAATAGGGCGTAGTCTACTAAGTCTGAACTGATGCGGAAAATATCCGAGCGGGTTGAAACGCATCTTAAGAAAGCTGGTCGTGCACTTCAGCTTGGGGGGCTTAGGAGACGTTAGATATTTTGGATTTTAGTTTGCACTCGCTCGGTGAAAAGGAAACGTATTGAAATATTTCGGCTCAAACTTATATGGTTGGGATGAGCTATAAAATTGAGATGAATTACAAGTTATCTAAAGCTGATGAGGCGGGATTTAGATTGGGCAAAGCCGAAATCACATTACAGACCACAGATGAACAGCAAGATTTTGAATCTTTATTTAGAATAAAGGGCGACTTTCGAAATGACGGGCTTGAGTGGGCATTGGGAATTGTGACAGAAAACATATTAAAATTAGAAAATATTACCATTCATCCGACACTAATAATGCAACTTACATTGATACTGGCAGGCGCTGAATTAGTGTTTCATCGCGATGAACCCAAAATTCAACCAGAATTCAAGTTTCACACAGTCGGCTTCCACTTTAACATGTTAATGGCCTCTTTCGCAAAACTGACGAAAGATGAGCCTGACAGTATGAAGTCAGCGAGGCAATTCAAAGGGGCAGTATTAAAAGGGCTTTGGTATAAACATGTCGATGATCCATCGATAGGTGGAATGGCGAGAAATATGCTAAATGAAATGAATAGGGGCGACTGGTTGATGAAGTCCGTAACCGATCATTTTGGTCCTTTCGATGGCACCAAAAGTTTTGGTATCGAACACGCAGACTTTATAGCCCATCAGTTAACTACCGTATCTCAACAGAGACGTTCAGGACGAAAAGAAATGTCTGGCGAATGGATTGTCTATCAAAAGGATGATGACAAACTGTACTTGTTGACTCTCGCCTCTCATCAAGAAGATGACAGCCGTATTCTAATGCGAATAAAACCGTGAGCATTGTCGACAAGAACATGCCGTCAAAGATATTAGAAGCTTTGAAAATAGATGGTGTCGGAGCGGTTACGGCGCTGATTGATTTAATCGTTCTAGGGGGAATTCCAGCAACTGCGATATTATCGGAAATCACAAAAGGAACTTTTTCTTACACTGACAAAGTAACTTTCCGGAAGACTGTTGAGGCGGCGCAGGTTTTAGTTAGTGACATGGGGAGCGGGTATTTTAACTCCGCTCAACTCACTTTGACACTCACAAACCTTAAAGAAGAGCATGGAGACGAGTATTTTGATGAGGCCCTTTTCCACGCTATTCAAAATTCTGATTCAAAAATGCGAGCGCGCTATATTGGTAATTTGTTGTCATCTGCGACCCAAAATACACAAATCTGCAATCTATATTATGATTTTTTGGCAATCATCCAAACACTCACCATGAAAGATATAATGCTTTTGAAGCCGGCGAGTGAAGACTCTAAGCGACTAGGGCCTGATAATCGGTCGCTAATTCGGCCGAATGCTGGCGTAACATCGACCAAAGATTTCAGAGATTATTATAGCTTACCCAGATTGTTGCGGTATCAGTCCGTTGGGTTAACGAAAGGTACTGATGATATGAAAGATGCACATATTCCTCTCGTCGATAATCAGTTAGCTGATTTGTTGCTATCAGCAATCGGTGAGTTACCTTATAGGAATTCTAGAAAGCCCTTAGTTTGATCGAAATAAGGTCCCTTTGAGAATCATCGGGACTTCAGGTTGGGGGGCAAACCGGACCTCAGCGGATGCCAAATCTCAAACATTACCAGCGGCCGTTTTGGAGCGATTTTAGGACGCTTAGAGTTTCGATTTATCTGTACCCACCTTGATTAGCATTGAGAAATAAAACTAAGCGATATCTACTTTTTTGATTTAAAAATACTGGACAAAATGCACTTCAATGAGCGAGACGGATTTTTCCTCTCCGTGATAATTTTCTGCCACATATCCGGATTGTCCGTAAACTCCTGCTGGTCCGCAAGGGAGCTCACAAATAGATATTCAACTGGGCTAACTATTTTAAAAGTAGATATACGCTCAGGAATAGACATGTCTCCAAGCTTTCTATTTTTATAATTATATCCACTATAGCCTTGCCCCATGTCATGGCACATCCTCGAATAAGAGGCGTAAATAAGAGCCCCCTCAACTGCAATTAACAGACTATCTTTTTCTAAACTTTGTCTGAAGTTATCGAGCGCGATCTTTGCAGACCAACCCTCAAATATTTGGCCTTCGCAACATGGCCCCACTTCAACTGATATGAAATGGTTTCGATTTTCTTCACGATGAGACAAAGTAGTTTTGCTAACTATGGATTGTCTATCTAAACTTAACAGGGGGATGTCTAGAAAAGTTGATTTATCACTTTCACTTTTTACAGATGTTGGCATCTCAATCTCCGTAATGCCTTATACCATACTGACAAATAAAACCAATCGAAGTACTTTCCTAGACTTGAACTCAGCGGCTTATTTTGGGCGTTTTAAGCCTCTCAGTTTTGGAGTTTTGATAGGGAAGCATGAGTTAATTTATGCTGTGATTTCAGGCCAGATTGATAGAGATTAGAAATAAAGGGAGTTCTTGGGTGTCATTTTAGCGCTAATACAGAACAGACGCCTTTATCAGCAGATTAAGCGCCATAGGTCAAAATGCTAAATTGTAGTTTGAATTTTCATACCAATGGACCCCAAGCCCCTATCGTCTGGGGCAAGAAGTTTACGCGGATGGACCATAGGAAATGTGGGCCTGCTCAACGTTCATAAATTCTGATGGCAACGTTTGAGCGCGTTGTGAGGCCGCATCATGGGACGAGTGATGGGGCCGCTTGATTATTTTGTCTCAACCATAGTCTTGGCCGCGTCGGGTACACGGTCTGCAAAAATTTCTATGTCATATTCAATCGGCACAGCTTCGGTCGCGCTTTGCGCGGCCGGAATCTCTGCCTCTATAATTTCAGTGTCGGAGCTGGCTTTCTCCGGAAGCGGAGCAGCAGCAGGAACGGGAGTGATAAGTGTATCAACTACCCGCTCGCCGCCGCCATAGACGAGTTGCGACGGCACAGGCTTTGGAGGCACGACCTCCACAGGCGCGGGCTTTGTCGCATTGTAACGGTTGTTAATGCGAATGATATAGTCGCGGGTTTCAGAATATGGCGGCACACCGCCATAGCTATCAACGGCCCTTGTCCCGGCATTGTAAGCCGCGAGCGCATATGAGCGGTCGCCGTTGTAACGCCCCATGAGCGATTTGAAGTAGCGCACCCCGCCCTCTATATTCTGGGCCGGGTCGAACGGATCAGTCACGCCGAGCATGACTGCTGTGTCCGGCATAAGCTGCATGAGGCCCATAGCCCCTTTGCTCGACACGGCATTAGGGTCGAAGTTGGATTCTTGGGCCATGATCGACGTAATCAAGAGCGCGTCTACTTGATGTTCACTTGCGGCAAACTCAATTAGCGCGGCAATGTCCTCGGACGGCTGTACCCATTCAGTGATAACGATGGATTGAAGTGTAATCCCCGCCTCGTCTTCAGCAGGGCGATTGCGATAATCGACGGCTAAGTGGCTTTTTACTGTCCCATTTTTGAACTCTAGCACGTCCGCGCTTGCCATTGGCACGAATAAAAACGCTGACATCGACGTAAGAACGCCTAAGCGGAGCCCTTTTTTTGCGATTTGGGCGTTTAAGTGCATTTTGCCGATCATCGAGACGTTTCCTGTTATCTTGCCAATATGCAACTTCTATGCAATTATTAGCCCATATTAAGAAACCACAAACGAGGATGATATGCCAGTCAGAAATTTCAAAGTCGCCCTTGGCGCTAGTATTTTCGCTCTATCTGCCTTCGCAACCACACCGGCTTACGCTGCGCCGAGTGACGATGAGTGTGCAATCTGGCTTTGCCTGCCCACTGGCTTTGTTGTGAGTGAATGTGACAAAGCATTTACGGCTATGGTCAAGCGTGTCACCCGCATCCCTCCCAAGTCTCCACTGCCCCTCATTACATCTTGCCTTAAAGGGCCGGACGGTGATGTGACTGGCGGTACGACCGCAAGCGTTGACCATAGAACCAGTAACTATGATCAATGCGATGCAGGGTTTGAAGAAATCGGCGGCGCTTTATTTGCCGATGAATTTGGCTTTACCGCAAGTGACGGGGGGCGTGGAACCAGCCCAAGAATTTGTCGGAATTTCTCGACAGGTGAATCCTATACACCGCAGCGCGGACAGAAGCGGCATCATGTAACCGTGACGATCGACGGCGTTGAGTATGACACCTTCTCATTCACCACCAACCAGGATTAGGCAGCATAAATTTCGTATAGAGTAGATCGTCAACACAAGAGATAAGTATGGCATATGGGGAATTGAACAAAAATGGCGATGAGTATTCAGGCTTTCTAGCGGATATAACTTACGACACGGAATTGACGTTGAAGATAGCCGCAAAGCCGCAAAACCCAGATCCCGAAAAGAGTTACCCCGACTGGAGCATTTTCGCGACAACGCCGAGTGGTCGCGTCATTCCTGCGGGTGCAGGCTGGGACAAAGTGTCAAAGGCCAAGAAGCCTTTTATTTCCCTCAAATTGTCTATGGGCGGTGAGCCGCTTTATTTGAACGCGGTACAAAACAGCCAAGTTGGTGCAGATTTAACGATCATGGAAATGGGTAAGTAGCGTGGGGCGCTTCTAACCCCCCATGAAAAAAAGGGCGTCCCGATCTTTCGATTTGGACGCCCTTTGATATTGAAATGACACAAGGTCAGATACAATGCTTGACCAATAGAAGGGACTTCTCCCTGTTGGCCTGAATATAATACTCAGGGATATAGATTCATGCAAGACTACGTATAATTGTACAGTATCGACATTTTTGTCATTAAGCGATAATACCCTACGATAGTAGGGTCGCACCGAGAGAGAATATGAGCATCGAAAAGCATACAGTTGGCACGGAAATCACCGACGCTCTATATGAGCTTTTAGTGAGCAAGCGAACCAAGAAGGAAAAAGCGTTCAATTATTATAATCGTGTCGTCTTAGATTACATCGAAGCCTGGGAAGCGGGGAAGGTTCCGCGTGTCTATATGGGCGCATCCAGTGGTAAACACCGCACCTTTCAAGTACACAAAGATACATATGAGCGAATGTCTGCTATTGCCAAGACCGATAAAATCAGTGTGGCAATGGTCGCAAGAACCGCCCTCGCCTATCATATCTATCAAAAGAATAAACAAGACCCATGGGGGTCGGATGAAATCGGCGCTGACTCCGAAATCAGAATTACGGCCGCATGAGCGAGAGCTTAAACGAAGACGCCCCGGCGAAAAGGTCTAAGACCCGCCTTCCCACACCCGTTATTGGCTTAATGGTGTTAGTCCTTATTGCGTTTTATATGTCCTCACTTGCGGCCAAAGATAAGGTCGCAGCCCCGCCCCCCGTAATCGAAGTACGGGGGATCGTCATACCCGTTGACGGCGACACAGTAGATTTAACCTCATCGAATTTTGACACGCGCGAGCTGGAAACCTCCCGTCACAGGATTTGGGGCATTGACGCCCCGGATGTGAACGGCAGCGCGGGCGAGTATTTCACGCAGAGCAAAGCGGCCCTTGCCGTTGCCGCACAATATGAGTGGATATGCGAGGATACAGGCGACAGATCGCGAGAGCGTATCGTCTCCAAATGCCGTTTTGCGTCCAATGATGAAGACATTGGATATTGGATTGTTCGTGCAGGCTATGCCGTCGACTGGCCTGATTTTTCAGGCGGCGCTTATGCCGAAGCCGAACGGCTTGCCAAAATTGACCGTGTAGGTATCTGGCAGACATACGATAGAAGTTGGCGATAAAAACCCTCGACCGTCTGGGGTTAATAAACGATCGAGGGCGTTGCCCTTGTAAAGGTCAGGGCGAGGGGAAAGTCTATGGACAGACTTTCAATATCGCCAGTATCACAAGCTATAATATTTCGTAATAGTTAATTATATTTTCTGGTATTATATTTCGGCTATGTTGAAACCCGTTTTAACAAATATGAGAGCGATTGATAAAGTTCTGGGCTTTGCTCATTTTGAGCAGAGCGCGGCAGCTATCTTAGGCGCTCGCGCCAAACTTTATGAAGTGCGGATCAACGGAAATTTTGCAGAGCAAGACGCGCAATATCACGAGGAATACGTAGCGGCGAAAGCCGCGTCAGACGCCGCAACAGCCGCTTTGGGCGGTGACGGCAAGACGGCCTTGAACGAAGATGAACAGCGCGCCTACGCCGCGCAGATCATCACAGGCGGCAAACTTTCCGATATGCGGCGTAGAAGCTCCGCTGGAGAACGGGCGCAAGAATTACGCGCGATGTGGACCGAGAAAGCTGTAGAGCTTATGGGCGGCGAGCCTCGCATAGCCCTGCCCCAGATCGTCAATCATGAGAACGGCCCATATCTGACAACACATGTTTTCTTGCTTGCGCGGGAAATCCCGATTGGGCGAACACTGGATGAGGCATTGAACGACCCGATTGGCTACCATCCGAGAACCCGTAAAAAGGAATGGGCTTTTAGCGGTATCAACGCCGTCAAAACGACCGTCGATTTACCAAAGACCTACGCGCGAGAAAGCGCGGCGCTCAAATACTATCACGGCTTAATCGCCGCAGATGCAGTCAGGCTCATTCAGGGCGAAGAAGACGGGCGCTACCGCGCCCGTTTGACTTACTGGAAACTGGACCCCGTAGCGCTAAAGCGTGACAGGGAGCCGGAGCGGGTTGAGACAGGCGATCAGTTTGATTTATGGGGGGCTTGGCATCCTGAAGAAATAGCCCGCACTATAGGCAGCGGCAAAGACACACCGACGACCAATCTGTCAGAACCCGAAGAAGGTTCAGGCAGACGCATGGGCGTATAGGCTTAAAGGCACACTGATATGTTGGATGGAGGCGGGACAAACCCAAAGAATTACGATTGGAAGAAAAAAGGCAATCGGGTGATGTGCTTTAACAAGGACGGTTATCTGATCTTTAGTATCGAATTACCTAAGACGATGCGCGAAGCGCTGCTACTCGGTTATCTTGAAGGGTGGGCTTATGGCGACCAGATCAACCAAAACTATATTGAAATGTTAGAAGGCTTAGCCGCTGAGCGTATGCCAAAGCCGATGACATTTGAGGAAGCGGAAATGGACGCCTTGATGGAAGTGTTTGAGCGAGAGCCTTTAGGCCCAGAAGATTACGAGTAGATTCTTATGACGTGGGCAGATGATTTATGGGGCGGTTTTACGGACTCCGATAAAGAGAAGATAATTTTAAAGGCGTTGGACAATTTTTTTGACCCGTCTTCCGATTTCGAGTCTGAGAAGATAGGCGCTTTGCTCGATGGGGAGCGTTTTTCAGAAGATGCAAAGTTGCAGGGATTGATGGGACAGTTAGTCGATTTGTTTCAGGATGAAGCGGATGAGAACCCGGATTTTGATTTGAGTAATATTGTCGAGCTGAAGGATTTTCAGGGCAAATAACGAACGCTTGAAAAAAGCGGCCGTCACCGGGCTATATTCGCTACGCGAACCGAGCCTGTAGTCTCGTCCCATTCGGGGTAACTATCCCTTTTGCGCGCGTTAGCCGCGCATGGCTTATAAATCCGGGCGAGATCTGCCGGCAGCAGGCTAGCGGCAGATTGCGCCCTCCCCTTTTTAATCAGGCACTGATTTATAGATACAAGGCTTGCAGAAATACTTTTCCGCTTTTGCGTCAAATAGAGATGAGTATGAAGCGCGAGCGCTACATGTTTGACGTCGATACCGACTTGGAAATATAACCTCTGACTTTTTGGGAAGGCCAAAAAGTGAACTGCCGTCAGGGGTGATATTTTCGATTGCAGACTTTGTTTTTGACTTCCTTGGTCTAGCGACCAGGGAAGCTATGCGGCGAAGCCGTCCTATGCCTTCGGCATCGCTTAACGTGATGGCGTCTCTGCGGGGCGAACGGCCATAGAGCTGCGCCCAATGGACCCTCCGCTAATCCCTTAGTTCATGCCACACTCGCGTGACGGAAGGCTACACACGCGCGGCCTGCGTCGATCTTCTGCGAAGATGGTCTTGGCCGTCTCAAAGTCGTCTGCATCGACCCGTTGGGCGTTGCGGTATGCGACGAAGCGGCAGATATTTGGTATCGTATTTAATGAGAAAAAGGAGATGTGTTCGAAACATATCAGCGGCTGTTATAAGGTGAGTTTACGGCGCTCAGTTTAGGCAGCTCAGGGGGCATACGGGAATGCTAGCCCTCAGCATTGAGCGTGAATATAAATCTTTTAAATCGCGGCTTTAATGATTTCGATAATCTTGTCTGTTTTGAGCTGCCGCCTGAAAATGACTTTGGTCTTAGCGCTATCGCTGTTGAAGTATCTTTCGGCGTGTTGAATCCTCTTAGCCTCAGCAGCGCCAAGGTCGATTTCATCCTTGCCTTTGGTCTCTACGATCAAATTCAACTTTGACTTCCCGTCATCTGTTTTGACGACATAGGCGAAATCTGGTGAGTATGTCCCGCCGCCAACAAGTGGAATACGAATCGAACTCTTGGGGATTTTGGAATAAACAACAACTTCGCTCACAATTAGCCCCTCTATATTTTCGAGTTCAAGTGCGCCGTCATAGAAAATATCATCTAAGAAATACTCAGCTCGCGGTTTATCGTCTTTATACAAAACACCAATATCGCTCGCCGAAACTTCGCCCAGGACTTGCCCTTTGTCATCGGTGAACTTCGTCGGGTGAATGCTGTTTGTAGTCTTCTTGAAACCGACCTCAAATTTTCCGAAAGCGTGTTCCATGAGGTAATGATTAAAGCCTGACTTGAGTGCCCGTATGGTGGTCTGATTCATGTAGTGTTCAATTTTGAAGCCAGCCTTTCCAAGCTCAGTAAAGACGGAATGAACCGTCGATAGTTTTAAGGCCAGAGCGCTTGAGACTTGGTTCAAGAAAGATGAATATGACATCATGACGAACGGCAGCACATCGGCGTTAAGTGACTGTTCAGTCTCAAAGCTGGCGAAGTCATCGTTTATCACGAGCTTCTGAATTGTTGTCACGCTACCTTCTGCGACGAACTTCCCTTTAATGCTGTCCATACAATCTTTGAACAGCCCCCTAAACTGCGCCTCATCTTTCACTTTATATTCGAGGGCGACCTTCTGGCTTATGGCCTCCCATAGCTCTTTAAGCTCTTTGTATTTGCCCTTGCGTATGGTCGCCGTCTTCTTGTGACTGCCAGCTTTCTTGACCTTGCCTTTTTTCAGACCGCCGCTGAATGCCTTAGGATATGCAGCTTTGAGTTTGTCAAACCCGCCATCGGTAAAGCTCTGTGAGAAGTCAATGACACCCATTTGCCCCAAGGTATTCATCAAACTAGATTCAT
>ENA-ORXT01006614-ORXT01006614.1-marine-metagenome-genome-assembly--contig:-NODE-6614-length-10696-cov-7.972973_pt1 | contig 10696 bp, 11 predicted proteins | sample MGYA00237868_ERZ511482 | MGnify/ENA metagenome assembly ERZ511482
CGCGCGCGCCGCCGCCGGGCGGGGGCGGGTGCGCGCGACCGCCCGCGGTGGGCGGCGCGGCGGCGGGGGGAGCGGCGGCAGTGCCGCACGAGGCCGGGGTGCCCACGTGGGCATGGAGCTCTCAACACGGAGAGACCACGCGCGTGTGCCTCCGGCGGCACGGGGGTGCGCGTGGTCTCTCTGTGATGCAGACCGCGCGGGTGCGCGCAGCCTCGTACAGTACAGTACAGTACACAGAGTCGTGTAATATTGCAGTCTTTCCAATTCTGGCCCATCCGGACAAGAACAACCTACAGTCCGCACAACTTCTAATTGGTAAGAGGTCGTATCCGGCCGGATGGTTGGCGGTCGTGCATCTGTTCTACACAGTTGTTCTTGTCGGGATCGGCAAAAAGTGGGGAGACTGTAATATTTACAAGGCGAAGCACCCTCAAGTGCTTTCCACCAAGGCAGTTCTATAACTTTCACATTGAAATACTGTACTGTTGGACAATTGCAAGGCTCTCAAGGGGCCATAGCAACGCTTGCCGCTAGTGGGGGGGGCGACCCGGTCGCGACGCGCGGACGCGGGAACAAAGGCGTCGGCTCTTCCCTTGTTCGCCGACCGGCTCTGCCCCGCCGTCCCCGCCTCCCCAAACTCTCCCCGCGCGCTTCATCGACTCACCCAGGTGTGGTTGCCATCTGCCCCTTGTTCTTTTCTTTGTCGTTTTCGTGGCCGACGGAGCCCGTTTGTGGCGCCAACCAGCCGCGCGCGTGGCGGCGTCGGCGCGCCCCGTGGCGCGCGCGCCGCCCCCCCCCCGGCGGTCGACGCGGTCGGTGGTGGGCGCACCCCCCCTGTGCGGTCGTTGTACCCTGTCCTCATCATGTCGCGTCCGCGTGTGGCGTACTTTATGGACACGGACATTGGGGGGTTTTATTACGCGCAGCACCACCCGATGAAGCCGCACCGCTTGTCCATGACGTACAACCTGTGCTTGGCGTACGGTGCGTTTTGGGGGGCTGTGCCGTCCGTTTTGGGGGGGGGGGGGGGGGGGGGGGGGGGGGGGGGGGGGGGGGGGGGGGGGGGGGGGGGCCCGCCGGCGGTGAGGGCGTGCATGTGACGTGCGGCGTGAGGTGGGGGCCCGCGGACGGCGCGCCCCGGGCGGGCGTACGCGCATCACGGACCGCGGCCGTGCGGGCGGCAGGTCTGCGGGTGGCTGACGGTGGGTGCTTGTGGGTCTGGTCCGTGTTTGCACCTTGTTTCGGTGTGGTTTTTCTGTCGCTTGGTGGTGGTGCGTTTGTTGCTCCATCCTTCCTCCCCCCTTCCCCCCCCCCCCTGCGCCCACCTGGCCACGTTATTATTTGGCGCAGGCCTCTACCGTGAGATGGTACGTTGTGCTTTCCTTGTCTCGCACGCAAGAGGTCGGGTCGCGCGGTTCCCATTGGTTCTGCGGCAGCGGGGCGTTTCTGACACGCCGTCGGTGTGGTGCTCGAGTGGCTTCTCTTGTTGGTTTTGCTTTTTGGTTGTCTACGGTTGCATTTTTGTTGACTCTTGCGGTTTTTCCTCTTTGTCGAGCTGTACCCCCGCGCTTGTTGTGGCTTGGCCACGGTCTTTGGCCTCGGACGTAGGAGGTGTACCGCCCCCGCTCGGCGACGCCCACCGAGCTGACCGCCTTCCACTCGGACGACTACATCTCCTTCCTGCGCACCGTCACGCCTGACAACGCATCTGACCACGCCCGTGCGCTGGCGCGCTTTAACGTCGGCCGCACCGCCGACGATTGCCCGCTCTTTGACGGGCTCTATGACTTTTGCGCGCTGACCACCGGCGGCAGCATTGACGGCGCGAAGAAGCTGGCCGGCGGCACCGCGGACATTGCCATCAACTGGGCGGGGGGGCTGCACCACGCCAAAAAGTCCGAAGCGTCCGGTTTTTGCTACGTCAATGACATTGTGTTGGCCATCCTCGAGCTGCTGACGCGCTTCCCGCGCGTGCTGTACATTGACATTGACGTGCACCACGGGGACGGGGTGGAGGAGGCGTTTTACACGACCGACCGCGTCATGACCGTGTCATTGCACAAGTACGGGGACTCTTTCTTTCCCGGCACGGGCGACGTTTACGACACGGGCGCCGGGGCGGGTGCCCATTACGCCGTCAACTTTCCCCTCCGCGACGGCATTGATGACGCGTCCTACGAGCGCGTCTTCCGCCCGGTGCTGACCAAGGTGTTTGAGGTGTTCCGCCCGTCGGCGGTGGTGCTCCAGTGCGGCGCGGACTCGCTCGCCAACGACCGGCTGGGGTGCTTCAACTTGACGCTCAAGGGCCACGCGGCGTGCGTGGAGTTTGTGAAATCCTTCAACGTGCCGACGCTGGTGCTCGGCGGGGGCGGCTACAACATCCGCTCCGTGGCGCGCTGTTGGACGTACGAAACGGCCGTGTGTCTAGGCACGGACATTGACCCGCGCATCCCCTACAATGACTACTGGGAGTACTACGCCCCGGATTTTGAGCTGCACATCGCGCCGGGCACCATTGAGAATAAGAACGACCGGGAGTTTCTGGACAAGGTCAAGGTCAAAGTGCTGGAGGGGCTGCGGAGCATCGCCGCCGCGCCGAGCGTGCAAATGGCGGAGCTGCCGCCTGGGGCGGACCTTCCCGGCCCCTCTGAGGTGACGGGGGAAGACAAGGAACCGGCCGACCGGAGAGGAGAGGCGCGCAACGAATTCTTTGCGGGCGACATTGACGTGCTGATGGGCGGCACCAACCGGGGCACGCCAAAGTCAGTCTCGTCCAAGACTACGACCAAGATTGTGGCGGCTAAGCCGGGCACCGGCAAGGCAGCGACGCCCAAAGTTTCGACGGTCAAGACGGGGGCGGCCAAGCCCGCCGCCCCGCGGACGGTGCCGCTCAAAGTGGGGCCGCCCAAGGCGCCCGCGGGCGCGCCGCGGGCGCCCCCAAAGGTGCCCGCCGCTCCGCGGGCCGCTACGCCAGCGCCGACCACGGTGGTACAGAATGGCGGCGGCGCTGCTGCCAGTGCGGGGCTGCCCCCGCTGACGCCGCCGCGTCGGCCCAGTCCACCGACCCCGCCGGCCCCGTGACCGCCGCTTCGTGTCTGTTTCTTCATTCTTGGCGCTGTTTGTGTGTGTTTTGTGGTGCCCCCGCTGCTGTCATTCGGTGTTTGCGAGCCGGCGTGTTCATATGGGTACGGCCGCTTTGGCGAAATGGCAGTCCTTCGTGCCCAGTAACGAGCAGGGTCCGTTGCCGCACAGAGGGGCGACGAACACAGGGGACGGGCGACCACGCGCAGCGGTCGAGTGTCCAGGCATAGTCCCAGTGACAGCGGACCGAGGACAAGTGAAGGCCAGGCCAATCGAGTGGGACACTGGTATTCTTGTGGTCTTGGTCATCAGACAGCGATGGCCTCTGTCAACAGGGTGTCGGGTGCTAGGCGAGGCCATACCGTCGCCAGAGCGGAGACGACGCATCTGTTGCAACGCTGCGCCAGTGCAGGTTCACTGCCAATGCGGCTACGAGGCGCACCAACGGTCGCCACAGATCTTCTTGCTTTGCCCTTGTCACCCCATCCAATACCCCTCCGAGCCGTCTATCCCATCACCGCGTCCCAGCTGGCACGTAGTCCTCGTTGTGCATCGGCAGCAGAGTTTTCCGTTCCCGTAGTCCCCGTACGACGGGCGCCAGAATCCCAACGCCCATGGCCACAAACAGCAGCACCAGGCCGACCGCCGCCCAATCCGCCGCGCGGTCCCGCTTGGGCGCCGCCTCCGCCTCCAAGACCGCGGGGTTGGCGGTCGGCGCAGGTGCTCCGGGCGTCGGATACGCCCTCGGCGGGGCGGCGGCAGCGGCAACCGCACCCGCTTGGGGCGTTTTCCCGTTGACGCCGTCGGCCGCCCCGGCCCGGGACACGGAAAGTGCGGACAGTCGGTTTCCCTTGGGCACAAACAGCTGGTCCAGCCGCGTGTTGCTAATGGCCAAGAGCTTGCGGCCGACCGTGCTGGCCAGCGTGACCACCACCGTTCGCGCGCTGGCCAGCCGCCCCGATGCGAACGCCGCGGGTGACTCGGGGGGGGGGGTCACCACCGCCGTGGACGGCCCCTCTGATGAGAGGCCCGCCGGCAACGGCGGTGACACCGCGACTGCTGGCGCCGCCGGCGCCCACAAGGACACGAGGAGCAGGACGCAGGCCGACAGCGTGCCGGTTACAGGCACGCGGCGGCTCCGTCGATGAAACACCATGGCCGCCGCCGCGGGTGGGTCACCGGTGTTGCGAGTGAAGCCAGGGGTTGGGGCCAGAGCGCGCTGGCACGCAGGCGTGACGGGCAACTACCGCGACTGCTACGTCGTCGGGCGGGGAGCGAGAGAGCGGTAGCGGTCCGCGACCGTCCAGAAAACAAGGATGCAGAGGGAGGCGCGGCCCCACATCAGGATGAGCGATGGGCGTGGCGGGATATACCGGCACACAACGAGAGGTGAAAAGAGGCGGCAGACAGGGGGACGGGCTCGACGTCATAGACGCCGGCCTTGCAATTCCACTGCGTCCGCGACACGACCATGAGCGATGGACAGGGCAGACCCCTGGCACACCATTGGCGTTCATGAAAGCAGGTTATCGTGTCGGCACTTGTGGGTCGACTGGGCATAGACGGGTCGCAGCGGCATGCTATCCTCTGGGAGACGACGGACGCAGCTCCTGCCGTTGGCCGCACCCGTGCAGGCCAGCCAGCCCACGGGATGCCAAACCTCGCGCACGCGCCGGAGTGCGCAGAGGGCAGGAGCAGCCTCCTCCCACCGAATTCAATCCGACGAACCTGATGACTGCAACACGTGTCCAATTCGAATTCGTGGACTGGCACAGAACCCGGTACACAAGGGCACGATTCATGTTCCACCACCAATTTGCTGCCGCGGGTCGTCGTGATCCGGCTCATCCCAAGGGCCACTTGTCAGAACAATCAGGTGATCTGATTGGCGGCCACAGACTGAGCGTCTTTTTTGCCTCCAGTGGGGGGGTCTGTGAGAGGACCGATCGAGCGCGGTCCTGCCTGCTGTATTCCTCCCATTGTCAGGACGCGCAGTTCCATCCACAAGCCCAGCTTTTTTGCAGCTCTACGTACAGGGACGAGAGAAAATATCACAGCATGTGCAGAGGAGCCCGCCATAGCTATGCCCCCCAGTCTATCCGACGGAGAAAAAGCGATGGCCCTCGCCCGAGTGTGGGGCTTCGGTGAGCCCCACACGCTTTTCTCTCTTCGTGTGGGAAGCTAAAACCCTTAGCGGAAGCACGCAACACTTCACCAAACGGGACAGAGGCATTCAGAAATACGGGCGGGCAAGCCAAGAGGGCCCCACTGCTTTCAACAACAGAAAGAAAAAAAAAAGAGACGGAAGAACTTCTTGTTCAGCAAACTGGGAGTGTGCCGCCTGGTACATACGGCATGCTTGACTGTCCATCATCGGCCTTGCAGCAGAGCACGTGGTGCGGTGTACTCTCGTACACTGTTGCGTGGCCATGTCAGGGCCGAGCAAAAGACTCCGCCCTCGGTCTACTTGACCCGTTGACAGTAGACAGGGCTGACGCATACAACTCGCAGGCCCCTCGACTAGCGACCTTTTTTTTTTTGGCGTTGTGGCGCTCTGAATACGAGGGCCGTGTGGAAGTCGGTTTCGATCCTTGGCTCCCCACGTCGAGCACAAAGCCAGTGTCCTCGGGCAGAAACTAGATGCCAAAGCGCGGCCCTCGCACATGCGAGACCGTCCCGCGACCACATACGTTCTGGCAGGCTCGGAGGCGACCAGTATCATCCATGATGCAGAAGGCTGGGTCGCTGGCACACACAAAACCGCCCAGGAGGACAATATTAATACCACTTGCAGCACTCCCAGGAGTAACTGACGTGCCTCGTGTACGGAAAATCTCGCCGCGGCTGCCCACGCGTGACCGCGTCAGGGGGCAGTACGGCGGTTCCTTCAAATCTCTTGCTTGGCCTTCTGTGCGCTGTTGTGCGTAGTGGAGTATGGCGGGGCCTCCGTGGACGCAAGCAGTTGACCAGCCCCGCTCGCTCGCGGCATCGGGAGCACGGCGGACCAGGTTGCCAAATGGCGATGTCGCAGAGGGATTGAGCCTGGCCCGAAACTCTACGTTTAAAGATGTAAAAAATACTCTGGCGTCCAGTGGCGTGGCCTTGCCGCAACTCATTTCCTGTAGCAGAACTCCGGAAGGAACTTGATTTGAACCAGCTGGGCATGCCGTGAAGGCGGATGGGGAGGCGGTGACGGTATCGAGTGCGGCATGCCTGGAAGAGCGCCATCCGGGCCGCCTCTCTTGCCGATCGTCAAAAGTCGGTCCGCTCGGGACATATGCACGCTCAGCGGCCACGAAACCAGAGGGAGATCCATCATTATACCTGACGAGGTTCCCCATCAACCACAAATGACAGTGGGACGTTGATGCGTTGTGGCCTAGTTTCCTTTGCCAGCGGGGTGCGCACGTGCGCATCCAGAGCTGGCGATTGGAGGCAGCAATGCCCCCGACTGCTGAGGAAAACACAAGAAGGTCTTAGAATATTTCGAATAGGGCTTGGCGCTTCCGTCATTCTCCAACGTTTGGCACCCTCTTTTCTGGGCAGTATAGTGTAGCCCTATGTTTTCGGGTCGAAGACAGATCGGTCGGAACACACGTGCTGTCCTGATACTAAAGGCCGATTCCACGCATTTAGGCGCATGAGCGCGACTCATATTGGCGCGCACAGAACTCGGCCAAGGAACGAGCGTTGGCGCTCCGCATGAACGCATCCTGGAGCCAGCCTACTTCATCAGCATTTTCATGACACACTTTCAGGCCGCTACGACAAAAGGCTTGAGAGATAGACGTTTTTCTTGCATCCCACCGTTGTCTTGAACGCCTTTTTGTGGAATAAATGGCCCGCTGATGGCTCTGCAGGCGGTAACTCGACGTGGCAAGGCAACAAAATGCGTGTCATTGGTGCTGCGGGGAAGTCTGGACGACATCTGTTGCCGTTGATCAACATGGGCGGTGGTGATGGGGGGCAGGTGATGCTCGTAGCCGGCCGTGAGAAAGTGCATTTCCGTGGATGCCAGATCGGATCAATACGTGTCTTGCATTAGGAATTGGTCAGAGCCAGTTCCGGATCGGCAGAGATATGTGGGCTGTGGGGAGGCACAATTTTAATGCTTCGTTCAAGTCAGTCCTCTTCAACTGTCTCTTCGCAGCCCCGACATATGTGCGTTTCTAGCGCTCGGCTGCAGATTTCACACGGTCGGGGACGGGACATGTGAATAGCTATCTGAATAGTCGGGGACGAGGGGCCGGACAAGGCACGCAGTGCCAGGCCTCTTCGTTCCAGCGTGGCCGAGTGCTCGGCCACGTTCAACTCGAGTTGCCGCGCACCACTTGTCACGTCAACGCGCACTCCGGTGCCGGATCGACTGTCAAGAGCAGTCCCAGATTTCCCGTCAGAGCGTCAAGATTTCTATTCGAGCCTCGCTTCGTGCCCAGTGGAGATAATCGAGCATGAGACTAACCTCGGAGCTCGCCGCACTTGCGACCGCCAGTCCCGTAGCTCCAACGCGGTGGGACCCTGTAGGCATGACGACCTGTGCCCGGCCGTGCAGTCAACTGGTTCGGGTACCGCCACGCTGAAGCATACGCCCCCATGTCTGAGCGCCCTACGCTTGGCGTTCGGTATGCAGACCAGGCCACATGAGGGCCAGTCTGCTGATCCTTTGCTTGCACTGTGCATCGGATCCGCCGAATGTGGATTTGTGGCCCTCGAGCGTGTAAACAAGTGATAGTCACGAGTACTCGAGCGGACGCAGAATGAGCACGACTAGCAACTTTGCATGCGCGAGAGGCCACTGGTCATCGCAGGATCGAGTTGCTTTCATACCGCGAGTCTGAGAGCTTTCAACAGATTTTTGTGGATTGACGACAATTCTGCTGCCTATTCGATAGTGTTTAAGAACACTATTTCTTCTTGCCGCCAGTGGTGTGCCGCTTGTCGTCCAATTGGTCCCCGTCGTCGAGAGCCAGAATCGGAGTGTCCTGGTTGACGGTTGATCCTTGCTGCTTGCCGCTTGTACTGTACACCCGAAGTGCCTAATTTAGCATCGAAAAAGCGAATCAGACGGGTCTGACAAGAGACAGGCAGACCATTTGGGAAGGTCGCGCTGATGCCGCTCCTGCACCTGACTCCGGACGAGACGTGTACGAGATCCGACGTACTGGCGCCGCCCACTGATGGACCGCCCTCAGGTGCGGTCTCTCACTCGCTCGATGCCGCCCGCTGGAGCTTCCACCGCGGCCGCGCGAGCCTATCGGGCTCTCGAGACAGTCTATTGAGGAAGAGCCCGGCTCCGGACGGATCCAGGTGTCGCTCGCGGCTAACAGTGCGACGGCCTGAAAGCCGTCAGCTGTATTGCCCTGCGGCAGACATGGCGAGTGATCGCTGCCGCAGGTGTTGCTAAAAACGACGATTTCCGCAATGGGCCCACAACCCTCTGTCAGCTTGCTCAGCTGAGGGTGCTGCTCACAGGCCCGGATGGGCAGCTTCACCCTGGACAGCAGCGCACCTAGCCTCGAGAACAGCCGTCGCGTGTCTCCGGTGCATCTTCGTCCGACCGGGAGCGTGCTGCAGCGCGAGTGCAAGGTCCCCGCCTGGGATAATTGACCACGACAGGCGTCCACGTTGGTGTGGGCCCGCCGCCCAGCCTCACTACAGAGCATTCAGCGGCCATTCCGATGGGCAGCGAGTCCGACGTCTCTGCTGAGCGAGGACCAGATCCCCGGGCTGCTGTCAACTGGGTGCGTCCAAGGCCGTCGACCACGGTCGTGGGTCGCCGCCCTTTCCTGTCGGCTCGTTGAGTGATGTTCGCTCGAGGTCCCTCGCCCAGCTGGCGGGCGTTCCCTGTCCACTGCAGCCCTCTCTCACGGGCACCCGCACCAACCTTGCTGCCGACGCCCCAACAGGAACCGGTCCGTTCCAAAACGCCCGCCGGCACGCTGGGAGTGGAGGGGAGGCGGTCGGCGTCAGGGGACGGAGCAACCGTGAGTCTGGGGAACACCATTTTCTCGACCCTGGCAGCGCTCACAGATCCGAGGGTGATGTGGTGCCCACCTATCCTAGGGTGATGTGGTGCGTGCAAGTGCGGGAGAGTCGCCCCGTCTGGGCCAGAAACGACCCGCGCGAGGCTGGCTGCCTCCCCGCATCGTCCAGGCCCGTGCGTCGTGGCTGTGAGCAGCGCCGCTGGCCCGACCGCACGTCGGAACAAACACAGCGCCAGTTCTGCATCACGTGTTGGTCGCCGGGGCAGGGAGGGCGTGGTGGAGGAAACCCATCGGATTGCCGTTTATTTTTTTATTTTTTTCGCCTCACCCTGCGTCCTTGGTGCCTGCCTCTGGTATCCTCTCGCGTAACACCTGTGTTTCCAGCTTTCAGTTGTCTTTTCAGGCGGGGTTGTCCATGACTTCCCGCCCTCTCTGGGGCTGCCGCTGGCCTTGAGCCCAGGCTGCTTGGTGGCGTTGCGCCACCATCGTCGTTTTCGGACTGTGGGAGCCCCCTCCATGACGTAGACCGCCGCCCGCCGCGAGGCGCCGCGGCGGCGGGCATCCACCGTCAGACACGGGGCTGCCGCGCCGCTGGTGCGTGCCGTCTGCGTCGCTTCGTGTACACCGCTCTCTGTGCGTGGCGCAGGTGGCGCTTGGTGAGGCTGCCGTGGACCTCTGCTTGCGCCTGTCAGCCGTGGCACACGTTGCCAGGGCCGCTGTGCGGCGGCGACGGCCGCGACCGGCATCGTGCGTGCACCCTTTTGGCGCCCTACACCACCGTCGGGTGGTTCCTGTCTCCCGGGGGGGTAGCTAGCCCGTCAGGCTCAACAAAAAATAGCCTCGCTTGCCACCATCGATTTCGCGACGGCGCGCCCCACCTCGCACCCCAACCTTTGCCCACCTTTGCCACCCTGCGCAGCCGCCTTTGCAGAGTGTGCGGCTCCTGACGGGGACCTCTACCCCCTCCGGCGCGCCAGCGTGTGTGGGTCTGCGAGCCGTCGCACCAAGTGTGGGGCGCTTGGTCCGTGGGGAGGGGGGAGGGAGCACGAGCGGGGGGCAGGGAAGCAGGAGGAAGTCGCTGCGCCGTGCTCCAGCGCCAATTGGGAGCGGCGGCGGCGGGGTGGCTGCGCACAGGGTGTCGCGGGGCGGCCCCTGGGGGCCACGTCTGCCCAACAGCGAGACGGCAGTTTTCTGCGTTTTGCCCCTGTCCACCTGTTGCGGTGGGGGGACAGAGTGAGGGGTCGGCGGTGAGGGGAGGAGGGACAGATACCTGCCGACCGCCACGGCACGTGGCCGTCCCACACCCACGGTTCTCAGGCGCGCGTCTCTGTTCGCGCGTCAACGGCTGTTCATCCCTTCGTTCCCCCCACTGCCGCCCTTCTCCACCCTTTGTTGGCGCCCATCCATTCCCCTTCGCCTCCCCCCCGCCATCCGCTGTGCGCCACGACCGTGCACGCGCCCACGGCAGGCCATTGTTGGAGCGGACGACGGGAACCATGTGCGATACCCGACCGGTGGCAACGTGAGTGACATTGCCGACGACCACGGTGCGGCCGCCACTCGGTGCGTGCGCGTGCCATCCGACGCGGTGCGGGCGTGGGTGGGGCGGGACTGCGTGTCGGTCGGGGGGG
>ENA-ORXT01006617-ORXT01006617.1-marine-metagenome-genome-assembly--contig:-NODE-6617-length-10693-cov-8.390637_pt1 | contig 10693 bp, 2 predicted proteins | sample MGYA00237868_ERZ511482 | MGnify/ENA metagenome assembly ERZ511482
AATCCTACTGCTATGCCAGGAATGACAACAGAGTACTGCGTAACCGTAACAGATGCAGAGGGTTGTACGAATACCGACTGTATTACTTTAGAGGTGGATAATGAAAATTGCGCACCTTGTATCGTAGATGCAGGTCCAGATGCGACTGTTTGCGGAACAACTGGAACGCAGTTAAATGCTTCGGGGGGCTTTACTTATGTTTGGTCACCAGCGACAGGTTTGAGTAATCCCAATATCGAAAATCCATTCGCTACACCTAGCCAAACTACCACCTATACGGTGACAGGCACGAGTGCCGATGGTTTTTGTATAGCTACAGATGAAGTAACGATTACCGTTGAACCAATACCAAATATAATCACTTATAAAGAGAAATTCCTTTGTAGAGGAGATAGCGTTTATTTATTGGTAAATGCCCATGCAAGCTATGCTTGGAGTCCTACGAATACTATGTTGTTTTCAACCTCAGAAGCACCTTTCGTATTTCCTACTTCAACCACGATCTATACCGTGACTGTAACCGATGCGAATGGTTGTACCAACACAGAGGATATTACTGTAAATGTAAGTGATCCGAACAATAGTACCGTAGATGCAGGAAGTGATGGAACGGTTTGTAATGGGGAATCTATTCAATTACAAGCGACAGGAGGCAGTTCTTATACTTGGTCTCCAGCTGCAGGTTTAAGTAGTTCAAATATTGCGAATCCAATTGCAAGTCCAACGGTAACCACTCAATACTGTGTAACTACAGGCGGTGGACATGGGGAATGTAGCAGCACTGATTGTGTAACGATAACAGTCGATAATACTTGTACACTACCACCTACTTGTCAAGTAAGTGGCGGTTCAAATCAAACAATTTGCCCAGGTACATCTACCCAGTTAAATGCCACAGGTGCCAATACTTATGTTTGGTCACCTACAACGGGTTTAAATAATCCAAACATAGCTAATCCGATTGCTAGCCCTTCGGTTTCCACACTATATACGGTTACTGGAACAAATAGTGAGGGTTGTGTATCCTCGGCGGTAGTTAATGTAAGTGTAGGCGGCACCAGTCCTATAGCTGTCGCTTGTGAAGACAAAATTATTTGTCAGGGAGAAAGTATTCGATTAGTAGTCAATAACCATTTTGCTTATGCTTGGAGCCAAACTGCTCCACCAATAAGTACAGGATTTATAATAGCTGCCAATACAGGTGCGCCTACAGTCAGCCCTTCCGAGACAACAACTTATATTGTAACCGTTACGAATGAGGCTGGATGTACAGATACGGACAATGTAACTATTTTTGTAAATGATGGTGGCAGTAACGGTAGTGCGAATGCGGGTAGTGATGAGACTATCTGTGAAGGAAATTCCGTACAGTTAAATGCGATTGGTGGCGCAACTTATACTTGGGCACCGACTACAGGATTGAGTAATGCCAATATCTCGAATCCAGTTGCTTCTCCAACAACAAGTGCTACTTATTGTGTGACGATAGTTGATTTTAATGGTTGTACTAGTACGGATTGCATGGTTGTGACGGTAGAAAATTGTAATACTCCGCCAACTTGTCAAGTAAATGGTGGACCGAATGAAACGATATGTGACGATGAGTCGGTACAATTAAATGCTACGGGGGCATTGACTTATAATTGGTCGCCTTCGACTGGTTTAAGTAATTCCCAAATTGCTAACCCAATTGCTTCTCCCTCAACTACAACCACCTACACGGTTACGGGTAGAACGGCAGATGGCTGTGTTTCTTCTGCTATCCTCACAGTAACCGTAAATAATTGTAATACCCCACCAACTTGTCGAGTAAATGGTGGTACGAATGAAACGATATGTGATGATGAGTCGGTGCAGCTAAATGCTACGGGAGCACTGACTTATACTTGGTCGCCTTCTACTGGTTTGAGCAATTCCCAAATTGCAAATCCAATAGCTTCTCCTGCTACTACTACGACTTATACGGTTACAGGTAGAGCGGCAGATGGTTGTGTATCTTCTGCCATCCTCACAGTCACCGTAAATAATTGTAATACCCCACCAACTTGTCAGGTAAATGGAGGTACGAATGAAACGATATGTGATGACGAGTCGGTACAATTGAATGCTACTGGTGCCTTGACTTATAGTTGGTCGCCTTCTACTGGTTTGAGTAATTCGCAGATTGCAAATCCAATAGCTTCTCCTGCTACTACTACTATATATACCGTTACAGGTAGAACAGCAGATGGATGTGTCTCTTCTGCTATCCTTACTGTCAATGTAGAAAATTGTAATACACCACCACCCTCAGCTTGTCAAGTGAGTGCAGGTGCAAATCAAACGATTTGTCAAGGTACTTCGGCACAATTAAATGCTACGGGTGCATTGACCTATACGTGGTCTCCTACTACTGGCTTAAATAATTCGCAGATTGCGAATCCTATTGCCTCGCCTGATGCCTCTACCACCTACACCGTTACAGGTAGAACGGCAGATGGATGTGTCTCTTCTGCTATTGTAGCCGTCAATATTACTACTACAGTTCCAATTGCGAATGCGGGTAATGACGCACCAATTTGTCCGGGAGGGTCAACCCCTCTATTTGCAACAGGTGGCGTGAGTTACGAATGGAGTCCTAGTGCAAGTTTAGATAATCCAAATATTCAAAACCCTACCGCTAGTCCAGCTGGTGTAACTACTTATACTGTCACGGTGACAGATGCTAGTGGTTGTACAGATACAGATGAAGTTAGAGTAATGGTATCCCTACCAATTACGACTAGTGTTACCGTAACAGATGCAAGTTGCTGTGGCATAGGTGGTGGTGGTATTTTCATTAATGCCTCTGGTGGTTTTGGTAATTTAACCTATAATTGGTCAAGTGCTGGACTCTCAGGACATACTGCTTCTAATTTAAATGCAGGTGGTTATACAGTTACCATTACAGATGCACAAGGTTGTAGTATAACAGAAAATATTAATATTGGAAGAAATTGCGATACTTGCGCACCTATCTTCTCAGAAGAAATGATTTGTGTAGAGCAAGGAACAGAAACAGCAGAAATCTGCCTACCAATAGTGGGCGAGCAGTTAAATGACTATATCATCACCGTAGATGGTGTGCCAGCCAATACAACACATGGATGTGATTTTGAAAATGTTATTTCTTATTCTTATTCCCTGATTCCCAGTTTAAATAGTACTTCCAACTTTAGGGTAGAAGAATGGGAATTAAATGGGGTTATTTACGATACGGATGTAATGACCATTTCGGATTTAACCAATTGGATGAATACTTTAGATCCTGAAGGTCAATGGGTGTTAAATGCTACTTCTTTTAGTTTGACTGGAGGTGTTCCTACAAATACCTACGGTTTGATGAAATTAGTCAATCAAGCAGATTGGAATGAAGCATTGTTACAGCCGAATTTTACAGGCAGAGCAAATGGCGTATTAATATCTGTAGATATGAGAGATGGCAAAGACCATCAAATTAGAGTAGAACATCCTTCCTCTTGTTGTGTAGATGAATTAATAGTGAGTTTCTGTACAGGTGGACAGCCTTGTTTGGATGATATGATAGCGGCAGATGAAATTGAGTTGACAATTAATGATTGTGAAGGTACTGCAATCTTCTGTATAGAAATACCTTTCTCAGAAATTGATAATTATACCATAACAGACAATGGATTCCCTTATGAAAATGATTTAGTATCCTGCGCTTTTGGAGATACGGGTAGTGGAACCCTGCTTAATGTTTCAGAAGGGTATCACGAGTTGATTTTTGAAAACGGAGCCAATGGTTGCCAAGATAGATTATTAGTGGATGTTACATGCCCTGCTAATGTGGTACTAGATACCATGCTTATGCTTGGAGAAGAAGGGATTTTATGTTTGGAAGATATAGTAGATACTTCGACTATTGTTTCTGTTACACAAACCTGCTTAATTGGTGGGAGTGAGGTGCTTTCGATTGAACAGCTAAGTGATTTCTGTTGGAAATATACTGCGCTTACTGTAGGTATGGATCGTTTTTGCTTAGAGGTCTGTACAAATGATGGTATTTGTAGAAATATTATACAAGTAGTCAATGTAGTCGAGCCTGAACCAGAAACCTGTCCTGATTTTCTGATAGAGGAATCTTTATCTGCAAGTCTAGCTGACTGCATAGAGATGGCGACCTTCTGCATAGAATTACCTTTTGATTCTATACGACAATATGCTATGATGCTGGACGGTGCCCCTTTCCGAGAAGCCATGGAACCTTGTGAGGCAGGTACGTTGATTCGTATAGGTGTAGGGCTGCATACTTTACAATTAACACATTTAGCATCTTCCTGTGTGGATAGTATTGCTATTAAGGTAGATTGTCCAACTGACATTGTAGACATAGCAGAGACGGTAGAGATAGACGAAATGGGTATTTATTGTATAGATTCTACGCGCTTACTGGGTCCTATTACCAGTATAGAAAATATCTGCCCAGAAGAATCAGGAGATGCGGTCATATTTGAATTAGTGCCAGAGGAAGCTTGTGTTACTTATATAGGCTTAGAAATGGGAGCAGAAACTGCCTGTATCGTAGTTTGTGATGATAATGGAATCTGTGATACGATTCGATTAACAGTACATGTAGTAGATTCCGAACCTAGATTTCCGGTCGCCATCTCAGATACGGATAGTACAGAAGAAAATACACCTGTTACTTTAGAGATAATTAACAATGATTCCATCAATGGTAGTTTAAGAATTATAGAAATGGTCTCTTATCCAGTTAGAGGAGAAGCGATAATGAATGTGGATAATTCTATTACGTATATACCGGAAGACAATTATTGTGAATTGAATAATCCAGAACAATTCCAATACCGTTTGTGTAATCAAGACGGTTGTGATACTGCATTTATTTGGATACGTATTCCATGCCCTGATTTTGATATTAAAACAGGATTTTCTCCTAATGGAGATGGCGTAAATGATGTGTTTTATATACAAGGTTTACAACGTTTCCCAAATAATGAACTAAGTGTTTATAGTCGTTGGGGGAATCTAGTCTTCAAACAAAAAGGGTATAAGAACCAATGGGCCGGCACTTATGAAGAAGACATTTTACCCGATGCGACTTATTTTTATGTACTTGATTTGGGAGATGGTTCTAAGCCTCTGAGTGGGTTTGTACAAATTAATAAATAGTGTAGAGGAGAATGAGTAAATGACGAAATGTAAAAATGATTAAATGAGGGTAGCTGATCTGTGAAAAAAGAGCTGCTTTCTCGAAAATGCGTCACCTATTTACGCATTTACTCATTGAGTATTTACTGTTTATTCCCCTAAACAAAAGAGATATTTGAAGGCGGTTTATCAAAATTGCTCGGCTGATTGCATAATCAGTCGAGCTTTTTTTGTTTTTGTAATGGATTTTTGGCTTTTTATAATCCATTAATTCTTCAACTCTTCAACCTAACTTGTCCTATTTTAGTCATAAATTAAGGTAGTCGTCAGTAATAATTAGATATAAATTAGATATATTCGTTTAAAGGCGTAAATTTGGGTTTTGTGAATTGTAGAAGGGGTTAGAGGCACTCATTTCTACTTACAATTCAAAAAAGGCTATCACATGATTCGTTATTTTATTATAGGAATTACACTATTCTTCATAACTGGGTGTTTTCATATTGAGAATCGCTATACAGGTATTGCACCAGGACCTTGGCGAGCTACGCTAGATATAACTCCTTTAGGACAAGAAGGAATTGTAACAGAAGTTGGGTCCAAAACCTATAATTTGGATGATACCCAAAAAAACCAACTTCCTTTTACGTTCGACTTAATCTATAATAATGAAACAGATTTTTACATAGAAATCATTAATGGAAAAGAGCGAATTAAAGTTACAGATATAGAAATAGGTAGAAATAAAGAAAATAATAAAGATACCTTTCTCATCGAATTTCCTATTTACGAATCTTATATAAAAGGCTATTACAATGAACGAATTATGCAAGGGGAGTGGGTTGTAACTACCAAAAAAAATTATGCTTTACCTTTTGTGGCTAAATTTGGAAAAAATTACCGTTTTACACAGTTAAAACAAAAACCAGCAATAGATTTAACAGGTAATTGGGAGGTACAGTTTGAAGATGTAGATGGCCCCTTTGCTGGTGTGGGAGAATTTAAACAAGAGGGCAATGAATTAAGAGGTACTTTTAGAACAGAAATGGGAGATTATAGATTTTTAGAGGGAACTGTTCAAAATGATAAAGTCTATTTATCGGTTTTTGATGGGGCACACGCCTTTCTATTTGAAGCAAAAATTTTGGCAGATCAAACGCTAATAGGCACTTTTAAATCAGGCAGACATTATACGGCCTCTTGGACCGCAAAACGGAATTCGGAGGCTACCTTAGCAGATCCGAATAGCTTGACTTATTTAAAAGAGGGCTATGATAAAATAGATTTTAGCTTTGAAAACGTAAATGGAGAAACAATTTCTTTGAAGGATGCCAAATACAATGGCAAAGCTAAATTAATACAGATTTTTGGTACCTGGTGTCCGAATTGCAAGGATGAGTCTGAATTTTTAGTGGACTATTTTAAGAAAAACCCTAATCTCGAAATCGAAGTGATTGGTTTAGCTTTTGAAAAACATCGAGATCCCGAAAAATCGAAAGCTGCATTACGAAGATACAAAGAACGACTTGGCATGGAATATGAGCTATTGTTAGCTGGTTATTCTGATAAAAAAGAGGCGGCTACTGCCCTCCCTATGCTTAATCATATTTTAGCTTATCCAACTTTGATTTTCTTAGATAAAGAAAACAACGTAAAAAAGATACATACAGGATTTGCCGGTCCCGCAACAAGTAAATACAGAGATTTTATAGTCGAATTTGAGAAAACTATTCAAGAACTTAAGGAGTAGTATTGTTTATGTGTTTAGACTGTTTATTTGTTTATCGAAATGTGCATAAGCAAATAAACAGTCTAAACACATAAACAAATTATAGCTTATTTTTATAAAAAAATGTTCTTTACGAGCATTTTGCCTTCTTTCAGTTGGTATTATGAATCTTTTATACTTATTTTTAGTTCATAAATAGAATATTAGTTTCATATAGAGAGAATTTTAACTATTGAATTAGGGTTAAAAAATGCTCTTAAATACCTAATTGAGAACTAAGCGTTCACCATACAGAACCGATGAACATCAATAACATATAGAAATTACAAAAGATTCTAAAAGCTATTACTAAGAATAATTGTAAGTTCAAGATTACCCAGTTAAGATTATGAGTCAAGAAAAAATTATCATAGCGCATTGTCAGGAAAATGAAGTAGTTGCACAAAGCATTGCTAAAACTTTAGGTACTTCCAATTTCGATTTTCAATTGATCGGATGTGGAAAAAATGGAAAAATTCTTAAAGAGGCAATAGGAAATACTGATGAAAATGTGCTGTTACTGATAAGTGATAACTTTTTGAAGTCTATAGAATGTATGGATGGTGGTTTATCCTATCTTCAAAAATTAATTAATAGTGGCCGAACACTACCGCTTGTAATTGATGGACAATATCCTAAAGAAAATGGAACTGGCACGATACAAGTACCTACGAAATTTGAACGGGTAAGTAGTGTGATAAAATACATGAATTATTGGCAGGATGAGTATCTAGAGATGCGGAAGCAGAAACGGGATATTCCGGCTGACCAAGAAGAACAATTCAATCAAAAACTAAAAATCGTTCGTTCTGTTTCTTCGGAAGTTGGCGAATTTTTACGTTTTTTAAGAGAAAGCTATTTTTGTGATTTAGAAACTTTTAAAGCGGAGAATTTTCAGCTTTTCTTTCAGAAATTTAGTAATGAAGAGCACTATCATAACTTTGTTAGTCAAGGAGGCGGTGGCAATTTTCAGAAAGAAGTGCTTGCTGCAGGCGTAGCAGCAGCGGCCGTTTCTAAAGCTGCTACTATAAGCGAAGAAAAAATACCTGTGGAACAGGAAGCACTTGCAGAAAATAAGACGATAGAATTGCTCGAAGAAGAAGTTGCTGAAAAAACTATTGTGAATATAGAGCAAGAAGAAGCCGAAATGAGTTCTAGCGCAGTGGAGGAAGCAATCCCCGCAGTTGTAGGAACAATGGAAGAAGACAAAACAATAATTAACATACCAGAAGAAACCAATATACCTGAAGACATCGCTCAAGAGTCAAGTGTTGAGGAGGTCCTACAAGTATCGGAGGAGGAGATAGCAGAAGATGCAGCTATTGATAGTATCGTAGACGATATACTTGGAGAAGAAGATTTAGCAGAGGAGGTAGTGGTGTCCGATACGATAGAAGAAATCACTACAGACCTAACTCTCCAAGAGACAGAAGAAGTAGCAGAACAATTTTCTGATAGCACGAATACTTTAGAGGAGTCTATTCCTAGTGAAAATTCTGCAACAGTATCAGAAGAGACCAATCTAAAAAATGGTTTAGGTGCTTTGGGGGCAACCGCAGCAGGTGCAGCAGCAGTCGGGGCAATAACTTCCAAAGAGGAGACAATAGAAGAGGTGGTATCTACGCCACTAAAAGAATCGGAATTACTAAGAACTTCCCATGAGTTAATTCAAAAGAATGCGATTGAAGAAGGATTAAATTTATTAGAGGCTAATCTTAAGATGAATCCAGATATGGTAGCGGCTCGTTATCAATATTCTGTATTTTTAGCACAATTCAATAATGATTACAAAGGAGCCTCGGAACAATTAGAACGAATCTTAACCAAAGATGCTAAGAACCTACCCGCTAACTTCTTCTTAGGAGAATTGGCGGAGGCACAAGGTGATTTTTTATCTGCAAGAAACTACTATGAACGAGTAGAGTCGATTAATCCTAATTTCCCAAACCTACAATACAAATTAGGTTTGTTGTTAAGCCGTAGATATAAAGATAATTCTGAATTAGCAGCTTCTTACCTACAAAAAGCCTACGAAAAAAATCCAAGAAATATTGATGCGCTTTATAATTTAGGTGTTGTTCAAAATGAAGGTTTATCAATGCCAGTAGATGCCATAGTTTCTTTTGAGCAAGTATTGGCGGAAAAACCAGCGCATGCTTTTGTGAATTATGATCTGGCTTTGGCACATTACAAAATAGGAAATAGAAGAGCAGCCTTAGCTTACTACGAAAAGGCTTGTGAGATTAATATAGAATTAAAAACGCCTGAAAATGATTTAGCCTTTGCCCTTCCTGACCAAGAAGAAACTATCGAAACTATCGGTAAAGAGGAAAATTTAATGGAAACCAACTTAGTTGGTTCAGTCGCTGTTGCCGAGCAATTAAATGGAACTATCCATACGCCATTAGTGGAACCTACCTACACTTTGGATATGCCTGCCAAAGAGGAGACAATAGAAAAAGTAACAGCAGAATCGATAGAGACAGAAGATTTAGGGATGGTAGATTTGGCGGAATTAATTGACCAAGGCAATCGGGAAGTTTCGGAAGAAGCTAGCATTGATGAGGAACAATTGGAAGCTGAATTTGATGCACAGATTGGCGCACTCGGTGCAGCAGGTCTGGGTATTGCTGCTGGCGCAGCCGTTAAGGAAGTCGGCAATGGAGTAGCAAAAAATGATTTAAATATACTTGAAGAATCACCAAATAGTGATTTGCTTATACCAGAAATAAAAGAAGAGCCGCCCGTTCAAGAAGAGGTCCCTCTTAAGTCTGAGGTAGTAGCTATTCCCGTTTCCCAACCAGAACAAAATAAGACCATTACTCGAACCAATAAGGTGGTGTTGATAACTGGAGCCACTTCTGGTATTGGTAAAGCAACAGCTATTGAGTTTGCTAAAAATGGATATGATCTGATTCTTACAGGAAGAAGATTTTCTCGTTTATTCAAGTTGAAAGAAGAATTCGAGACTTCTTATAATACGAATATTCAATTATTACCATTTGATATAAGAAGTGCTGCTGCTGTTAAGTCGGCTGTAGAAGAATTAGAAGGCGATTGGAAAAATGTGGATGTTTTAATCAATAATGCTGGTCTTGCTATGGGATTTGATCCTATACACGAGGGCAATTTGGAAGATTGGGATACCATGATAGACACGAATATCAAAGGTCTATTATATATGACAAGGGCAATTGCACCTTTTATGGTTAAACGAAATAAAGGTCATATTATCAATATTTCCTCCATTGCTGGAAAAGAAGTATACCCAAATGGTAACGTTTATTGTGCCTCTAAACATGCAGTAGAAGCCCTCACTAAGGCGATGCGTATAGATTTACATAAGTATAATATACGAGTGAGTCAAATCGCTCCGGGGCATGTGGAAGACACAGAATTTGCGCAAGTTCGTTTTCATGGTGATAAAGAACGTGCAAAAATTTATGAAGATTTTGTTCCGATCAATTCCAGAGATGTAGCTGAAATGATCTATTTTATTGCTACTAGACCCCCTCACGTTAATGTACAAGATATTCTGATGATGGGTACTCAACAAGCTAGTGCTTTGATCACGGATAGAAGTGGACGGTAGTTGATTGATCTGTATGAATAGTAAGTACTCAATGAATAATGAATAATTAATAATGCACTAGACGTTGACAAATAAGCGCATAAGTTGTGTTAGACAATCGCCTAAAAAAGGAATACTTCCAAATGTTTATTTGTTGATATTGTTTATTTGTTTAGCAGCGTGCCTAGTAAACAAATAAA
>ENA-ORXT01006618-ORXT01006618.1-marine-metagenome-genome-assembly--contig:-NODE-6618-length-10693-cov-3.934721_pt1 | contig 10693 bp, 9 predicted proteins | sample MGYA00237868_ERZ511482 | MGnify/ENA metagenome assembly ERZ511482
GGTTCGTGGAATGGCAGGCTGGACGACACCGATCCGACGACGGACGACGTAGCTAATTCCACGGTACCGACACCGGACGACAGACCCCGACGCCACCCGGTCCGAGCCGTTCCGATGTCCACTACCGCACCGACTTCGGGTGCCATCCGACGCGCAGCCGGCGCCGGGTGTCGTGTTGTTCGACGTTGCCGGCAACGCGCCACTACGTCGGCCCGACACTACTGAAATCATTGGTCTGACGCGCTCCCGGGCCGATCAGCGTCACCGTCTCATGTAGTCATGACGTTGATCCGGCGCGTCTTCGACGCCATCCGACATTGCCGCGTCGGGCACCATGTCGGCCGCGTCGCCCGGGGCTGTATCGTTGCAATTCGCGCACGATCGACTACACCTGCGGATGTCGTCCGGCGTCGCCGCCGACGCACCACAACGGATTGCACCGACATGCGCCTGACCATTACCGAAGCAGCCGTCGCCGCTGGTGTGGCGCGCTCAACGATCTACGATCGAGTGAAAGCGGGCGAGCTGACGCGGACCCCCGACAAGCGCATCGACGTGACCGACCTGTTACGCCTGTATCCGTCGCTGAACATGCCGGGGGAGGGTGACTCCTCCGAACTGCAGAACGAGCCGGAGAGTGCGCCAACCGGATCGGACTCGGCGTGGTTGAAGGAGCTGGTCGAGTCGCAGGCCAGGACCATCGAGCGGCTGCACGGACAGCTCGAAACCGCCGCGACCGACCTGCGCGAGTCCGACGCCCGAGCGGAACGGCGCGAACAGGTGTGGCGCAGCCAGGTCGATCGGCTCACCGCGATGCTCCCCGCACCACCGGACACGCCGGCACCGCACGGGTTCTGGTCCCGCCTGTTCGGCTCGTGATCATCACGCCGGTCATGCCTCAACCAGCACCGGGCGTGCTGCTTCCTGCAACGCGATGCCCATGATCTGGTTCCACGCAGCAGCCATCGCCACGTTGTGCTCATGATCTGGATCTCCACTTCCTAGCCCCGACTCTGGATCTTCCACCACGCCGCGATAGACGGTGTGAACGGCACCTTGGGCAGTCCATGAAGAGCAAGAGCCCTTTGCCGACTCACGGGCAGTATCAGCAGCTTCAGCGGCAGCCGACATCGAGTAGAAGAGTTGTCGTTGCTTCTCGTTCAGCGGAGGAGTCACTGCCTCCACGATCTTGGAAGCGTTGTTTCTCACCGTCAGAGCTGGGGGATGTCCCGGAGTTCCGATTCTCGATCCGCTGCAAGTCGATACGCTTTCGACTTGCCTTCCTCGACCGCTTTCTCTTCAGCCCGGCGATCCATGAGGATGCGGGCAGCGGCAAGATCAGCTTCCCGCCGCACACGGGATGCGTGAATGATCTTGGCCAGCACGGCTGCCCCGAGAACGAGGAACAGCCACCAACCGAGCGACCCGCCGGTCAACGCAGGTTGCTCCAGCAGCAACCCGGCATCGTCGGGATGATTCCGTTCTGCATGTCATCGGCGAGTCTCATCGGGCCGGACTGTACCGACATCATCTTGCCTCGTGCGCATGTCCCCGCTTCCGGGAATCAGTGAAGAACGATGCGGCGCTGCATTGCTAAGGCCATCCCCTCCGTTGGCCCAACCGAACAGAGCGGGCCCGGGTGCGGGGCCGAGTCGTTCAGCCCCGCACGACCCGCTACCGGCTCACGGCGTGACGACGAGCGGCGTGGCCCGGGTGCCGTTGATCGTGAAGCGCACGCTGGAGAGAACCTCACCGAAGTTGCCGACCGCCTCGAGCGTGTAGCGGACGTCCCGCGTCAGGTCCGCCCCGGTGATGTACTGGCTGATCGCGAGCGACGGTCGCGACGCGTCCACGACGTTGCCGTCGCGCGTCAGCCGATAGAACTGAGTGCCGGCCACGCGTTGCCAGAAGAGCTCGAAGCTGTTGCTGCCGTAGATGTCGGCCCGGACGCCGAGTGCCGAACCGGGCAGCATCGGGGAAGTGCTCGGAGTCTGCGGCGACCCCGGGAAGGTTGTGCCGGGCTGCGCGATCGCCTCCACGACGAGCGGGGTGGCCCGCGTGCCGTCGACCGTGAAGCGTACCGTCGCGATCACGCTGCCGCCGCCATCGCGCGCCCCGAGCGTGTAGCGCACCTGACGCGTCAGGTCGGCGCCGCCGAAGAAGCTGCTGGTGCCGCCGCCCTCACCGATCACGACGCCGTTGCCCGCCAGGAGGTAGCTCTCCACGCCCGGCAGGCGCTGCCAGAACAGCTCGTAGCTGTTGCTGCCGTAGATCGCGATCCGGGGAGCGAGTACCGACGCCGGCACGTTCGTCGCCGGGGTCGCGGGCGCGCTCGGAGTGGTCGGCGTGACCGGGGTGACGGGTGTGACCGGATTCGCGGGCGCCGCGGCCGTACCGGTGACGACGAGCGGCGTGGCACGCGTGCCGTTGACGGTGAAGCTCACGGCGGCGAGCACCCGGCCTCCACCGTCGACCGCGTCGAGCGTGTAGCGGGCGTCCGTCGTCAGGTCGGCTCCCGTCACGAACTGGCTGATGGCGCTCGTCGGACGCGACGCGCCCACGACGGTGCCGTTGCGCGTCAGGCGGTAGACCTCCGCACCGGACACCCGCTGCCAGAACAGCTCGTAGCTGTTGTTGCTGTAGATATCCAGACGCACGCCGAGCGGCTGGTTCGGCAGGCTCGAGGAGCCGGGACGAACCGGGCCGGCGGTCGGGGCCTGGGGGGCGGTGGTCGGTGTCGTCGGCGTGGACGGTGCCGTCGGGGCGCCCGTCGTCGGTACCGGGGCGAGCGGGTTCGCCGGCGCGGATGTACCGCCGATGCGAGCCGTGGCGGCCGCGGAGCGCTGGCCGGCCGAGTCGATCGCGGTGACGGTGAACGTGTAGGCGGTACCGGCCCGCAAGGAGGCGTCGTAGAAGCTCGTGGCGTCGCGCACGCCGAGGCTCTGACCGTTCCGGGTGATCTCGTAGCCGCGCACGCCGCGGTCGTCGGTGGAGCGGGACCAGAATAGCTCGCCGCCGGCGCCCGAGTAGAGCCTCGCGGAGACGTTGCCGGGTACCGAGGGCGGCGCGTCGACGCTCTGGGCGTGGGCGGTAGCCGTCGTCGCTGCCAGGATCGCGGCGACGAGCACGAGGCAACTGGAGGGCACGGTGGCGGTCCTTCGGGGGGCGTTGCTGAGGGAGGTGAGCGTGTGCATTCGGCGATTGATCACGGGGGAAAGCTGTCCGGCGACGGGCCGGGGATTGTCCGACGCTTCGGGCGAGGCGCGCCGCGGATCGTACGCTTTGCCCATCGATCCGAGAGGCCGCCGGTTTACGGTATTTTGACGCTTCGTGCGCTCCGGTGGCGTCCCGCGCTCGGCGCGGTAGCGTGCCCGGAAGTCAGGAGTTTCGGACACCCGGTCGGCGGCTGTCGCGTTCAGAAAAACGGTGGTATTGCTGAACGTGACGCCCGCGTCCTTCACCGGGCGGCGTCATTGGCTGGAACACGCTCTGGGTGCCTCGTCCTGGATCGTCGTCTCGGAAGTTCAACCGCTTCTTCCCCTCGGATGCCCGATCCGGCCACGCCCGTCGCGGTCGCGGGCTTACCCGAATCGGACGCCCTTCCGGGCTCGGGTACCGAGCGGCGCTGTTGAGGCGCGACGCCGCCCGTCGTACCATCGGCGCAGCGCTCCAGGGCGCACCCGGCTCGCGGAAAGGGGTTCAACCCCACCTGCATGTACCGTCGTCGGACCCGTCAAGCTTTCCGCGCCGTCGCGAGCCGTGCGCCCTCTCGGAGAGCCTGAATGAAGACCCTTCCGGAACGCCCCAACCTCGATTTCCTCGCGCGCGAGGCCGAGCGACTGAAGTCGCGCCACCGTCGCGGCGACACCGGCATCTGCCGCACCGTCGGCCACTTCGACACGTCCTTGCACGGGCTGTCGGATCGACAGATCCTGGAGCGGCGGTTCTCGATCCTGGATGCCCAGCGCGTCGTGGCTCGGCAGTACGGGTTCGCGAGCTGGCGGCGCCTGAAGCGGTTCGTCGAGCGCTGCCGGGCGGGACGCGAGCCGGCGGACCCCTCGCTCGAACGGTTCGTCCACCGACGCCACGACGAGCTGGCCGCTCTCCAGGCGGATCTTCGGCACCGGACCGAGAACCGGAAGGCGGTGTACGAGCGCTACCGGTGGCTCGCGCACGACTCCACGGACGTCCTGCGTAGCGCCTATGAGTGCCACGGGTGGCCCGGCCCGGACGTCCTCGGCAAGATCGGCACGGACGCCTTCTTGCACCTCGCTGCCAACGTCATCTACGACGCCGACTTCCAGGCGCGGACCCTTGATGTGCTGGACGCGGCGCTGCCCGAGGGCGGCATCCCTGAGTACCAGTTCGCCAGCCTGAAGGATCGCCACCTGACGCTGTCGAAGCGACCGACCGTCTACGGCACCCCCTTCGGCTGCTACCGCGATGAGGCTGGGCAGTTCGAGCTGCTTCTCGATCCCGTGATCGATCCCGCGAACCTCGACCGGAGGCGGGCCCGGGTGGGCTACGACTCGATGCAGGCGCAGTACGTCCGGATCGCCGCGGAGGCCGTCGCCGAGAACTGGGACTTGGCTTCCCGGCAGCAGCAGATCGACGAGGCGAACGAGCTGTCCATGCGGGGTGGGTACACAGGCGCGTCGTAGCGCGAGGGAGTCCTTCGCCGGCACGACGGTGCTCAAGGCCGATAATCGCGATCGTCGGGAACGTGCGCCCGCGCGGGGTGGTGTCAGTCGCCAGCGCGAAGCGCACTCGCGTTGCATCGCATCAGGATCACCGGCCCGATGACGACGGGGAATCGGAGCAAGTGAGACGGCCTTGTCTGTCTCGACCGAACGGCTAGCGATTGCAGGGGGCTACGTTTCGCCAAACGAGGGTCTTGCGAAACGTGGCGAACGCTCACCAGGTCAGCGCCATCTCGTCGCGCGTTTCCCGTCCCACAACGTCCATGTAGATCGCCGTCGTTTCGAGACTGGCGTGGCCGAGCATCCGCTGCACGAGGCGCGGGTTGCGGGTCTTCATCGCCAGCCGCACCCCGAAGCCGTGACGCAGCCCCTTGGGGCAAGCCTGCGGGCCGGCAATCGCCGCGGCGTCCATGACGGCCCAGACGTGCTTGGTGGCCTGCGTTCGGCCCCAGCTCCACAGGGGGACGCCCTGACCCCTGCCCCTGGCTCTCTGAGCCTTCCTGAGCCCGTGGACGAGATCGAGCGTGTCGAGGTGGCTCTCGGGCACCGGCACCGAGCGGTAGAGGGTCTTGCCGCGCTTCTTGAGCGAGCGGAAGGTGATGACCTGGCTGGACAGGTCGACCCGATCGGCGGTCAGCTGCAGCGCCTCGGAGATCCGGCAGCCAGTGTAGGCGAGGGTTGTGCACAGGGTGCGGACCTCGCCGCGTTCGAGCGCGGCCGCCGCGGCGAGAAACCGGTCGTGCTCGGCGTCGTCGAGGTACTTGCGCAGGCCTTCGGTGGTGAACAGTTCGCTAATCAAGTGTTCACTCATCAGCCAGTAGCGGCCGATGGGCGTTCGTCGCCGGACTCGGCGTCGGGGCGGATGGCCCGTACGCGCGCCAGGTCGTAGCTGCCCTGCATGCGGACCCACATCTCGGCACGGCCCCAGCCCTGGCGCTCCAGGCGGAGCGACATCTGCGGGGTCAGCGCGGACTTCTCGTTGACGAGGTTGCTCAGCGCCTGCCGGGTGATTCCGAGCTTCCCGGCCGCCTCGCCGATGGTCAGACCTCTCGGCTCGATGCAGTCCTTGCGAACGATGGTGCCCGGGTGGACCGGGCTGTGAAGTGGCATGGCTGCGTTCCTCACTCCCACTCGCCGAGCGCCTGAACTGTCCGAGAGCCATCGCTCGCCACGGCCGCCACGGTGGTCACGCCCGCTACGGCAGGCGTGCGCAGCGCTCGACCCGTCGGCGAGGACACGAGAGGGTGCGGGTCGATCGGCGTCGGGTCATGGATAACGTATCGAAATTGTTACGTATCGTGATACGTAATCATTTTGATACGAAACATGGCATAAAGGGTTCCCGTCCCGGAGGTGCCCGCCATGACCCTGACCGACGATCCGAGCGCCGACGCCCCACCGCCGAGGAACAAGGGCGGCCGCCCGGGGCTCGGCACCGAGGAGATCACCGACGCCTTCGAGCGCTTTGTCGCCCGCGAGGGCCGCGCCCCGTCGCAGACCGAGCTGCGGCGCGAGCTGGGCGACCGGGGCAGCTTCACCACCCTGGCGCGGGTCCGCACGGCGCTGATCGGCGAGCGTCTCCTGGCCGGCACCGACACCCCGGCGCCCGGTCAGCCGGAGGGCGTGCTGCTCAAGGCGGTGAACGCTGCAATGGGCGTGGTGGCCGGCGAGGCGGGAGTGGCGGCCGACGCGCTGGTGCTGGCCGCCGAGCGGCGCGCGGACGAGCGCGTCGCCGCCGCCGATGCCCGGATCGTGCGCAGCGAGGCGGCGGCCGCGCAGAGCGAGCAGGCGCGGATGCACGCGCTCGGCCGGGCCGAGGCCCTGGAGCGCGAGATCGGCGAGCAGCGCAGCGCACACCGGGCCAGCGCGCGGGACCTGGTCAAGGCGCACGAGCGGGAGTCGGCCCTGCGCGACGAGGCCGGGGCGTTGAGGAGCGAGATCGCCGAGCGGGGCGAGGCGCTGGCGTACAGCGAGACGAGGGTGACGACCCTGGAGCAGCGGCTGGCGGAGGCCGAGGCAGCAGCCACGGCAGCGCTGGAGCGCGAACGGTCCGAGCGTGCCGGCGATGCGGTGGCCCACCGCGAGGCGATCGCCGCGGCGGACGCGGCAACGGGGGCGGCGGCGGCACGCGAGACGGAGCGCGCCGCCGCCCTCGCACGGGTCGAGGAGCGGTACGCCGGTGCCGTGGTCCGGGCCGAGGAGGCGCTCGAACGGGCCGCGCGTCTGGAGCGCACCGTGGCGGCGTTGGCGGCGGTACGGGCGGACGATCTGGTGCGCGGTCACGCGCGCATCGAGCAACTGGTCGCCGCCCTGGGCGAGGCCGGGGTGGGCGTGCCGGCGCCGGTCCCCGATCCCGCCGCCGACGACCCGGCGGCGGGCCCGTCCTGACGGCCCAACCGGTTGCCGTGCGGCGTCACCACTCGACGGCCGGCAAGCCGGTTCGATCGCGCGCTGTCTAGCGGGACACGTCTGCCGGATCCTGCCCGACACGTTCGAGTTCGTCGAACTTCGCCGCCCCGGCCTGCCGCCACGAGGCGAGCCGCTCGGGGTCGGAGACGCGCGCCAGACCGAGCAGCGCCCCGAGCAGGGTCGCATCGTCGAACCCGTCCAGCTGGAACTCGCCGGTGTCGAAGTCGAGGATGCCGGCGGTGCCGAGCAGGGCGCCGCGCTGGTAGACCCGGTGGTCGCGTTCCTTGCGCTTCTTCCTGCGATCGTCCTGGGCCAGGCTCGCCAGTGCCGCCCGCGCGGTCTGTGCCTGGTCGTTGGCCTGTTCGAGCCGCCACAGCGCTTCGAGCTGGCGCTTGCTGGCCGGCGTGAGCGGGTTGTTGCCGGATTCGGTCTGTTCGACCAGCGAGAGCAGCGTGCGCTGATCCTGGGTCGGTGACTTGAGCGCCCGGAGCATCACGAGCCGCTCGTCACGCCATTGCTGTCCTCGTGCCATGCCTGTCGCTCCTGCCAGCGCACCGGCGGTGCTCCGTTGCGTTCGATCGTGCCACACTGACGGCCGAGCGCGGTGTCCGATCGAACGGCAGAGTAGCGCGGCCGGTCAGGCCGAACGAGGCGAAGCCGGCGTGAGGAATGCGCGCTTAGAGCTTTCTTTCAGAAAGCGCGCGGCCTGCCGGCGGCAAGGGAGCGGAGCGAGACACACCCGTGGCACTAGCGAGACTCAGCGTGAAGGTCGGCCCTCGCGGCAAGGCGGGGCCGCACGCGGCGTACATCGCCCGGGTAGGCCGCTACGCCTCGCGCCTGGAGCGCAGCGAGGAGCGACTGGCCGGTGCCGGTAGCGGCAACCTGCCGGGGTGGGCCGGCGGCAATCCGTCCGTGTTCTGGCAGGCGTCGGATGCGTTCGAGCGTGCGAACGGGACGGCGTACCGGGAGATGGAGCTGGCGCTGCCGCGCGAGATGGACGACATCGAGCGCGAGCAGCTGGTGCGGGAGTTCGTGGCCTCGGAGCTGGGGCAGCGACACGCCTACCAGTGGGCGATCCATGTGCCCAAAGCGTCGGACGGTCTGGAGCAGCCGCACGCGCACCTGATGTTCTCGGAGCGGCAGGTGGACGGAATCGATCGCGATCCCGACCAGTACTTCAAGCGCTACAACGCCAAGGCACCGGAGCGGGGTGGAGCGCGCAAGCAGTTCGGCACGGCGACGAAGCCGCTGGAGAGGAAGGCGGAGCTGGTGGCGCTGCGGGGCCGGTGGGAGACGACGGTGAACCTGGCGCTCGAAGAGGCGGGCCTGTCGGCGCGCATCGACATGCGCAGCCTGCGCGCGCAGGCCGAGGATCAGGGCCTGCCCGGGGAGCTGGCGCCGGTGCCCGAGACGCGGACGTTGCCGAGCCGGTGGCATCGAGGTGGCGCGCGCGAGGCGGTGCAGGCGGGGCGCGCGGACCGGTCGGCGGACGTGCTCGCCGAGCGGGTCGCGTCGGTGGTGCAGGTGGCGGGGCTCGACGCGGCGGCGTTGCGGGCAGCCCGGGAGGCGCGCGAGGCGTGGGACGCGGTCGTGCGCGAGGGCGTCGAGGCGGCCCGGGCGTCAGCGGCGGCCAGGCGCCAGGCCGAGGCGCGCCAGGAGGCCGAGCAGCGAGAAGCGCAGCAGCGCGAGATCGTGCAGCGCGAGCGCCGGCGTCAGGCGGCGCAGAGGCGCGAGGAGGCGCGACGCGCCCGGGATGCCGACGCGCGCGAGCAGCTCGAGACGGCGATCGCCGAGCACGTGGAGCGGTTGAGCGAGGGGGTGATGGCGCCGGAGCGCGAGCAGGTCACGGCGAGGCTGCTGGAGCGGTTCGTGTCGGATCGGCCCGAGCTGCTGTCGGGGCCGGCGGGCACCCTCGCGGCGTTCGTGCAGGCGTTGGAGCAGCAGGCGCCCGGGTGGCAGGAGCGGGAACGGATGGCGAGGCTGGAGATCGCCGCCTTGCAGGAGCGCCGTGCGACGCACGGGTCCTGGCAGGACGCGATCGGTCTTCGGCACGAGGTGGAGGCGGATCCGGGGGTGGCGCAGGCGCACTGGGCCGAGCAGCAGGCGAGGCACCGGGAGCTGGACCACCGAGGATCGCGGAACGAGCTGGAGGCCGAGGCGGAGGCCTGGACGATGCAGCACCCGGTGCGCAACTTCCTGGGGATGACCGGGCCACGGGATGCGTTGCTCGAACGCGCGGAGCAGGCCGAGCGTTCGCGGTGCGAGGCGGAGCGGGAGCGTGTGGCGCTGAAGCAGGCGTGGCAGCGCGAGGAGGCCCGGGTGTACGGACCGCTGCACGCGGGCAACGAGGCGCTGGGTGCGGTGCTCGGCGAGATCAGCGACCGACGCCACGTGCTGAACGATCGGATCGAGCAGCTGGTGCCGCGCGAGGAGCGGATGCGGCGAATGGAGGTCGACCGGGAGGCGCGTCGAGAACGCGGTCGAGAACGAGGCCGGGAGCGCGGCGGCGGGCTCGAACTGTAGGGGGGCGCTAGGGGCTGGGATGGGCGCCGGTCATCACCCGTGTCGTGCGTTGCGGAACCTCGTACCGTGGCGTTGCCGTGCGGGCCGGGTGTCGGGTAGGCGAAGGGGAGCAAGGGATGAGCAAGACGATCGAGACGCCGGACGCGACGGTGGCCACGGCCGGCGCCGAGACGGGGCCGTGCACGTTCTTCCTGGCGGACCTGGGATCGGTGTCGAGCAAGGCGGACGTGCCGAGCCTGGAGTTTCCGCTGTTCGCGCTGCGGGCGGGGGATCGGCGGGAGCGACGCTACGAGCGGGAGGGGGTGAGCATCGAGGTGCAGCCGGGCTCGAAGGGTTGCGCGACGCTGCACGACGCCGACCTGTGGATCTACTGCATCAGCCAGCTGGTGCACGGGTTCGAGCGCGGTCGGGAGGACGTGTCGCGGACGGTGCGGTTCACGGCCCATGACTTTCTCAAGGCGACCCGGCGTGGTGCGAGTGGTCGGAGCTATCAGCGGCTCGGAGCGGCGCTGGACCGGCTTGCCGGGACACGACTTGCAACGAATATCAAGACCGCCGGCATGCGTGAGCGACAGGGCTTCGGGCTTGTCGATGCATACCGGATTGTCGAGCGTGACGAGGACGAGCGGATGGTTGCCATCGAAGTCACGCTGCCTGACTGGCTATTTCGTTCGATCCGGGAGCGGCAGGTGCTGACCCTGGATCCCGCCTACTTCGAGTTGCGTGGAGCGCTGGAGCGGCGGATCTACGCACTGTGCCGCAAGCACTGCGGTCGACAGAAGCGCTGGCGAATCGGGCTGACCCTACTGCACGAGAAGGCCGGCAGCGCCTCGACGCGAAAACGGTTCCGGCAGCTGATGAAGCAGCTGGTCGAGGCTGACAACGTGCCGGGCTACCGGCTGGCGTTCGATGTCGAACGGGACCAGGTGACGGTGTACTCACGCGCTCCGGGTGGGCAGCTGGCAGCGCTGTCGGATTCGCTGTCCTGAAGGCCGTCTGAGCATCTTCTCGGGCACTGGAAGCACGTGCTTCCAGTGCCCGAGAAGGCTGTGGATAGCGCC
>ENA-ORXT01006619-ORXT01006619.1-marine-metagenome-genome-assembly--contig:-NODE-6619-length-10693-cov-3.160701_pt1 | contig 10693 bp, 9 predicted proteins | sample MGYA00237868_ERZ511482 | MGnify/ENA metagenome assembly ERZ511482
TGACATGTCGACCTGTCTTGTGTTGACCGGCCAACACCGGCATATGGCCCGCGGTGTGCTTAATCTGTTTGGCGTTAGCCCCGACCTTGATCTTGATGTGATGGGGCCCTCCCAAACATTAACCAGTTTGTCCTCACGGATTACAACTGAGCTAGCCCGCGTCATTGAAAACGAGTGCCCCGACACAATTCTCGTACAGGGGGATACAACATCAGCCATGATAGGCGGGTTGCTGGGGTTTTATGCTGGCTGCCGAGTAGGACACGTCGAGGCCGGGTTGCGGACGGGTAACATGGCGGCGCCCTTTCCTGAAGAATTCAATCGCCGCGTCATCACTCTCGGTTCGCATTGGCACTTTGCGCCAACACAAACCGCCGCGGACAACCTTGCGTCTGAGGGCATGCACCAAAATGTTCATGTTGTCGGCAACACTGTGATCGACGCAGCTTTAGAGATGGCAAAGCACATGACGCCTGGTAAAAAGGCGATGATGGCGCAGTTACCGTTCTTGGGAAATCCAGACCGTAAGACGGTTCTCATCACAGTGCATCGCCGCGAAAATATCGGTGCGCCGATGGCAGGTATTGCTGGGGCTGTGGCAGAACTCGCCAATTCGCACCCCGGAATTGATTTCGTTCTTCCAGTTCATCCTAACCCAGCAGTAGGGTCTGTATTGCGTCCTGTACTGGGGGCAATGGAGAACGTGAATCTGATCGCTCCTCTGGACTATGATCAGATGATCCACATGCTTGGAAAAGCATATCTTATCCTTACAGATTCTGGTGGAATTCAGGAAGAGGCACCCGCTTTTGATGTACCCGTGCTAGTATTAAGAAACGAAACTGAGCGCATGGAAGGGGTCGAGGCTGGATGCAGCCGGCTTGTTGGCACCGACCCCTCGAAGATATTAAAAGAATCCCAAGATTTACTCTTGAGCCCCGAAGTACATGAAAAAATGGCAAAAACCGTTAACCCATACGGCCAAGGTCACGCCTCACATATGATTTCGCAGATATTGGGGCAGCAAGCATGAGCATCCCAGATGTGGTGCTCGTCGGTTATTATGGTCGTGGAAATTTCGGCGACGACGTGCTAATGACCGTCACGCACAGTATCGCACGAAGTATTTTACCACGTGCGTCGATCGGCATTCGGCTGGGATCTGATGTGTCCTACCCCTCTCAGCTGATCGGAGAGGATATGAACCCGGTGTCTTTCGGAACGCGTGATATACATCAGTTGATCATCCATGGCGGCGGCGGTACGTTTTTCGATTTTTCGCCGCATTCTCTTGCAGATCGCGGGGTCAATTCTGTGCTCCTTTCCGGCGGTACGCGTGGATTTGTACGTATCGATCGAGCGTTGCGCAGGCTGACCAATAGATCCCGTATGTCTGCTTTAAATAGAATCGGACTTGGTTTAGGGATCGGAACGTTTACTCCAGGATCGAAGAAGCTACTCGCAGCGTTGCCGTTGCTTGACGACTTCGACCATCTATGGGTTCGTGATCCGAGCAGTATTTCGAACCTAGACAATCTATCCGTTGGACCCAGTGCTATATTAGGATCAGACCTCGCGTTTTTATCGGACTGCTGGTGCCCGACTGAACTCATACTAAGACCACGAGCCACAGTACATAGGCGCCCGAGGGTCGGGGTAATTTTGCGGGATTGGCCTGCTGGAAGTGGTGCAGATTTTGCGGGCCTATTTAGGCCCGTCATCTCAGCTCTATCGGCTCAATATGACCTGACCATTATTTCATTCGACCCTGCAACTGACAGAGGAACACTGCAGGCGCTAAAGGATTGGCCGCAGCAACAATGGCAAGCCGGGTCAACTAATTTGCAATCGTTTTTGAAGGCTCTGTCGGACTATGACGTGCTTCTCACATCTCGCGCACATGGTGCGATCTGCGGTGCGTGCGTTGGTAGGCCTTCGGTAATCCTCGAAATTGAACCAAAACTGGCAGCGATCAATGCCATGCTACCGCAGGCGACACGAATAGCCAGTCCGAGGAGTGATGCCGCAACGGTCGGACGGTTGATCGAAGAGGCCCTCTCAATTTCTGGTGACTGCATTGCGGAGGATTTCATAAGAAACAAAAAACTGTCAGAAGAGGCCCTTAGCAGAATTTTAGAAGGCTTAGAGCTATGACCTCAAAACGACGTCTACGTATCTTAATGTTAACGGCCTCATTAGGCTACGGTGGCTCAGAAAGTAGCTTTCAAAGGCTTGCCGACTTTCTAAGCAAACACTATGATATTACCGTTGCCCTAATGGCCAGGAATTATGGAAATACCGATTACTCAAATCAGCAATCTCCGATTATGCATAAAGTCATCCTTCTCAACGAAGCCGGCAAGAACCGACCAAAGCTTTTAAGAAAATTGCTACGTTGGCAGCGTATGCTGATACGGCTTCGTAGCCTCAAGTCAGAACACGACGTGTCAATTAGTTTTCTTTCTGGACCTAACCTGCTAAATGCCTTTGCCGGTATACCCCAAGCGACAATCGTATCGGAACGAGGATCAAAGCTTTACCACACGGGAATTTCACCGATACGCAAGTTTTTATGGTTGCGCATACTTGACCCAATGACCTATCGACGCGCTGCCAAGATCGTACCTGCATCCATCGGCTATGCCAGCGAAATCGCCCAGATTGCCGGGGCCATCCATAAGGTGAAAATTTATCCGATAGAAGGCGGCATAGATTCGGAGAGCCTTCTTGACAATGCAGAGGCGAATCCAGATTCTGATATCCTACGTTTCTGTCAGGGACCAACAGCGGTCCACTGTGGTCGGCTGGATGGCGGCAAGGGTATCCACCTCTTGTTGCCAGCATTTGCCCGTGTGAATGCGGCGCAACCAGACGCGCGACTACTATTGATCGGTGACGGGCCGCTTGCAAAAGAGATTGCAGCCCAATGCAAGGCACTCGGACTATCAGTGACCAACGATGGTGACCCAAAAGCGGCCGTATTTATGGCAGGTTACAGAGACAATCCAATTCGTCACTTCCGGCTTTGCCAACTTTTCCTGTTTCCCTCGCTCCATGAAGGATTTCCCAATGCCTTGATCGAAGGCGTGGCCTCAGGAATTTCTGTTCTTGCAGCTGACTGTCCATGGGGGCCACGTTCGATACTTTCTGGACCAACAGATGAGCTTTTAACCGCCCGGCCGGTCCACAAACCAGTCAAACTTACATATGGAAAATTGATGCCGTTGCCTGGAAACCCCTTGACTGTTGATTTTTGGGTAAAAGAGATGGGAGCTTCTTTAAAACATGAGGCGGCCCCGCTCAGTAGACAATGTCGCCGTCAGGCCATTGCTCGCTTTGATATTGAGGAAACTGGATTAAAGTGGTTGGCATTAGTAGAACAACTAATGGATCATAGTAGCTCAGAACAGGCAGTCGTTAATGGTCGAAACGGAGATTGATTTCTTGAGTAAAATAATTTTCATACGCACTATTAATCGGTTAGGTAGGCCATTTGGCATAAATCCATTTCCAAGAGCTTTCGAAAACGAGCTGAATGAAAGAGATTCATCTTCCCAACAAATTTTTGACCTTATACATCGCAAAAATTTTTGGGGCTCAAGCGAAAGTCGTAGTGGTGTAGGGTCTGAAAATGACTTCACAAGAGCCTACCGCAATGGACTATCTACCTTAATCATAGATTATAAATTTCAGTCAATATTCGACGCTCCATGTGGCGATTTAAACTGGATGAGCGATTTCCTCACGGATAATGATATACATTACATGGGTGGAGACATTTCACGAGAGGTTGTCTTTGAAGCACAGCACAATTACCCCGAATTGGATCTAAGAGTTTTTGATATTGCTCATGATCAGTTCCCTGACTGTGATGTTTGGCATTGCCGTGATTGCCTTTTTCATTTGCCTTTCGAAGCAATCTATTTGTCTTTTGAAAACTTTCTCCGATCCAGAATTCCGTATGCGTTGATCACGAGCCATCGCGCACGAGTGGTACACAAAAACCTCGATGTGGGTTACGGTGGATTTCGCTTTTTAGATTTGCAACGTGCCCCATTCTTACTTCCGGCACCAATTTCGCGAATTAGTGACTATAGAAAGGGCAATGACTTTCCGCGATTTGTTGGCTTGTGGAAAAGAGAACAGATTGCCGAGAGTTTAGCCGATGCTAAAACTCGCAGCAAAAGTGATCCACTGTGACTATTGAGAGAAAGCGCATCATCTATCTAGTAGATGGCTCAGTTGCTCGCACCGGTGCTCTGGTCTGCGCTCAAAATATTGCGCGCGTCCTTGCGGGCGAAGCAGAGGTTGTCTTGGTCGTGGCTAATGAAGCAAAACTAGAGGCCGTCGATATAGTACATTTTTCAAAAGTATTACGTCTGCCAATTCGACCCTTGCGACGATCTTTGGTGGCCGTGATCGGATACCTACCTTGGCTTTTGCTGGCAGCGTGTAGGCTTCGTCGTGCGATGCATGCAGATTGCTCAACTTACTTATTGATTAATGATTTTCATTTGATGCACGGGGCAATCGTCCGCTTTCTAGGTTATCGTGGGAAGATTTTCACGTGGGTCCGGATAGATCCGGCGGCGTTTGGGCGCGTTGCCCAGCTTTGGCTCAAAGCTGCACAGTGGTCGTCTAACGGAGTCGCGGCTGTTTCTCATTTTATCCAAGAGAAAGTCCCAAACGTTTCTACTCAGCTTATTTATGATGCAATAAATCCCGATTTCATAACCAAGCAACCAAAAGTGCACGCCCAGGGTCAAACTTTTGTGTCTATTGGTAACTATATATCAGGAAAGGGCCAAGACGTTGCCATCGAAGCCCTTTCGATTATTGCTAAAGATTGGCCTCATGCCTGCTTGGAGTTCTATGGCTCGGACATGGGTTTAGCTAAGAATCGTATTTATCGCGCAGCGCTGTTAGATCGCGTAAAATCCCTAGGCCTCGACAAAAGGGTTTGGTTTGGAGAATTTGAAACAGATCCTCGCGGGGTACTGTCAGGAAAACTTGCATCGCTTAATCTATCACGGTCAGAATCTTTCTCCATGACCGTTCTTGAGGCAGCTGGAGCAGGTCTTGCCGTGATTGCTACGCGCTCCGGCGGTCCTGAGGAGATTATTGTCGATGGACAGACCGGGTTGTTAATTCCCATTGGGGATACGTTAGCCTGTGCAGCGGCAATGACAAAGTTGTGCCATGATCCAAAACTGGCATCGCAAATGGGAGCTGCAGGACAGAAGCGAGTACAACAATTGTTTTCGCAAGAAACGTTTAAAGACCGTCTCATGATGTTTCTTCAATTGTGACAGTTCGGCTAGGGTAATAAACTATGTGCGGCATAGTCGGCATTATGAATAACTCCAAAAGGCCAGCTGACAGCCTTATTAATGATGTCGTCGCGATGGCAAATAAACTTGTCCATCGAGGACCTGATGCCGTCGGAAACTGGGTAGAGGACGGAATTGGTTTTGGCCATTTGAGGTTGTCGATCCTTGATCTCAGCGCTGCTGGGGCGCAACCGATGACCTCTGCTTGCGGTCGTTATATTATTGCCTACAACGGCGAGATCTACAATCACCTCGACCTGCGAAGAGCATTGGAGATAACGGGCGCGACATCAAAATGGCGTGGACAGTCCGACACCGAAACCCTGTTGGCCGCAATTTCCCATTGGGGTCTGGATGAGGCGCGCGGCCGTGCACATGGCATGTTTGCGATTGCCTTATGGGATCGTACCAAGAGAAAACTTAGCCTCGCGCGTGATAGGATGGGAGAAAAACCTCTCTATTGGGGGTGGGCGGGGAAGGATCTGGTGTTTGGGTCAGAACTCAAGGCGCTGCGCGCTCACCCCGACTGTCCCCGGGAAGTTTGCCGCAAAGCATTGGCTCAATACCTTCGCTTCATGTATGTACCCGCGCCGCGCAGCATCCATCCCGGCCTCTACAAGCTAGAACCCGGTACCATCCTCACGGTTGATAGCACTCCACCCACTACACCACCCAAAGAACCCATTCGTCCCGGCGGTCATCATGGTAGTCTTGGCATTCATCGCTATTGGGAGCTGAACGCAGAGATTGCTGCTGGCGCGCGTAATCCGATTGAAGCCGAAAGTGAGGCAGTTTCAATGATTGGAGATGTATTGGGTAAAGCGGTCCAGAGGCAGATGATCTCGGACGTGCCTCTTGGTGCCTTCTTATCGGGCGGCGTAGACAGTTCCGCCATCGTCTCGCTGATGCAGGCTCAAAGCCGACGACCTGTGAAGACCTTTACTATAGGATTTGACGAGGCTGCTTTTGACGAGTCACCGCATGCGGCAGCCGTAGCGCAGCATCTAGGCACCGATCACACCAATTTGCGCGTAACCGATGCTGATGCGCGCGAAATAATCCCAGATCTGCCGCATCTTTATGACGAACCGTTCGCGGATTCCTCCCAAATTCCCACCCATCTGGTCTGCCGTGCTGCGCGACAACATGTGACTATCGCTCTTTCCGGGGATGGTGGGGACGAATTGTTTGGGGGATATAATCGTTACATTCGTGGTCCCGATCTGTGGCAACGGCTCTCTCAAGTCCCGCGTCCGATTAGGCGGCTTGCGGGACGCGCCGCCCAAGCGGTGCCTGAGCATGGCTGGAACAAGTTGGGGGCGACCTATAACCGAATAAGGACTGAAGGTGCTGGGATTTCTAACTTAGGTACCAAGGTCCATAGACTGGGCGAGAGACTGCGCCTGATAGACAGTGTTGATGATCTGTACCGCAACATGGCAAGCACGTGGATCGAGCCAGAGATGTTGATCGCTGCTGATGTAACCGAACCAAATTCAAAACTCGACGACCCGCTGCCCGAATTTACCGCCGGCGATCCGGCGATGCGGATGATGGTGCAGGATATGCGCAGCTATCTGCCCGACGATATTCTCTGCAAGGTCGACCGCGCTGCTATGGGAGTCAGCCTAGAGACGCGCACGCCTTTCTTGGACCCGGATGTTATCGCGCTGGCCACGCGACTGCCGATAGGCATGAAAATACGTGACGGCCAAGGCAAATGGGCATTACGGCAAGTCCTTTATCAGTATGTGCCAAGAGAACTAATCGACCGCCCCAAGGTGGGCTTTGCGATGCCAGTTGGGCTTTGGCTGCGCGGGCCATTGCGAGACTGGGCTGAGGACCTTCTGTCGCACAAGCGTCTCACTGAGGAAGGGCTGTTCAACCCCGAAATTATCTGCAAGACATGGTCCGAGCATCTTTCGGGAAACCGGGATTGGTCAGCTCGGCTCTGGACTATTTTGATGTTTCAAGCGTGGAAGGCAGCACAATATGAGTAACATTGATCCTAAAACGGTGTCTTCGTTCGGTGACGAATGGGCACGTTTCGACCAAGAGGCTCTCAGCGATGCCGAACACGCTTTTCTTTTCGATACCTACTTTCACATCTTCCCGTGGGAAAAGCTTCCCGAAGATGCGGTCGGTTTCGACATGGGCTGCGGGTCAGGTCGTTGGGCAATGATGGTTGCACCAAAAGTTGGCAAACTAACATGCATCGATCCTTCGCCAGAAGCCCTTACCGTGGCTGAGAAAAAACTGGCGCAATTGAGCAACACGGTGTTTGTAAATGCGGGGGTTTCTGACGAACCGCTGCCTTTAGACAGTCAAGACTTTGGTTATTCTTTGGGCGTGCTGCATCACATTCCTGACACCGCTATGGCTCTAAGGGACTGCGTAAAAATGATTAAACCCGGAGCACCGTTTCTCCTTTATCTTTATTACCGTTTCGACAACCGCCCTCTCTGGTTCCGGCTGATTTGGCAGGTTTCAGATATCTTGCGTCGCGGGATCTGCCGCTTGCCCGCCGGACTAAAGTCAATTTTGACCGACGCAATCGCAGCGCTGATTTACCTTCCTTTTGCACGTTTGGCCCGACTAGGAGAGCGTCAGGGATTAAATGTTGAAGGTTGGCTGTTGTCCAGCTACCGTGGCACTAGCTTCTATACGATGAGAACGGACTCCCGAGATCGGTTTGGCACTCCATTGGAACAACGCTTCACCCGATCCGAGATAATGAAAATGATGCAAGACGCTGAACTTGAGGACATACGTTTTTCTGACCGATTCCCGTTCTGGTGTGCCGTCGGACGCAAGGTACAACCCACCCGATGAAAATAGCTTTGCTAACTAAATATGGCAATTTGGCAGCCAGCACTCGGCAGCGTTTTGAACAGTACCGGCCTTTTCTGCAAGAGGTTGGCTTTGAGTTAGAACCTCGTCCATTGCTTGATGACACCTATCTAAAACAGCTTTACGCGGGCAGGCAGCCGTCGCGCAGTCATATAACGGTGCGCTATCTTGACCGTTTGCGCTGGCTGCTTTCTTCACCTGAAGTCGACCTGATCTGGCTGCACTGCGAACTGTATCCCTTTTTGCCCGGCACTATAGAGGGGCTTGCACGAATACCGGGAAAACCGATTGTGTTCGATTTTGACGATGCGATCTTTCACAACTACGATAAACACCCGAAACGAGAAGTACGGAGGTTCTTGGGTCGAAAACTCGAGAACACTATTGGCGGAGCCGAAATGGCGTTTTGCGGCAATGCATATCTCGCCAATTACACTCGTCCGCTATGCCGGAGAACGGAAATCGTGCCTACAGTCGTCGATACTGAGGTTTTTCGTCAACCCCTCAACAAGCGAACTACCGGTCCGTTAAGAGTCGGTTGGATAGGAACACCGAGCACTTGGAACGAATATCTCATGAGCATTTTACCTATGCTAAAGGAAATCTTAGCATCAGGAACTGGCCAAATCGCCGCCATGGGTGCTGATGCCGATGCAGAAGCACATCCACTACTAGAATTGGTCAAATGGGCCGAAGAGAGCGAAGTTCCTTTTTTGCAAACCCTAGATATTGGAATTATGCCCTTGACCGATACGCCATTTGCGCGAGGCAAATGCGGCTACAAGCTGATCCAGTATATGGCGTGTGGTCTACCAGTCGTAGCTTCTTCAGTTGGCGTGAATCGTGAGATCGTCGAGCACGGTGTGAACGGTTTTTTAGCCGATACAGATTCTGAATGGCGATCAGCCATCGAAATGCTTCTCGCGGATACAGAATTGCGACGCCGAATGGGAGCGGCGGGACGCAGGAAGGTAGAACAACGCTATTCTCTACAGGTCTGGGGACCACGCGTGGCGCAAATGTTGCGCAGTGTCGCGGATGAGGGGCGGCGCAAATAATGCTATATATCGGGTTGACCACTTTTCTGTTTCTCTTGCGCTATGCGCTTGCGCGGGATCGAGGAGTGCGCAAACAGATCTATTTCCTGGTTCTGGTAACCCTCTTTATGTTTTCAGCCTTCCGCTACCAGGTTGGCTGCGATTGGTCGGGGTATTACTACCAGTATCTGAAGGCTGCGAATTTTGATTGGTCATCTATTACAGAAATCCGAGAGCCGATTTGGTGGGCGATTCTTGGGTGGATCAATGACACGGGCTTGCCTTACCCAGTCGCCAATATTGTCTCAAGCGCGGTTTTCTTTCTCGGCGTTCATGTTCTGGCGAGACGGCAGCCTGACCCACTCGGTTTCCTCGTCCTTCTATTTCCGATTTTGATCATCAACATGCCTATGTCTGGCATTCGCCAAGGGGCAGCAATCGGCCTTCTGTGCATTGCCTATGTGGCCTTCATCGATCGCCGTCCATTGTGGCTCACGTTCTGGGTTGTGCTAGCCACCGGGTTTCATTCGAGCGCACTAGTATTTATGTTGCTCTTGCCAATTTCAACGGGGCGCTTCACCCAATACCGCTTGATCGTCGCCGCGGTGCTTGCCGTCCCTGGCGTGCTCTTTCTCGCATCGAGCGAAGCTGCAGAGCTTGCAACAAGCCGCTATCTTGAAACAGAGCTCGACGCAGCAGGCGCTATATTTCGCGTCGGCCTCCTGGGGTTGTCAGCGCTTTATTTTTTCATATTCTTACGCAAGAAATGGCGCAGGACATGGCCTCAGGATTATAGCCTTGTTGTCATCGGGGCGATTGGGATGGCGCTGATGATTCTTCTGATCCCTGTCTCCTCAGTAGTTGGCGACAGGTTTAGCTACTATTTAGTCCCCATCCAAACGATGATCTTTGCGCGATTTTCATTTTTACCATTTCGTGCCAACGCGGCTCTGCATTCGGCGCTTCCATATTTGATTCTCGTGCTGATCTTCACAGTCTGGACACAAATGTCCGGGATTTTCGACCGTTGTTACAACCCATATCAAACCTGGCTGTTTGGCTTCCCCGAGTCAGGGTCGTCTGGTTTCTAACGTCGACAGCCAATCGCCGCACTAATAAAGTTTTTGAGGCTGACATGGCCGGGGTTTTAGTGACCGGAGCTTCCCTGCAGAGACCTACAATCAAGTTTTTTGTTGGATGTCGGGGACAGCCACTCACTGTCCGTCAAGATCCGTACACCCCGGAACAGATTATCGCGATGCTGCGAGGAGAAGACAAAACGATCCTGCGAATCGCTTTTGATGAACGAGGTCAAATTATCTGAAGTCGAGAAGACAGGCGCGATCTGTCGATCACTTGGGGTAAGGTCCCACAAAAGCATCCGAAACGCGGTAGGTTGTGGTTCAATGACGGATGCTGCGTACGGCTGAGTCCGCAGCATAAGGGTCATGTCTGGTCGTATGATTTTGTCGCCGA
>ENA-ORXT01006620-ORXT01006620.1-marine-metagenome-genome-assembly--contig:-NODE-6620-length-10691-cov-6.951856_pt1 | contig 10691 bp, 7 predicted proteins | sample MGYA00237868_ERZ511482 | MGnify/ENA metagenome assembly ERZ511482
ATATGCACCATCATCGGCAGCGCGGTTTCCTCGGCCACCTGAAGTGCGACATCGAGGGGCGACATGCCGTTTATGCCCGACGTATGCCGCCCCAGCCGCACCTTGATGCCCACGATCACATCGCGGTTCGCCTCGATCACCTCGACCGCCGTGACGGGGTCTAGCAGGCGCATGTCCTCCGCCTCGCCCACCATCACCCGGTTCGAAAATCCGAAGATGCCCGCATGGGAAACATGCAGATACGCGAGGATGCGCACGGGCGACGGGTTGGCAACCCTGTACGCGATGCCCGGGAACGAGTCGATGGAGAAGCCCGTGGCGGGCAGGGACGCCACGGCGGGGAGGAGGGTGGAGCTGACCGACTGCGCGGCAGCGACGCCGCGGACGACCGCCCGCACTTGAACGGTGAGGAAGTAGCTGGTGACGATGCCGCCTCTGTTACAGGGTGGAGGGGGGTGCGGGGGTGTGAACATTGGGGCAGGTAGTCCCAGAGCAAGCGAATAGGCGGGAGGTTTCAGCACCACACAGTAGAGGGGAGGGGGGAGACTCAGCGAGGCCGTGTTTGTGGGTCAGTTGTGGAATGAGGGAAACGCGTGCATCAGGCAGTGACGCGAAACGTGTCGATCTCGGCGCGACGCGCTGTGGGACCCCCACCACGCGGCCTCAACTTCAAACGTACTTGTTGGTTCTGGTGTAGAGGTACAGGTTGAGGAGCGTTACGTCCTTGTCCCCCGACCCGTACTTTTCCTTGAGAAGATTCGTCAACCCCTGTGGTCCATGGAGACGAGCCGTGGGCAAGAACAGGGCAGGAAAGCAACGAACAGAATGTGCAGTCGGACGCCAAGGCCTGCCGAGCACGGAGTCGTGGTTATCAGTCGCCGTTCCTCAGACGCATCCGTTGGACGCGCTTGGGGGCCGCCCGACCGTCTGCCAGGTGCGCCCCAGTACCGGTCAGGCCCCCCCCCCCCCCCCCCCCCCCCCCCCCCCCCCCCCGCGTCCCCACGGTACCTTTTGCACATTTTCCGCGCGCGACAGCACGACCGCATACTTGTCGTTTGAGACGGTGTACTGGACGGTCAGTTCGGCCACGTCCGCCACCTGCGACGCGGGCGCCGTCGCGGTTGTTTGGATAAACATGGCGGCCGCGCTGGCGGCCACGGCAGCGACCGCCGCCGCCGCCGCAGCGGCGAGCAGCGCCCAACGCAGGGGCGCGCGGGCCATGGCGGGCGGGGGTCGATGGCGGTGACGGTGCTGCCGAGCCGTTGCCGAGGGAGACGGACGGCGCGGCACGGCGGACGGGGCGTGCGCTCGTGCCGTCGTTGCGGGAAAGAAAGGCCTGCCGAGGACGCCGGCTGTTGGCCGTCCCGTGCGCGTCGGTACCCCCAGCGCACCGCCTGCGCGGCGCCGTCTCCAAGGGAGCGCCAGCCCCCTGCCGGCCACGGCTGCGTGCGGCGGGTGCGGCGCCCCCCTCCCGCGACGTGGGCGCGGCGATCCGCCGGCAGCGCCGACGACCCTCCCCCCCCCCGCGTGCCGTGCGTTTCGGCGCGACGGTCGGGCGGCGGCCAGACACGGTCTGCGACGGGGCCGCGACCGTTTCGCACCGTCAGCGCCCAAGGGGTCACACAGAGTCATGCGCGCCGCTGCCTCCCCGGCCGTGAGATCATGCCCAGATCGCCGGCTACGACATCGTCAGAAAAACGACGTTCCGAACGAGATCCTGGACGGGAATTCTGTTCACGGACCGGCTGGACAGGAGCCGAATCTGTTCACCCTTCCGTTCGAGAACTGCAGACTGAACCGGAGGAAACACCGTTCAGGAAAATCCGTGCCAGGCTCTGGCCGCCTCCGCGGCATTAGCAGAGCAAACACGAGGTCCTTTTTTAGGCCATGCCTACAACGGACCAATGGGCGTGCTAGATTGAGTTAAGCACCCCATCTCCCGCTAAGCAGGAGATATCTGCTGCCCGCTGCCTTGAGGACTATGCAATTGCGTCTCGTTGAGGTCCGAAGGCCGGGGCATTGGTCGCGCTGAGAGAGCCAATTCTCAAGTTGGCGACTGCACGTCTTCGCCGCGGTGTCCCGTCATCGACGAGCAGATCTGCTCCGCACCGCGGTTGCCATCGTCGTAGTTGTGTGTCGTGTGTGAGGCTGTTTGAGTTGCCTGCCCATCGTGTGTGACATGCCAGGTATATCTTTGTGCCGCTTTTAGGGGGAGGGGGGGGTGAGGTGCGGATCCTTGCGTCAGTTGGTGGCCGCGCCTCCAGTGCCGCGTCCTCCTCGTGTAGGTCCTTTTTCACCCGCACCTCACCCCCGTCCGTTCCCCTACATCACCTTCGCGCTTGGCTGCTTCCTGTTTTCCATGTTAATTCGCCCACCTGTGTCTGACTGTTGACTTCCTTCGGGGGTGCAGGATGTGGGGGGGGAGGTTGCGTCCCTTTGTAAGAGGGTTGGGGAAGCTGTTGCTTGCAGCATCGTTTGTTTCTCGAGTGGCTCGCAGCTGACCTGAGGATGTGACGCAGGCCTGCAGATGTGGCGCAGGGTCGTGTCATGATATTTTGCTTCCGACGGGACGTCTTCTGACCGTTTCCCTTTTGCTATGTTGTTCCGCCTGGATGTGTCTGTGTTTCTCTTCTTGGTTTATTTCTTGTTCTCGATTGAGTGTGGCTTCCCAGGACGGGGGCCTGCGTCTGGGCCAGGGGATTGTTGGTTGGCGTCCAAGTGGTGCTGGGTGACGGGCTTGGCTCTGTCTCCGCTTTTGCAACGGTGCAGATGGGGGTGGTAGTGGCTCTTTCTCACATCTGGGGTGCACTGCATCTTTCATGGGGCGTGCTACAGAGTGAGTACCACCCATACATAAAAAATGCACCGTACGTGAGTAGCATGGGAGTGCGGGAAAAAAAAAGCAACAACGCGCCGTACAGCAGCGCCGCGGCACCTGATCCGCCCCCCATGCCGCAAGAGTAAATGCACGTGTGTGGCAATGGATTTCCACCACGAGCCATCGGTCCTTACGGTGTGCTTCTTAGCAGATTTGAGCCCAAAGATGCGTGGCAAATGTGAGAGTCCCGTGACCCAGAGCCATGCACCTGAACATGTATGGAACGGGAGTCCTGGCCGTTCGCGAACAGGTCCTGGACGAAAGGCTGAACGGGAAGAGCCCTCGTCCAGGGCGTCGACTTTTCTGACGATATGCGGCCGACCTGTGGTGTGCCGTCGCGGGGCACGCGTACCAACCACGGTCGGCGTCGCGCCACGCGACGGCCGCGCTCTATCTCCAGCGCACTTGCTCTGCTTCCCGCTCACGCTACCACTACGCGCATGACACTGGTCAGGAGGCACGGGCGCCCCAGCTGCTGACCACTTACCCGGCCGCTCACCATGACGGACTCACGCGGCAACCTTCTCGGTCGGCTGCACCGGCCCCGCACGTCGACCGCCCCGGGCACAAAGCGGACAGTTCACCAGGGAGGCAGGTTCCCACGCCTACGATGCAGCTAGAAAGCCCAATCAGCCACGGTGAGCCACCGCCACTCACTGCCCACCAACTCGTGGCCCGCTGGTCGGCGCCATCCGCTCCCCGCCCCCCCCATCAGTTGCGACAACTGACGGCAACCGCCGCCCGCGCCCACTTGCGGGGCTGGTCGGGGCACGAGCCGGCCCGACCCGCCCACCTCAACGAACCGGAGGAGCGGGAGGGGGAGTGAGGCGGGTGGGGAGGGTGAATGCCCCCACTGCGCGCCGCACCGCAGGGCATGGGCGGCAGGGGGGAGCAGGCGGAACCGTACGCCACGATTCGGTGAGTGGGAGTGCCGTCACCAGCAGACGCGGGTGCGCACTCCGCGAGGCGCCACCCCGGCAGAGGGCCGTGCCGCAATTCCGGGGGAGGGCCCCTCCCGAGTCTCCCGGTCGGACGGGCGGGCGGCCAACGGGCCGTGCCTGCCACCTGGCAGCCGTATTTGGCGTCGGATCACCACGGTCCCTGCCCGTGCACCGCCACTAGGGGGTCAACCGGCCAATCGCGCTGGCGCTCCTCGGCCCACGAAGCTCGTGACCACCGTGGTGACGGCGCGGCGGCGGGGGCCGGCGACCTCTCCCCCCCGCCACCACCATCAAGTGTCAGTTGCCGCCCGTACTGTAGTGGTGAATCATAGACGTTACTGGAGGGGAAAAAGCGCGGGCGGCCGCCGCGCCCGCGGCGGCCCCGCCGCCCGCCCACCGACGGGCGGCGCCTCGGCAGAACACTGCCGAGCCTCTTGCCAGAGGCGAGCCGTGGCGGAAGCGTCTGGCGACCACGCACGGGGGGCGTTCCCGCGCGCGCGAGCGGCGACCGGCAACAAGGCGAAAAAACAACCGGCGGGACGGCGGGTGTTCCCGACGGGTGGCGACGCGCGGCACGGCCGCGGCGCCGCCGGTCGGCGGCGACGGCACGCGGCGTGGCACGTCGCGGCCAAAGGGAGAAACAGCAGGCGCGCGTGCGGCGCGCCGCCGCCGCGCCCGTGCCCGTCGGTTAGGCCGTCACCCAAGGGGCGGCGCGGGGTAGACAGCCACCGGCGCGGGTGTGTGGCGCCGCCACCGACTGGCGGGCCGACGCGCGGTGCGACGACCGTGCGCCGGCCAAGGTGGTGGCATGCCACGCGTGCGGGGCAGCCGCCCGATGCCGGCGCGACGTGGTACAAGACTGATACCTTGCCCTTGCGTTGCCTGCATGGTGCTTGCGGGTGTGTGCTGCTCCATGTCCCCCCTTGCCTCGTTGCACCGTGCCCTCGCCGCCGTGGTCTGGGCAAACGGACGCCGTGCAGTCTTGTACATCAGCACGCAAAAGAAGCGGGCGTAAGCACCGGGCGCCGTGGCGGCCGCCGCCGCCGGCGCGCGGTCGGCCGACGCGAGGCGCGTGCGGCCGACGCGGCGAGCGGCGCGGCTGCGCCCGTGGCCGAGCGCAGAGGACCGGGGTGGTACACTGGTCGTCGGCAGGGGCGGCTCCCCGAGTGAGTGCGATCGGGCTCTGTCAACCAACCATCAAAATGGGGAGCAGACCGATCGGACGCCCGCGTGGCAGTGGCGTGTACCCACGTGCTCGCTCGTACAAGAGCGGCCACAGAACGGCACAAAGGGGTACCCGACGCATGCTCGGTGGCGTGATGCCCAGTACCCTCCCCACCTACCCACCCAGTCCCGCCCCCCTCCACGCACTCACCCAGCCCCGCCCCCCCCCCACCCACGCGCCCGTCCAGTCCTCCCCTACCCACCACCGGGTCGCCGCTGCTGCTTGAGCCACACTGGTTCGGCCACGCCCGCTGGATCCTGGCGTCAGGCAAATCGGATCGGATCAAACATATGAGTCAAATGTCACACTAAACATATTCATGACCAATAAGAGCTCGCAGGTCTGATCTACGTATTCTGTAATCGATATTAATATCTGTTCAGCGTTCACAGTTGGACGACGGTGGCCCGACATTGTGGACAGTTTATCAAGTAGCCTCCGCTTCGAACCTGCGCACATCCTCTGAGACGGGATCGATTCGTCCTTCCTTACGCCACGTGTGCCGACCGTAGTGGTGCTGCTGCGCCATGCGATCGCCTGTGTCGATGCGGCAGCGGACGTCACCGCCCTGTTCATCCCAGTTGACGCATCCTTTGTCGGCCATACCCCTTTTCCCCGTCTGCTTTGGCGCCGCCCCTTTGCGTCTGCCTCGTCGACGCCGCCATGGGCGCCAGACCGCCCCCCCCCGAACCCGCCCACATTTTTGTCTACGGCACCCTCCGGCCGGCGTACGCGCGCATGGCCGGCTCTTCGGCGACCATGAACCCGCCGACACTGCTGCACGACCTTTGCCGCCACGTCGGGGAGGCGACATTACACGGTGCGTTGCGTGCGCGCCATTGACTGGGCGCCGGTCGCTGGTGAGTCGGCACGTGCGTGGTGCGGCTGGGCACGGCCGAACCCCGGCGAGCTGCGGAACCAACTCGTGGGTGTTGCCGAAACAGGCGCTGACCGCGCGTGCCCTCCCCCATGTTTTTTTCAATGCCGTTGTCAGCGCCTGTTTTCTTCCTGTACCTCCGTCTTCCCCCCCCTCCGTCATCTTGCCCCTTTCAGGCTACGCGCTCGTCCACCTCGGCGCCTACCCCGCCATCATCCCTGCCCCTCCACCGGCACGTGTTATTGGCGACGTGTACGCTCTCCCGTCGCCCCCTCCGGCAGGGGCGATGGCAACGCTCGACGCGTACGAGGGGATTGGCGACGAATTTCCGCCACCCCAAGAGTACCGCCGCGTCGCTGCGACGGTGGTGCTCGCGCGCAGCGAAAAGGGCGGCGGCGGCGGGGACGGCGGCGGCGGCGGCGGCGACCGTACGACGGATACTCGCCCTGGTGGTGAGGGCGGCGGCGGCGGTGACCGCACCCTTCCCGCCTGGATTTACGTGTACCTGTGGGCGACCGACGGCGGCACGGTGATTGACGGCGGGGACTGGTTGGGGTGGATCGCCGCCCGAGCGGCGGCGGGGGGCGGACCCGAGGCGGGTCCCCGGTCGGCGGTGGGGGTGCCCGCCGCTGATGACAGCAAGAAAGGGGTTTAGACACATCCGCCGGGGCGGGGGCGTCGGGATCCCTTGGAGCGCCGGCAGTCGAGGTGGCAGGATGCTCAGGACGGGGTCTACCCAGTCGGCGCGGTCGGACGGCTGCGCGGCCGCTGTTGCTCCACGGGGGCGTGCGATGGTCTCTCATGGGATGCGTCTACCCGCTCGTTGCCGTGCCCCCTGCCCCTGTTTCTCGTGTCCATGCCGCCCTGTGTCACCCCCGGCACCTCCCCCCTGCCAATCCCTCTTGGCCTTGACGCGCGTCCGGGCGGGAGCTGCTGCATTTTCGGGCGGCGCACCGTCGCGGCTGCCTGCGCCCAAGCTGCTGGTGTGCGCCGCCCCCTCCATACCGTCGGGCAGATAGGTCTTCCCGACGATGTGCCGGTCATGGCCTCGTGGTTCTGTGCCGAATTTGTGCCCGACATGTCGACGAGGGCGTCTGCAGCCGCAGCGCCGTGTGATCCATGGTGGTGATCGTGTGCCGCTGTCCTCGACGGCCGCCGCCTGCGCGTCGTCGGCACAGGGTTATGATCGCCGCGTTCGCTGCCCATGGCGGCCCCGCCTTGGCGTCGCACCCAAAGAACGATCGGCGGGCTGTTGATGACGCGGATGAGCGCTTCCTCCGGAAGACGTCGAGCGCGATGTCGAGTCGGCTGCCCGCTCTCGATGTCGGCCAGGCAGGACGCTCGCTAGCACCTGTTTCCACAGTTCTCCTCCCGGCCGCCTCACCTGCCCGTCCCTGGTGATGGCGTTCTGGGCAGCGGCGGCAGCGGCGGACGTGGCAGCACCCTCCTCTCGTCTGGTGCGGCGTGCGGGGGTATTCGGCGGTGGCGGGCTGTGCGGACGTCTATACGCCACAACGTGGCTACTCACGCCAGGGGTGCCGTCCCGCGTGGCCCGTGCCGTCCACACTGCCGTCGCTGACCCAACTGCTGGTGTCGTCAAGACCAGGTCAAGAAGAACAGCCCCACGATTGTGTCTGCGTTTGCTTTTTTGGCGTCTTCCCCCCATACCCCGCCGCCCCCTCAACCTCAATAGGGTGACAAGTTGAGCACGTCGACGACCAGGTGGATGGCCAACGCCGCCGCGTGCGCGGTGCCGCAGTCGGCCCACCCCACCCCCCCGCCCCCCCCCGGCGGACACGCCACCCGCCCGAGCGCGTCGCTCGCCACGTCCCCGGCCATGCTCAAGCCCGCCCACAGCGGGTGCCGTCGCGCGAGTGGCCCGCGGAGGGTGATGGAGGCGATGACCTCGCCGGGGCCCGCCGCCGTTTCAGGGAGGCCGAGGAGGGAGAGGGTGACGGCGGCGGCGGTGAGCAGTGGGCGGCGGTGGTTGGGGTGGTTGGGGTGGTCGGTGTTGGGGGGGAGCTCAGGATTGTTGATGAGCTCTGTGTGTTCGGGGTGGGGATGGAGTGGGAACGGGAGGGACGGCTCGCTGTCTTCGCTCACGTCCGAGGGATGAGGAGGGGCGGAGAACTGGTCTCCAGCCGGGGTCGGTGTCGACACGACTCCGCGACGGCAAGGCGAAGGAAGGGGAGACACGGTCGGTCGAGCGGCCCGTGGCGGCGCCCCGTCATCAGACGGCGACCGCCGGTGGTCGCGGCGGGACTGTGTCGGTGCCGCCCGGCAGCACGGAGAATTCCGAGAGTGGAAGGGTGCAATCACAGGGGTAATAAAGGCGGGCGGTGGCCGCCCGGGGTGCCCGCGACCAGAGGCGACGGCGGCACCACTGGCCGGCCGCCGTGGGGCCCAGGCACGGTGGCTCATGGTCGCGACGGGGTCGTCCTACTTGATGGCCTTGCGCGTCCAGCGCCGGGGGTGGTGCGCGTTTAGTGGCCGGGCGGAGTAGGCCGGCGGCGTCAGGCGTCGGTCACGTCGGCGCGACGGCGTCGTCGTGGGCTCAAAGTCAGCGGCTGCGACGCGTCGGTCACGGGGCTGAGGCGGACGACGGTGCTGCGTCGTCGCTCGCGGGCAACGTGGGTCCCTGCAGCGACTTGGTGGTCAGTGCCGCCCCGTGCAGGCCGCCTAGGCCGCCTGCACGAGGCGGTGTTGTCGACGGCCGCGTTCCCACTGGCGGAGACTTTTCGATACCATCAGCACCCTCCCGCCAAACGCTCGGTCCACGTCTACACGCCCATCAATGGCAGAGAGTGTGACGCGCGGCGGCCACGACAGTGGCCGCCGCAGTGTGTCGCTTCGGGGCGGACACGACAGGCGCCCGCCAGTGCAGCGGTGCCGCGGTCCGACATCGGCTGTCTGTCGGCGGCGCAATCGCATCGGGCGTTAGCGGTCGAACGTGCAAATTGGTTGGTGGACGGCACAACGGGCGGCGGTTCGCTGCCACGCGGCGGTTGGGCGGCCCCGGCACGTCTGTCGGCGCGTGGCATTGACGTCAGGTCTCGCTCGGTGCACGTGTGCGCCTGTGGGTGGTGGATCGGGGGGTGTTCCAGTCACAGCCGCGCAGGCGCCGCCGGCTTGGGCCCCGGCTTCGGCCATTCGTGCCGGCAGCTGTGGCCGCTGACGGCCGCCACCGCACAGGGGTGAGCGCTCCATGCGTCACCGCTGCCCCCCCCCCTGCTTGCACGGGCCTGTGGCGTCGCAGTGAGCCCCACGCCTCGTCTCCACGACTTGGCCGCAACGCAGCGCCTGTGGCCGCCGCGTCACGGTTGGCGTGCGCCTGGCGGACACGGCGACAGACTGGGGTGGTCTGGGCGGGGCGCAAGACCATGCACTCAGGGCCACACACGCTGGTGCCTGGATGACAGAGGAGAGGGATTCTCTGTCTGGGTGGATGATCCATGGTGGTGTGTGCTGTATAGTCCCGGTGTGGCGCGTATGCGGCTAACTGTGTACACGTTGGGAGGTTGGGCGGTGGATGTGGCATCCAGTTGAGCGGGGAGGGAGACACCGCACTGTGACACGAGCCGTGTCAGGCTGACGTTGAATTCGGCGGACGGCGGCGTCGTGATTCCCTTTTTTACAGTTTTTATTTTTTTTTGGGCTTCCCCCCCCGAAGAAATGTACAAAGATGCAAACGAGAAGAGGAATCACGCACGTCAGCGGCAAACGAGCAGACGAACGCTCCAAAATGAGAGAAAGAAGCGACCTATACAGCGGAAGTAATACAGGGCTATGGTACAGAGATATACACCGCGGCGCACGTCAACAGGCTCGAACGCAGAGCCGACGCGCGCACACAAGTCACCCAGGGTCACGCCGGCCGGCACGAAAAGCACTCGGCCGCTACACGTGACGCAGTGGATAAGCATAAGCAGCGCCCTCCTACGGTCTGCGCACTAGTGTACAAGATATGGTACAGGCCCGCCCGGACGCAGCGGCCGGGACGCGGCGGGAGTCGGACGCGCACGGAAGGCGGGCACGGGTCAGCGACCACCATCGCGTGACGGCCGCGGCGCCTGAGGAAGAAAATACAACACGACACGAGGTGGCGGCAAAGACCGTCCCCCGTGCACGTTGTCACCCCCCCACCCCCAAGCAGGGGGTCCTCCTCAGTAGGGCGACAGGTTGAGCACGTCCACAACCACATGGATGATCATCGCCACCGAGTGCGGTGTGCAGTCATGGAAGAGCCCCGCCGTCATGGCCTCGGGCGGGCAGGAAACGTTGCTCAGCGCCTCACTCGCCACATCCCCCGCGATGGACAAGCCCGCAAACAGCGGGTGGCGGGACGCGAGCGGCCCACGGAGGGAGATGGACGCGAGAAGCTCGGTGACGCCTGCGGCGCGGCCGGGTAGGCCGAGGAGGGAGACGGCCATCGTTACGGCGGCGAGCAGGGATCGCCGCTCCTGGTTGACGGCCTTGGGCGTCACCTCCCACTCGTGGCAGGCGGGGCAAGGGCGCGCGTCACCGTCGCCCGTCTCGGCCGCGTCGCACGCGTCCGTCGCAACGTCACGGACCGCCGCCGCGCCCTCGGCGTCTGCCGTGGCGGCGCCCACGACGGGCGTCGTCACGCCGCGCACATCCGTGGTCACGACCGAGTTGGTCCCCTTTGGCGGCGCGCCCGGCGCACCCCCTCCAAATGTCACGACCGACGGGTGGGCGGGCAGCAGCGGGTCCACCCCCCCCCCCCCCGCGGGGGCCACCCCCCCCCCCCCC
>ENA-ORXT01006622-ORXT01006622.1-marine-metagenome-genome-assembly--contig:-NODE-6622-length-10690-cov-3.901724_pt1 | contig 10690 bp, 8 predicted proteins | sample MGYA00237868_ERZ511482 | MGnify/ENA metagenome assembly ERZ511482
CCGTTTCCGGTTTTACTGGTAGACTGCCATCGTTCCATTTTGTGACGGTGGTGATGCTGAGGCCAGCAAGCTTCGAGATGCCGACTAAATCCTTTCTTTGTAACTTGACACCTCCTTTCTTTTTTGCCATAATAAATGGGTTTTATTACGTGGTTAATATGAGTTATTGATTTACAATCATACTACTTTTTATTTGTTATTTAACACTAAATAATTAAATGATTTCAATTGCGTTGTTTTGAGGAAGAAGGATGGGGAAAAGGAATGGAATAAGGAAGATTTGAAGTAAGGAGGAGGGGTGGAACTTTTGGGGATCGATGCTTCTGATTAGTCGAATACAAAAGGATGAGTCAATAAAATGAAGTCTAGTAACTTAAACCAGTAGCTCAAAATTTTGATGTCAGCTTCTTGTGGATGGTCACCAGTGACGGGAGTCAGTCGATGTCGATGCCTACGGAACTGGGTGACGGGAGGTTCGTCCTGATCTTGACTACCTTTGAAATGCTGTAACGGAAGACGCGGCCGGCTATTCATAAATATTTGTTCCTTCCTGCTCTACAGCATAAGCATGCGCTGGGTTATACCACTTCTAGTGATCTGCCCGGAGGTAAAATCCTGTACATTGATTGTGATCCCTGGGGATCAGAAAGGTCGCTTTAAGAATGGGAAGTTTATGGTGACGGACTGGAATGGAGATACGGATTTCTTAGAGACTGGGTCTAGGAAAAATAGATGGGTTTCGGCGGATTAAGGGGTTGCGGTTGAAATTTTTTGGAACGAATTGTCTCTTTAATCGTTAAGTTTTGTACTGGTCTTTTTATTTATATAATATTTAGTTCTTTATAAAAGGTACCTAAATGATTTAGATAACGGGTAATAGTGAAGTAAAGGAGATATTGAGGGATTTCTTATAGTACTAGTTAAAGTGTTAAGTTTTTAAAATTACTATAATAGAGCCTACTCAAACAATCTAAATAATGACTGATATGAAAAGATAAATATGATATTTGTATTAATTTTACTAAATTAAGATTTAATTATTCATAACTTGCAATTGAGTCCAAAAGTTTTAATAATGGGAAAGGTGATCGACTTTTTTTGAGAAAAGTTGGAGAATTATTGTTTATATTTTTGTTATCATATTATTCTAAATCCATAAAATAATGAATCAAACATTGTTAACAAGATTGTTTAAATCTATTGATGGTAACAGGAACCCTGCTTTAATAAAAGTGACTAAAACGATTATTGAAGACGAGAAAAGAATAGGACATGAAAAATTAGCAAATAAGCTTAAGATTATTCTTGAGAAAAAATTAGCCACTTTCGAGGAAAAGGGACCATCCTTAAAAACAATTAGAGAAAAGGAATTTAAAGTACCTGTAGATAGAAGATATAGATTACCTCTTGCTACACATATCGAGCATGAGTATTTACGGCACGAAATGGTGCTTTCATCAGAAGTAGAAAATAAAATTCTAAGAATAGAAAAAGAATATCTCTCGAGAGAGAGATTAGCTCATCATGGTTTAAAACCTAAAAAGAAAATACTGTTGTATGGTTCTTCTGGTTGTGGAAAGAGCATGGCAGCAGAAAGAATAGCTTGGGATTTAGGACTGCCATTTTATAAGGTTCGGTTTGATTCAATAATATCTTCCTATTTAGGGGAGTCTGCCTCAAACCTAAATGTCTTACTCAAAAGTATTGAAGACTATCCGTGTGTTCTATTACTAGATGAATTTGATATTATTGGAAAACAAAGGAATATTACCTCTAATGATGTTGGAGAAATACATAGAATAGTTAATATCTTATTGGGATTGCTAGAAGACTACGATGGTGAAGGAATTTTGATTGCTACCACAAATTTAGAAGGTAGTTTAGATAATGCACTTTTTAGAAGGTTTGATGATTTTATCGAGCTACCAAAACCGACAAAAGACGAGATTGCAGAGGTCCTAAAAAATACATTTTCCGCATTGAATATCAGTCAGAAAATTAGCTTAAATTCTTATGCTAAGAAGATGGTTGGAATGTCCTACGCAATCGTTGTGAAAATTGCGAGAGATGCAGCTAAAAAGGCAATTATCAATTCTAGTAATTTTATATCTACTAAAGATGTGAACCAGGCTTTAGAAGAAAACAAAGCTATCAGTAAGTAATTTTATGGCGTCATTTCCACATCTCAAATTTGTTCAAAAAATATTTGGTAAACCACGTTTTTCTGGAGGAGGTGGTAATCATAAGGTGTCCATTCAAAATAAGAAAAACCGGAAAAATCATAGTAGTGCTCTTTCAAGCATTACTACCAAAATAAAAAGAGAATGGGCCAATGCATATTTTGAAAGAAGAGAAAAAGAACTCGCTCCTTTAGAGGAGGAAGTTATACCTGTCTTCCTTAAAATCAATCCTAAGCTACTTAGAGATAAAAAATTCGATTTACAAAATTTTGGAATTGAAATTATTTCGGAAGAGGATGACGGGTTTATCATTGGGGCATCTTTAGATGACTTAAGGAGTCTAAATGAAAAGATAGAAGGATTTGTTTCTAAAGAACATGGTACGGGTAAGATTGCCGATTTATGGGGAATTACTGAAGGTGATAGAAAAGAGTGGAAGCCTAAATACATTCTGTCTGAAGAACTTTATTCTAAATGGAATGATATACAGGATAACGTTCTCTATAAATTAGAGGTTAGTATCGCGTTTGATAAGCCATTAAGAGGAAAACCAGATTCAACAATACAGGGAGGAGAGGCAAGGTTAAAAAAATACTGGGAAGATTATGATGAAAGAGATGACCGATTAAGAGAACGTGAAGATAATTTTAGACAATTTATTAACCATTATGGCAAGATAACGAGTTCATTAATTGATCTGGAGGACAGCTTTGGTTGTGAGGTTGAGATTATTGGAAAAGGATTAAAAGATTTGGTAGTTAATTACCAGTTTGTTTTTGAGGTAGTGGAAGTAGAGACTATAGAAGTAGCCATTGGAGAAGACGAAGAAGTAATTCTTGATGAATTTAAAATTTTACCTCCAGAGAAGGATGCCCCCATAGTAGGTGTAATTGATAGTGGTATTATGGAGGAGCACAAATATCTATCGTCTGCTATAAAAAGAGGTAATTCAAAATCATATGTGGTTGGCGACGTATCGACTAGTGATAAAGTGAGAGGTGGTGGTCATGGAACCAAAGTTGCTGGCGCCGTACTTTATCCAAACGGAGTAAGCAATTTAAAGGATAATTACCAATTGCCATGTTTTATCAGAAATATAAGAGTCTTAGATAAAAATAATTCTTTGATAGATATTTATCCTCCAGAGTTGATGAAAAAAATTGTTGATGAAAACGAAGACTGCAAAATATTTAACCTTTCAATTAATTCAAGATCTCCTTTTAGAAAAAAACACATGTCAATCTGGGCAGCAACTATAGATACTTTAATCAATGAAAAGGATGTTTTATTCTTGATATCGGCTGGTAATATAACGAGAGATGATATAAGGCATTATTTATCTAACGAAAGAAATTATCCCAATTATTTACATGAGCGGTTTTGTCAGTTGAGTAACCCTGCCCAAAGTAGTTTTGCTTTGGTTGTTGGGTCAATAAATCATGCAGAATTTGAGGATGTCAATTGGAAATCATTAGGAGGAGCTGGAGACATCTCAGCATTTTCCCGAATTGGTTCTGGGATCTGGGGAAAAATTAAACCAGATGTTGTTGAATATGGAGGTGGTCTTGTTATCTCAAAAAATGGAGTAAATTCTTTAAGAGAAAATCAAGAGACTGCACCAGAATTAATTCGTTCAACATTACATGGAGGAAGTGCTTTGGGAAAAGATAGTGCAGGAACATCGTTTGCGACTCCTAAGGTATCTCACTTGGTGGCACAATTAAAAAAGATATATCCAGATGAAGGAGTTAATCTACTGAGAGCTCTCATAGTTCAAGGAGCTCGATTGCCTAACAGTTATTTTGAGAATCCAACAACAGAGAGCCTCAGATACTTTGGTTATGGTTTGCCATCACTAGACCGTGTTACAAAAAATACTGATTCTCGAATTACCTTCTATAATTCTAGTACCATTAAAGCAGAAGAGGGACAAATTTACTCCTTGAGAATTCCAGAAAATTTAAGGAGCCAAGCTAACGAATACGATATCTTGATTGAAGTTACGCTAGCTTATACTGCAAAGGTTAGAAGAACTCGTCAAAGAACAAAGTCATATCTTTCCACTTGGCTTGATTGGTCTAGTTCTTATCTGGATGATACGATTGATGTATTTAAGAATAGAGCATTAAAGGAAATTGAGGGGAATAAAGTTAAACACGTTAAAGGGTCTGGAAATTTGATTAAGTGGAAGATCAGGGAAAACAAAGTTTGGGGAGATGTAATGGAATTTAATAGAAATAACAGTACTATTCAAAAAGACTGGGCTATTATGAAATCATTTGATCTTCCAGAAGAGTTGTGTTTAGCGGTTAGAGGACATAAAGGATGGGATAAGAACAAAGAAGAAGTTCCATTTGCTATAGTAGTATCAATTGAGGTACTTAGTGCAAATATTCCGATTTATGAAGAGATTAAAATAGAGAATGAAATCGAAATTTCAGTTTAAGAATTTCATTTGAAAGATTATGTCCCTAGTGCCTCTTCAAAATAGACATCTGATTTTTTTCTTTTATGTCGCTGTACTAAGCTATATATTTCGATCCATCTGTCCCCTTATTTAGGCTTGTTTTGCTTCCTGTTGGTTTATTCTAAAAACGAAGAAGTAAACTGAAACACGTATCTTAAATCCTATTTGACAATCTACAATAAACATCGCTAAATCTAGCTAATTAATATTTGTTGCTTTAAAAAAAGTTAATCCAATATTTTTGTTTTAAGAACACATTATTTGTTTTTTATAAATATGTAAATTATATTTTATATATTTGAACTTCCGCTAATATTATCTCCACAACCATACTATCTGAAAATTGAATTCTAATAATAGAATAACATTTTAAATAGTATGACTATGGATGATCAAAAAATCTTGATCCACTGTGATAAAATATCACCAGAGGAACTAAAAAACCTTATCGAATCTAAATTTGCTTCCACCGACGACATATCTTTTGTTCTGGAGAAAGCACCTGAAGGTGCTCGACCGTTCTCGCCTATAGTTATTAGTGCGTTAATTGGTCTTGTTGGTGTTTCCATAACGGTGCTTGCTAATGTTCTTATTGAGACACTAAAAGCAGTGAAGGCTTTTGAGAGCTCCAGTATTATTATCAAGGCTAAGGGTGGAAGAGAAATAACGCTACCTATTAATACCCCAAAAGAAAAAGTAGAGGAAATGCTTCAGCTGATGAAACGGCTAGAGGTCGAAGAATTAATAATCGATTAAGGATTAATTATGATCGACCAGAATATAAAAATACTTTTCATAACCGCTAGCCCTGATAACGAAATTCCTATTGGATATGAAAGCGAATATAAGGTGCTCAAGGAAGCAATAAAGAATTCTCCAAACGCAGATAAAATAAAACTGGAATTTATTCCTGCAGTTAATCATCAGGAAATCTTCAATGCTTTTATGGACTATCAACCCAATATTATTCATTTTGCGGCTCATGGGTCTGGAACGGGTAATTTGCTTATTGAAGACTCTGAACATGAAAAAGGTATCTTGTACGAAAAGGGGAAAATGGATTTACTATTGAGGAATATGAGTATAAACGTGGAGTGTATCGTATTGAGTAGTTGCTTTTCAGATAACGCCATAAGAGTAATCCATGACCAAGTAGAGTACATTGTTAGTTCTCCTGGTTACCAGTACGAATTGGAAGCAGTAATATTTGCTAGAGAGTTTTATAAACATGTTTGTAATTTTTCCAGTTTTTTCGAGGCTTATAGAATGGCAATTCTTTCTCTTGGAACGAATAGTATTGCTCCACGAGGATTACCTTCTCTATCAGGGAAGAAAGTACCTATTCCTTTTAAACCTAAAATTGAAAGTCTAAAAGAAACTTGCTCAAATCTGAAGACATTAGAGGAGGAGCACAGATTAAAGCTGGAGAAAAATTGGGCCGATCAAATTCTTTATCGGGATCAAATTTTTGGAGACTCCAAATTTTCCGATATCCTTCGGTGGTTAAGCGATTGTAAGGAAATTCATAAGACTAATATGGTCAAACATTTCGTTCCGGATCGAAAACCAAACGACAGGCAAACGTTCCAAAATGATATGGACATAATTATGTGTTATTTGGAAACAGCACTGTTGGAAGAATCAAATAGCTGTCTCGAAGAACCAGATTTTACCTGTTCGTTGGGAGATAAGTATCCTTACGAAGAGGCTTTAAAATACTTATGTAAAAGGTTACCCGAAAGTATTTGTGAACCGGCAAGGAAAGAGTTCAAAAAGATGACAACGCTGCTTCTAGGTAGGTTACATTACGAGAAAGTTTAAGGAATATTTTATCTAGGCTATTTTTTTTCTTTTCTCGATCTGCTTATTTAGTTTCTCCAATTTTTTCTCCATCTTCTTTATCTCGCTCTCAATTTTTTTTCTATTCTTAATTGCAGCATTCATTTCTTTAAGAAGTGTTATTCTTTCCTTGATCAACTTTAGATATTTTTGTTTTGGGTCCATAATTTCAGAGATTTGGTATTGATTGAGTGTATTTGACATTATTTATTTTTTATATATGACTCGATTTCTTTATCAAAGAATCATCTACAAAAGTTAAATTTTACTTAAAAAAATAGTATGCTTTTATAAAAACGGAGTTTAAAAGACTGCCTAAATATAGTGAAAGTTATCACTTTTAGATAATCAATCTAGGTTATTTCTCTTTAGAAAAAACCTTTCCATGTGAAGACAGAATTCATAGACGCGGTTTTTAAATAGTTGCTCCTGGACCAGTAGAATTATTCGGGGAGACTAAAATCAATAAATAGATATCACAATCCCCGTCACCCCACCTAGCGATTTTGGGGGAGATCCACTTTTTGTTTTTGTAATATCCATGTTTTTCATATCTTTACAGTATCCTACCTTGAGAAAACTTACCGGATAGAGAATGTGGCGTCTGTTTGATGCCTATTTTACTTTCCATATTACAATCATCACTTTTTTATTATCCTTATTTCAACCAAATAGGAGCTTGACTTCTATTGCGGAGCCTCAGAAGTATGTAGTAAATCAAAATAATATACTAAGTCTGAGCTAAACAAAAAGTGAGGTCAGAGATAAGAATGCGTCCGGTACAATATTTACTTACACCATTAAACAACAGACATTGAAAAATAACAACTATTCTGACGCCATAAATTTTGCAAAAATTTTAAAGGAAGTAGATTTAGGAAATAAGGTAAATCTTGGAAAATTTAAATTTCGAGGAAAAGAAGGTGTCAAAAATTCAATTCAGTACAATCAATCTGATGATATCGACTTATTGGAGAATACGCACGAATATACCTTTCCACTATCAAAGGGAGATTTACAAGTTTCATTGCAACTCTACGAGAACATGAGTTATCACTACAGACTATTTTGCTACACGCATTTTAATGGGAAATCGGGAATGACTTTTTCAATGAATTTGACAACAGAAAAAGAAGGTAATAACACTATTTATCTGACCCAGAAACTTAAATTTATTGAACAATACAAAACAATAAGTAAAGAACTCGCAAAAGATCATAGAAAACAAAAACAAATTGCATTTTCAAAACTATTAATCAATCTTGGGTTGGATGTAAACGATAAAAACGAACTGATCCTAGGAACCTATGACCCAGTAAAGAAAGAATTTGGGGACACAAGTGCTAAACAGTTTCTGAATGACTTTATAATGGTTGCAATTTTAAAAGGTCATTTTCAAGGAAACAAAGGTTATCAACTTGAGAGATTGCCAGCTTATAATAAGTTGAAATAAATTTATGCAAACAGACATGCATTCGAAACCAAGTAAAGAGATTCATTACATGAGAAGAAAATAAGTATAAGACAGTCTACAATTTTAATCGCTTTTATATGAAAATAATAAATAAACTCCTTCTAATAATACTAATCTTTGCTTCGTGCGGTAATCCATCACGCCAAAATTCAAATGCTTATGAAGACCATACTTCTAGTGAAAGTTATGGCTATGAAGATGGAGAATACTGCGCAGAGATAAAATATTATTATAGTAGATCAGGAACTAATTCTGAATATACCCTAAAAGTGGAAATAGAAGATAATGAACTGGTTAAGATTTTTTGGTCAAATGGTGGTTGGCTAGATGATAGTCATTTTGATCCTGTTGAAATTTCAGACGGTTCAGCTAGCTTTGAGAGCGATAAAGGAGTGGAATATGAGGTGGAGATCATCGGTAGTGAGGAAGATTGTAATTTGTCTTGGAACTCACCGAGTGAAATGTCTTTTATTCGCCAGGCAGAAAATGAAATTTGCCCTAAATGTGGTGAAGCTAAAGATTCTTACGATAGCTACTGCGATGACTGCACAGATGAAATAGAAAATACTTGTTCCAGATGCGGAGGATACGAATATTATGTTTATGGTGGTTTGTGCTCATCATGTCAAGAGGAGGATGAGGAGGAGGAAGAAGACGAAGATTGGTAACAAATGATATGCTCCGTATTATTTCCAGCAAAAAACAAATAACCCTAAAAAGTGACCCCAGAACTCCAAAACAAACTAAACAAATACGCCCTAATCAACAGAAAATATCAACTGTTTGATAAGACCCAATTCTTATCAACCTTCTCTAAAATTGAAACGGAATACTTAGCAAAAGCCTGGCAATACGGCTCCGATGAAATTCAGAATAAGGAGATTATAAAAAACGCAAACGAACTACCAAGAAAAGGCAAAAAAGAAGTCTCTAATAGATTACTAAAGTTCAACTCTGATACCGATGACTTGTTTTATTATTTGAATAGTAAATTTGATGTAAAGGAACTTAAGCTGGATGAGGAACAAATTGAAAGAAGGCTAAGAAATACTTTAGCGAAAAGACATCAGAAAATCCTTGAAGCGGAAATTAAAAAGGAAGAGCGGTCAAGGAAAATTCAAGAGAAGGTAACGGAGGTTAAAAGAAAAGTCATTTCAGGAGTAATGATGGCAATTATTCCTGTGCTGATTGTCGGCTTTCTGTTTGGTTCACGGATTATAGATGGGTTTACGCCAGTGGATGTGCTGACTAATCGAATCTATGAACGTGAAGTTTACGAATTCAGTGGCTCTATTTGTAGAGACGGATCAACAAGTCATTCTCAGGGGAGAGGAACTTGTTCCTGGCACGATGGAGTTCGACACAAGTTTTATGAAGGACAGCATAAACTAACCAAACAAGAATGCAGAATTTTAGCAAAGGAAAGGTCCTGGATTGATTGAAAAGGCGAGACCGTTCCGTTAAGTGTGTCTGCGCGGTGGCTTCCTTTAGGATCGAGGTGCGGGCGGCCAAAAGACACATTTAACGAAACATCCCAAAAGGCTTATCCAAACCTTTATCCACTTCAACTCCATTTTCCTCCCCCAAATAACTATATTTACAATCCAATAAACATACATCACAAAACAAACAAGCACACCAAAAAATGGCCATAAAAAAATCAGAATTATACAGCTCCCTTTGGGCGAGTTGCGACGAACTCAGAGGCGGAATGGATGCTTCGCAATACAAAGACTACGTGCTCGTCATGCTGTTCCTCAAATACATCAGTGATAAATGGGCGGGAGAACCTTATGCCCCCATTACCATCCCGGAAGGCTCCAGCTTTGCGGATATGGTGGCGCTCAAAGGAAATCCTGATATCGGAGATCTAATCAACAAGAAAATCATCGCGCCCATCGCCGAGGCCAATGAGCTATCAGATATGCCCGACTTTGATGATGTCAGCAAACTGGGGGACGGAAAGGAAATGGTGGATCGACTGACCAATTTGATCTCTATCTTCCAAAAACCAGAACTGGATTTCAGTAATAACCGCGCCGATGGGGATGATATCCTCGGGGATGCGTACGAATATCTGATGCGGCACTTCGCCACGGAGAGTGGAAAAAGCAAGGGACAGTTTTATACGCCGGCGGAGGTGAGTCGGACGATGGCCAAGATTATCGGAATTAGTGACGCCCAAACGAGTGCGAATACGACTGTATACGATCCCACCTGTGGCTCGGGTTCGCTACTCCTGCGAGTAGGTGCGGAGGCGGATACGAAGGTGACGCTCTACGGCCAGGAGAAGGAGGCGACGACCGCCGGACTGGCGCGGATGAACATGATCCTGCACGATTATCCGACGGCGGAAATCAAACAGGGCAACACCTTGGCCAAGCCTTTATTTGAAGAAAAGGGGGAATTGAAAACGTTTGATTTTGTGGTGGCTAATCCGCCTTTTAGCGACAAGCGTTGGGGCAGTGGCTTAAACTTGCCGGAGGATGGTAAGTATAATCGGTTCGCAGATTTTGGGATTCCGCCCGCCAAGAATGGAGACTTTGCTTACCTCTTGCATATTTTACGGTCCTTGAAACGCAACGGGAAAGGGGCCGTGATTTTACCACACGGGGTTTTGTTTCGGGGGAACGCGGAGGCGGAGATTCGGACCAACTTGATCAAGAAGGGTTATATTAAAGGGATCATCGGTTTGCCCGCCAACTTGTTTTACGGGACGGGGATTCCGGC
>ENA-ORXT01006623-ORXT01006623.1-marine-metagenome-genome-assembly--contig:-NODE-6623-length-10687-cov-5.045146_pt1 | contig 10687 bp, 5 predicted proteins | sample MGYA00237868_ERZ511482 | MGnify/ENA metagenome assembly ERZ511482
TACTTATACAACTGAAAATGGTTGTGAAAGTGATGCAAGTACTATTACAGTTACTAACATTCCTGCAATCAACGTTGTATTTGTTAGTACAGATCCTGATTATGCTACTGGTACTTATACTGCTACATTTAGTGTAGCTGGTGGTTGTGGAACATATATGTCAAATGGTAACCCTGTAGGTGACGAGATCACTGTTGTAGGTACCATTGGTTCTAATGTGTCTATCACTGTTTCAAATACTGCTGATTGTGCTTGTCAAGATTCTGATACGGCTACTGCTCCAACTCCAGAAGCATTTACACTTACTGCTGATGTTCAAACAATTGATATAGAAGCTCAAGGTTCTTCTGTTTGTTTAGATGTAACAGCCAACGATGCAATCCCAGCTGGGGCTGTTATCGCTATTGTAGATGCTCCAACTGGAGGTACTGCTTCTGTTAATCCATCTGGATGTATTGATTATACAATTGTTACTGCTGGTTGTGGTCCTGCTGTAGATTCATTCACTTACTCTGTTACTGCCGATGGTGTTACAATGGTTACAACTGTTGTAATTAACACTGTTTGTGGAACGTCTAATTTAGCTGCTTTAGTTGAAACAGTTTGTGATGATGACACAGGTAATTTCGATGCGGTAATTTCATTGTTCAATATAGATGCTCCATTGTTCTACTCTTTCTGTGAAGATCCTTCTACAGTATTTGGGGTAACACTTGATGGTTCATTCGGATTTGTAACAGTTGGTCCTATTCCTTCTGATCAAGGTGAAGCTTCTTCTTACTGTATTCAGTTTGAAGATATAAACGGTAACCCAGTATCTATTTCTAATGAGACTTCAGGTGAAGCTGACTTTACCGATGGTATCATATCTGCTAATAGTGTAAGTTGTGTTAAAACTGCAATCGAGTTGGTTGAGTTTGATGGACGTACAGAAGCAGAAGGTAACTTGTTATACTGGGCAACTGCTTCAGAAATTGACAACGATTACTTCACAATCGAGCGTAGCTTAGATGGTTTCGTATTCGAAGCAATTCAAGTAACTGACAGCCGTGGCAATAGCAACGCTGTTCAGAACTACGAGGAAATGGATTACACTGCTCCTGTAGGCGTAAGCTATTACCGATTGTTGACTACTGACATAGATGGTAAAACAGAAGTTGCTTCTCAAGTAATTGCACTTGAAAGAACTGCTGGCGCTTCGTTTGAGGTTTCAGTTGCTCCTGTTCCAGCTACAGATGTAATCACCGTTACTTTCAACTCAGTTACTACTACTACTGCTACAGTTAGAATTTTAGACATCGCTGGTAAGCTTATCGCTACGCAAAACGTTCAGACTATAGAAGGTCTTAACCAATTGCCAATGGATATTAGAAGCTATGCTGCCGGTTCTTACTTCTTAACTGTTGAGAAAGATGCAGCCATCGCTACTACAAGATTTATTAAAGAGTAAATCTAATAGTTAGCGTAAGCTATAAAATCAAAACCCTCGCTCTGAGTAATCGGAGCGAGGGTTTTTTATGTTATGTCTAAATGAAATATAGGGATACTGAGATACAGTAGACTTTCAAACTAATTTCTTAAAGCACAGCGGTCTATAATCTATTAAAAATCAAATAATTGGATTCATTAACACAGTTTACACTAGGAGCAGCCATAGGAGAGGCGGTATTGGGCAAAAAGATTGGAAATAAGGCAATATTGTGGGGTGGGCTTGCTGGTACTATTCCAGATTTAGATGTGCTCTTAAATCCATTTGTAGATGCCATTACCGAATTATCTCTACATAGAGGAGAAAGCCACGCCTTTTTCTACATCCTAATAGCAGCACCAATAATAGCTTGGATGGTCTGGCAATTTTATAAAAATAGAACTTCTTATAAAGATTGGATGCTGTTGTTTGTTTTAGGAATGATTACGCATCCAATGCTTGATGCTCTAACTACTTACGGAACACAACTGTTTCTCCCTTTTAGTAATGTTAGAGTGGCGCACAGCAGTATTTTCTTGGTCGATTTCTTTTATACGCTGCCTATGCTGTTGATGCTTATAGCCGCTGCATTTTATAAAAAAGAAAGCCATCGAAGGCATCGCCTCAATCACATTGGTTTGTTTATCAGTACAGCTTATTTATGTTTTACCCTTGTTAACAAAGAACTGGTGACCCATCAGTTTGAAAAGGCATTGGAAGCACAAAACATCTCTTATAGGGAAGGGCGGATTTTTACACAACCAACTCCTCTAAACAATTGGATGTGGCAAGCCACTATTGAAACAGATGAAGGATATTACTTTGGAATATTTAATTGGATTGATAGGCGACCAGAATTTATCTTTTCTCCCAATAACCACGAATTGCTTAACCAGGCTGAAGGAAGTCAGGCTTTGGATAGACTAAAATGGTTTAGTAATGATTATTATATAGGACAGGAAAGAGAAGGGAAGCTTTTTTTGATTGATGCTCGTTTTGGAGCAACTGCTGGATGGCACACCAATAAGCCACTTTTTGTATTCAAATTTGAATTAATAAAGGATAAAACCGATACTTGGGACATTGTATTTGTCAGAGGTCCCGATGACGATCTTAACATGATTTGGAAAGAGTTCTCTACCTATTTGGTAGGTAAAAGATTGGATTGATGATGAATTTTATCCATAAAAAAAGCCAGCTTGCTCAAAAAGAGTAGACTGGCTTTTTTAGTGAAAAATCAAAAATGAGTTAATCTATTTTAATTAGTTTAACTTAGAATTAATTGAGTTTTGGATATTTTAAAGAGACTGTTATATCTCAATATTTCTATACAAGGTTAAGTTTAAAAACCAAACTGTGCAAAGAAAGTCACGCCTTTATTGTTTAACTCAGGAGCTTGTACAGCCATATCACCTGTCCAATAAGTATTGTTATTGATGTTTGGAATACCTTGATGATACAGAACACCCAGCGCAAATTTACCTTGACGACCACTTAAGGTACCTCCCAAAGTCCATCCGTAGTCTTCTGTAGCAAACCAACTGGTTTCTCCATTGATCTCTGGCTGATTCAATAGGTCTAATTCTGTTAAATCGTTGTTGTTGTACTGTTTGCCTTTACTATTGAACAAATAGCTGTAATACGCACCTCCTGTAAGATAAACTCCACCACCAAATGGGCTGATTCCAATAAGCGCTTGCCCTCGTAAGTAGTGGTTGTTGATGTCTACATAATCATTGTTGCCATTGGTTTCCCAACGATAGGCTTGTTTGGCATATAGTAGTTCAGGTTGAAAATAAAATCCTTTGGCAATATTAAATCTTGAATAAAAACCACCTTGCCAAGCTTTTCTTTTTTCATATAAATTGGCGTTTTCATTGGTGATTACCGAAGAACGCCCTGTTCCAATTTTCCACCCAGCGACGACTCTCTTAAACTCCTTTTTGGATTTAGGTTTAATGTCTGTGCTGGTATGTGCTACTGTATTTTTATCCGAAGGAACTGCCTTTAAAATAGGCTCAATATCTCCTTGTAGCTTATCAATATCTTTGTACACATCCCAAACAATGGTTTTGCCCTTTCCAGGTTTTACTTCCTTTCCTACATCTCCACTCAAGTTTTTAGGTCTGATTTCATTGCCATCAGGTGTTTTAAAAAGCAATGCGACAGAATAAGTCTCGCTTTTTTTACCAAAAAGGTCATAGGTTACTAAAATTTTATCATCAGATGAGATCAAATCAATGTTCTCAATATCTTGTGCGAATAAGCCTAAAGAGAGAAGCGTAAGTGCGAAAAAAGAAAATAATTTTTTCATGTTTAAATACTTTTGTTTGTTGAGTTTTGCGATTCTACACAATAATAGACGACTCAAATGGATAAACGTTTGAACACGTAAAAAAAAAAGAGGCAACCGTTCCAATAGAACAATTGCCTCTTTTAAAGAATTTGTTTGTGCAAGATTTTTTCAATCTCTAATTAACCTACTTAATTATTTGGAATCGTCTAGGTTAAACAACAAGGAGAATCTAAGGGTGTTTTCTAGAGGGTTGGTTGCAGTACTGGTTGAAGTAGGAACCAAATAACTAAAGTTCAGCCCAAAAACGCTGTATTTTAACCCAACGCCCAATGTAACATACTGGCGATTTCCTTTCGTACGGTCTTCAAAAAAGTAACCTGCTCTCAAAGCAAATTGTTTGTTGTACCAATATTCTGCACCAACAGAAAACATAACTTCACGAAGTTCTTCACCTGCACCTCCTGGAGCATCAGCAAAAGACCCAAAAATACCACTAAATAAGGTTTTTTCTCTATGGTCAGGAACGTTTGGATCGCCACTTAAGAATAGTGTATCGGGAGTAGGGACCAGTAGTTTGTTTAAATCAACACCAATCATCAACGAATTGTAATCGTCTATGTCCATAGTATACGCTGCGCCAATACCAAGATTAATAGGGATAAAATCTCTTATGTCGTCTTCAGTATAAGAAACTTTATTACCTATATTGGTTATTGCCGCACCCGCAGCAAATCTTCCACCATTTGCCGTCCAGTCGACATCGTTTTGATAATAAACAGAAATATCGGCAGCCACCGCATTGGCTGCACTGATTAGACCGCTATTGGTTACCTGTCCTTTGGCAAGATTAGAATAAGCGTACTTTAAGGTCAATCCAGCAGACAATTGTTGAGACAACTTTCTCGAATAAGCTAAGTCAATGGCTAGTTCGTGTGGATTGAATTCGTTGAGATTTATACCAGCCTCATTGGTAAACTGAATACTACCCATATTGAAATAGCGAAAAGAAACGCCAATGGCTTCTAAGTCACTCAATTGAGTATAGCCAGAAATGTGACCAATAAACATATCGGGAACCAAAGCTTTCAACCAAGGAGTATAGGTAATAGACAAACCAGATTGCTCTTCTGCAAAAGCCAATTTTGATCCATTATAAAAGATGGAAGCAGGATCGGCAGAAGTTGCAATACCTATATCTCCCATACCGCCAGATCGTCCATCGGGATTGATGCGTAAGAAGGGGAGTGAGGTAAATACAGAGTTGACTCCTCCGTTCAAATCCTCGGTAGATATTTGTGCTTGTGTTGTGTATGACATGGAACTGCCTAAGAACAATGCCAATGTGAGTGTTAAACTAAATAATTTATTCATTATATGCTTTAGCTATTTTTTTAAATGTGGATACAAATATAAGAGGTAAAAACCTCTAGCCTAGTTCCAGTATAAGAAAACTAAAAAAATGTGAAAATATTGTATAAAAAGTGTCATTTTTACAAAGACTGTTCTATTGAATTCTTGTTTGAATTAAAAGGCTTTCAATTATTATAATGTAAAATAATCAAAATGCAAGTGCGCTAAAAGATACAAAGCTTGGATTTTACTTAAAAGTTGTTCGTGAATTTTTAGTGAAAATTCACGAACTCCCGTTATTTTAATAAAACCAATTTTTGCGTTTCCGTAACCGACTCATTCTGAGAATCGGTAATGGTAATCTGATAGATGTAAACTCCTCTACCAATTTGATTGCCAAATTCATCTAAACCGTTCCATTCAATATGGTCGATTCGGGTTCCTTTACTCGCCATTTCTTCGTGAAAACTTTTAACCAGTCTTCCAGAGATGGTGAAAATTTGAATCTTTACTTTTATTAAATCTCCAGGTCGATTGTGTTCCAACCAGAAATTTGTTTTATCGGTAAAAGGGTTGGGATAGTTGAGGATTCTAGCCAAAGCCAACTCAGCAGATTCTGCAACAACAAACTCTGAAAAAGCCTCTCCTGAATTGTTGTAAACATCCCACGCCTTGACTCGCATGGTATGCAAGCCTGGTTCTAAATCGCTTAAAGGATAAACGACCTCACCTTTCTGAAAATTGTCTAACTCAGAATTATAGTAATTGTTCAGAATAAAACGTTGGTCGTTGGCAGAATCTTCTTCATCCAAATAAGCTGTTAAATCATGTCCAATGCCTGTACCAACTGTATTGATACCATTTTCGTCTTCTAGTTTGACAATGAGCGTTGGGTCTTCATTTGTCAATCCACCAAAAACAAAATTTTCATCGTTAAAATAAATGCGGACTTCTGGTCCTTCATTGTCGGTATTGACGGTATTCGATATGCCTCCAATAATAATATCGGTATCATATCCTGCAGCAGTCACATCGTCTTGTACTGCAAAATAGCTTATTTTACCCTCGCCATAGGCATACGAAATGTCTTTGGGGACAACAAATGAGAATGAAAACACCCCATTGGTTACACTGGCATTACCTCTAAAAATAATATTTTGCTGTAGTTTATATGTTTCAGGGCAGCTCAATTCAGGACCATAACAACCATCACCTGTATCTGGATCATAAGTGGCTGGAAGGTCGTTTCCAAGGGTCGTGAGTGATTGTTCTTTGTCAAAGATTACAGGAGTCAATATTCCATTATAATCGCTCACCAAGTTGCCATCTCGGTTTATAATTTCACCACTAATGGTTACTTTATTTAAGGCTCTTGCAGTATCGTTTTCGGCTTCCAGTGTTTCATTGAAAATTTGAGTGGTCTGAACCCCATAAGTAGGGAAATTCAAGGTCAATGCAGGATCGCCAAAAAGGGCAAATTTTCTGGCATTGGAGGCACTACTGGTAATGGCATTTTTTGCCTGCATAGTCGCTATACCCAAAGTGGGGTGTACTCCATTTTCAGAATTAAAAGCACTCAGCAAGAAGTTTTCATTGATGTCTTTATTGGCACTCGCAAAAACCACTCTTACCGTTGAAACAATGGCGATTGCGCCGCCATTTGGATTGGTCAATAACAACTCACCCGCAGAATGAATGTCTGGGTCGTCTACTTTGGTAAAGGTACAAGTAGCCGTAATAAAAAGCGGCAGTTTGTCGAAGTTGGTCAAATTAATAATGTCGTTGCTGTTCAATACGTTTTCCTTACACCAACCCGTTTCTTTTCCATGACCAGCATAATTCATAATAAAAGAGCCATTGAAAATTTTATCTTGAATCGCTTTATTTACATCTGGATACGTTTCTCCACCTTGACCCGATTGTTGGGTAAAAGCATCTAAATAAATTTTATCAATATTGTAATTATTGAATAGGTTTCTAAAAATTTGGGTATGACTTTCGGTGTCTTCAAAATGCAGGTTACCATCGCCATCATCGGCGACAAAGGTGAGGTTGTTGGTCCAAGCGCCCGTAGAAGCAGGCGATTTATAGTGTTTTATTTTATTAATAACCCCTTGTGCTTCATTGGCACTTCTAACAGGGAAGCGCCCAATTCCAATGTCTACTCTTTCATTAGAGCTGGTTAGATTATCTCCTTCATTGTCGTCCAATAAGCCAAAGAAATCATCGGAACAAAAGTTGGTTGTTTTATTAAAAGGCTCTTTACTTTCAAAAATGGGCACAAAATTCTCATTTGTTTGAGCAGTATGATTTAAATTTTTAAAGTCATAAGAACAATCACCAAACAAGAGTAAATGTTTCGGCAATTGATCTTCTGTTTCGGCACGGTCGTAAAACAGTTTAACAAAATCCCTTATAGCAGAAATGTCTTGCATACCAGAAGAAAATTCATTGTAAACCTCTTGAACCATTACTGTAAGGACATTCATATTGTCTTCTTCTCGGTGGAAATTTGCCAATTCGTTCATCTGTGCTTCAAATTCTGGATGACCAACAATGATGAAATCAGGGAATATGTCTGCGTGTAAGTTCTGGGCAGCGATAACGCCCAATGGGGTAGGAGTGAGGTATTGACTTTGATCAAAGGCAATGAATGTTTTCAAGGAAGAAGTTGGAGCAGTAAAATAGCTCTGACTTCCACTTGACAATACTTCTACTTCTCCAATGGTTGCTTCATTGGTAATGTCCCAAATCTTAAGACTGTTGACAGGGGTATTTATGGTAAAACGGCTGATTTGATCTTCGGCTATATTTTGTGCATCCCTAAAAATCAGTTGACCGTTGGTTAAAGCTGTTTGGTCTAGGGTTAAATCGGCACGAGCGTGAATGTTGATAAAATCTATATAGCCTCTTCCGCTGGCACCATCGTTTCCATACCGTACATTGATCTCGAAATTGGAGTTATTGACTTGCTTGTTCAATTCATCTGTTAACCATCTTCCTCCTTCGCTTCCCAGCTCTACACCCACCGATCCCAAGGCATAAGACTTTTCTAGCTGACCATTTATAGAAAGTTCAAAATCGTTGGTTGTTTCAGTCGATCTAGCAGCCAAACGCAATTTGATGGCTAAAGGTGTATTGGTTTGTAAATGTGGAATATTGAAATTCAGTTTGGTATCGTTTCCGTGTGACATTTCATTCCCCAAAAAAATACGTCCACTTTTAAGAATGTTTACTTTTTCCTCTTCTTGAACACGCAAAGCATCATAACTATTGGTTTCGTAATCAAAATCGTTGGTTGTTTTAACCAGTGCTATTCTTGCACCAGATCCGATGTCGAAATTTAAAAAGTAAAAAGCTTGATTGGCATATAAATGTGTCTGATAAGCAAATGTTTTATCGTTGTTGTTAAATTGCCACTGATTGGGGCTTTGTCCATAAAACAGCACATAATCTTCATCATCGAAGCTGTTGTTGTTGTTGGCATCAACGACCTCAATGGGATTTTCAATTAAATCATCGGGGCGAGCCTCGCCAGCCAATTCAGGCAACATTCCGCCACCATTGCCGTAAATACGCAAGTTGTCCATATTGATAGACGAAACAGTTACGCCCAAATTTTGTAAGAAAGCTTTGTCAATTTTATAGATACCATCTTGAGTGGTCGCAAACCGATAAAAGGTGCCTTGATTCAACACACTTTCAGTTGTAGAGGCCGTTGTTTTATAATTTACGCTATTTGAAGCCTTGGGCGAAACCGTTAATTCCAAATCAAAATCAACCAACTGTTGGAAACCCGTCATAGTTTTGACAATCGGCACAAAAGAAACAATCGCCATTGGTTTTTTGCGTTCATACCCTATGCTTGCATTTACAAGGATTTCGGTTTGGTTAAAATCAGTTGGTAAGGTGCCATTGTAGGGAATAAAGTTAGGATTGACTATTTTTGCACGCAATTTGCCAGCAGTCGTCAAAGGATATGATTTTCCAAAAACAGGAAGTCCTTTAATTTCGTCAAAAGCACATTCATTACAAAGTGGGCTTTCCGTTGAATTTTCAACAATAGAAAAAGGAACGTTGGTCCAAGTAAGTACTTCAGAAGAAGTAATGTTTTGTTGAGCAGTAAGGAAGAGCGGACATCCTAATATGAAACAGAATAATGAAACTATCCGATTGGTCATGACTATTTAATTTAATTTTGTGCGTTGTTTAAAAATAAATTGGTAGCTGATTATACTTGTTGTTTTAATTCAAACAAAACATACGCCAAATTGATTAGTTGTTTGATCTATTTATACGTTACAATTTAAAAAAATATTCAAAGTTCTACATTGAGAGTATTCAAATATAAAAAATGAGTAAGAGAATATATATAAAAAGCATCATTATAACGATGGTTTTGATGATTTTAGTTGGTCGTCAAACATCGCTTAGCGGACAAGATGCGGAATTTAGTCAGTTTTACCATGCCCCTGTATATTTGAACCCAGCATTGATTGGGTTTTCAGAAGCGCCACGTTTTACTCTAAATTTCCGAGATCATTTACCTGCCTTCAACCATGCTTTTATTAGTTCGTCGGTTTCGTATGACCAACATTTTCACGACATAAATAGTAGTATTGGTTTAAACATTGTTGCAGATATTGCTGGCAATTTGTTAAATACTTATCAGATTAACGGGGTTTATGCCTATCAATTATCGGTTACCGACAATTTATATGTTAAAACGGGGATTCAAGCAGGTGTTTTATACCAAACCATAAATACTGAACAAATTTTATTTGGCGATCAGATCAATCCAGCAGCGATTGTTGACAACATGTCTTTTCCGACCAATGAATTACCATTTGAAAATACGTCCATCACTAAATTGGATTTGGGTGTAGGATTTGCGGTATACAATAACGACTTTTTTGCGGGTGCTTCTTTCAAACACCTCAATCGTCCTACTTTTTCTTATACAGGAGTTCAAGACGATGCCGTAGATTTAGAAATTCGTTCTTCTATTCATTTTGGAAATACCTTTTATTTAAACGATCCTTTTATGGATAAGTATCAATTGTATTTTACCCCAACCCTTATGTTGGCAAATCAGGGGAGTTTTTCTCAGGTTACAGCAGGTGCTTATGTTGGTAGAGGAGCTATTTTTGGAGGAATCTGGTTGCGCCATGCTCTTAAGAACAGCGATGCATTGATTTTTATGGTTGGAGTAAAAGAAGGTATTTTTAGAGTGGGCTACAGCTATGATGCCAATTTGGGTAAAGTTCAAACCGCAGCCGGCGCCCATGAATTATCGTTGAGTTTTGATTTGGGACAAACGGAATACATTAAGAAGCGGGCAAGAATGCGAGGTAATCAGGAGTGTCCTGTGATGTTTAGATGAAATATGGACGATAGGTGATAGGTGATGATTGATAGGTGATAGGTGATGATTGATAGATGATAGGTGATAATTGATAGATGATAGGTGATAATTGATAGGTGATAGGTGATAGGTGATGATTGATAGATGATAATTGATAGGTGATAGGTGATAGGTGATAGATGATAATTGATAGATGATAGGTAATGTA
>ENA-ORXT01006624-ORXT01006624.1-marine-metagenome-genome-assembly--contig:-NODE-6624-length-10687-cov-3.894439_pt1 | contig 10687 bp, 12 predicted proteins | sample MGYA00237868_ERZ511482 | MGnify/ENA metagenome assembly ERZ511482
CGTGCGTCGCCCCGCGTGCCGCCGCCGCGCCAGGCTCCGAACACTTTATCGGCCTCGCGTCGGCGGGCGCCACGTCGGGGATGGCCGTCGCGTCGTTTGAGTGGATGGCCGCCTTTTTCGTCGCCGTCGTCCTCGGCTACACCTTCACGCCCGTCTTCCTGCGCATGCGCGTCGCGACCATCCCCGAGGTGATGGAGGCCCGCTTTGACCGCCGCGTGCGCGTCCTCATGGCCGCCGTGACGATTGTGGCGGCGGTGCTCACCAAAATTTGTGTCATCCTCTACTCGGGCGCGAGTGCGTTGGGGGCGGCTGCCCCGCCGCGGCTGCGCGCGCGCCCGACAGACTACAAGTGGGCCTTTATCGTCTTTGTCGTCTACACGGTCGCCCTCGCGGGCTGGTACGCCACCTTTTTGGTGTTCAAGGACGGGGCGCTCTCCTCGTTGAGCGTGTTGCGCACGTCGAGCGCGCTTGAATTTTTGGAAGACGTGGCGTGATGGGGGCGGCCGCCGCGCGCGGTGCGCCCCCGTGCGACCGCCGCCCCTCTTACTCGCGCTCGTTTGTTGACTGTGGGGGTGACCCCCGCGTGTGCCTTGCACCCTGCCTTGCAACGGTGTGTGGCGTGGTCTGTCTCGGGGGTGGGTGGTCGCGGCAGGGGGTCGGTCGCTGGGCTGGGGCTTGCCCGCTGATTTGCTTTTGCCACGCGCGGTCGCGCTGCCCCTGCCGTGGGGCACCCATGGTGGGTGCACGCTGTGCCGTCCACGCGCCCCGTGGCGGCCGCACTGAGCGCTTTTTGCGCTGTGCAGTCGAGACGCCAAGCGTGGTGCTTGTGCGCCGTGCAGCGCACGCCAAGCGCCCGAGCGTGGTGCGTACGCGGAAAGGAAAGTTTATGATCACCACGCCAGTCACACTCAAGGTCACAACGCCACGCACCCGTGGACGAGCCCCCCCAGCTCGCACACGGGGTAGTAGTAGCCTACGGGTCCACACGCCCCCCCCCCACGGGCCCACGCCGACAAGCAAACGCGGCGCGTCGACCGACCGGGCGCGCCGGCACCCCTCAACACCTCCCCCGCGGGTGCACCGGACACCGCCCGTGCCGCCTGCCGTGCTAAAACCGAACGGCGGGTGTTCGATAGCGAACACGTGATGATTGTATTTTATTCGTAAGCAGTTGGATTTTAAAGCAACTGGTTTTTTGGCACGTTTCTGACACCTTTAGCTGAAATGGACCGCAGAATCGACCAATCCACCATCAATAGAAAGCGCAACGGGCGTTACCTCCGCTGGGGACTGATCGCGGCGGGAGATTTCGTGTCCGTATGGCTTGGTCTGCGGATGCTGCGCCCCTCGGCCGATGAGGACACGCTTCGTTTCGCCATCGTCGAAAGGGGCGAGGTGAAGAACACCATCAACGCCACGGCGCTGGTGCTGGCTGCCTTTAAGGAGCAGGTCAACGCGTGGCCTTACCGACGGTGGAGTAACCGTTTCCGCCGACGTCGCCCAGCTGGTACAGGGGATCGTGAATGCCCTGATCAATGCGCAGCAGAGCATCGGTAGCGGAGGAGATATCCTGATCTCCTCTACCGCACACCCCGCCGGTTTTGTTATTGCGGACAATGGCCCCTGCATACCGCCGGAAACAGCCGGGAAAATATTCACCCCCTTTTTTCAGCACTAAGTCTACGGGGCAGGGGGTTGGTCTTACAATAATACGGGATATTCTGGAGGGACACGGAGCCACCTACCTACTGACTACGGAGGAGGACGGGTGGACGCGGTTGCGGGTAAGGTTCTAGAACGAGGCGGGAATACGTAAACGATAAATACCAAGCAACTAGTTGCTACTACCAATATGCTTAGTGCATCGTTGTACCAACCAAATGGTTTCGTGAACATATGCGGTGGTTATCCGCCTTAGAACGGGTAAACGCCCGCTATGCCCACCGAAGCACAAGACCCGCTGACTTATCTGATCGAAACCTTGCAGACAGCGTACAGCCGGCAGAAACGTTACAGCACGAAGTCGGCGATGGATCAACTGATCGCCACCATCCTCAGCCAGCGAACCACTTATGCGGATGAGGTGAAAGCGTTCAATAACTTACTTAAAACCTACGGCGACTGGTACGGCGTGGCCGCCGCTCCCGTGGACGGCATCGAAGCTTGCATCGAGTCGAGCCGTTGGCCGGAAGTCAAGGCTCCCCGGATCAAAGAGATCCTGAACCATATCATAGATGAATACGGGAAGCCTGAGTTGGATTTCTTGCAGGAGATGCCGGTGAAGGAAGTACTCGATTTGCTGATGAAACTACCCGGCGTAGGCCACAAAACAGCGACTTTTGTAGCGTTGTTCACCCTGCGGAAACCCGCCCTGCCAGTCGATACCCACGTGCATCGGGTCAGCACCCGCTTCGGACTCATCCCCGTGAAAACGACGCAGGCGAAGGCCCATTCGGTACTCTTGGGCATGTTACCCGAAAACGCCGACGATCTGTTGAATTTTCACAAGCTCCTGTTCAAGCACGGACAGCGGGTGTGTACCTACGCCAACCCGCGCTGCCGGGACTGTGTCGTGCGGGAGCGTTGCAAATACTTTCTCGCGGCGGCGGTAAAATAACGTACTTCTGACAACCTCTGGATTTGTCGCCCGTTCCGGTAGGGAACGCAAATAAGATCCATGCTAACCCGACTTACCCTGCTCTGCTTTATCTCTTTTCTCTTATTTACCTGTGGTGGCGGTGACGGGGTCATCATCCGGGAAAACGACGGCGAAGCCGACTTTTACAAACGGCACCCCCCGGACCCGGAGAATCCGGGCCGCCATCTGGTCGACTCCCTCGGCTACCCCGGCAACCAGCCTACGGACCCCGTTACCGGCAAGGTCACGCCCAAGCCCGTTCGTGACTGGGAGTACGTCGATCAGCTCAACCGCCCCTTCGGTACCGCGGACCTTAGGGGAAAGGTGTACGTCGCTGAATTCTTTTTTACCTCCTGCCCTACGATTTGCCCCAAGGTGAAGGCGCAGATGCTGCGGCTGGAAGAAAAATTCGCCGGTAACCCCGACTTTCGTCTCGTCTCCTTCACCGTCGACCCTAAGCGCGATACTCCGGAAAGAATGAAGGAATACGCGGAAAAACTTGGCACCAGGAGTATGGATCGGTGGCGCTACATTTACGGGGACAGGTTCGAGATTGACGACCTCGACGAAGATTACCTGAGTATTGCGGAGGAGGACCCCGATGCACCCGGCGGCTTTAATCACACGGGTTATATTGTTTTAGTGGACCGTAAGGGTTTCGTCCGTTCTTACGCCAGCGGTCTCGATCCCGCCGAAGTCGATTTTCTGATGAAGGATATTGAGCTTCTGCTGAACTGACGGTAAGGTTGTTCCTTCGTTTTAGAAAATAAGATTTAACGGTCATAGTGTTGCTATTTCCCGTTCCAGATTGGCGCGAGCCATTGCCTCGAATCGGTGATAAAAGTGTTCGGTTTGATAAATCCGTGGCTTGTCCAGAAAATGACGAAGGGCCTGCTTGCGTCCGGGGCGATAGATCAACCCCGGGAAGTAGCGGAACTCTTGGCGAACGGCCCGGGCGTAAGCGTCATATCCCTCTGCCGATCGGGCGAGTACGGCCAGGTCCATATCTACCAAAAGGGCTTCGTCCGCAGTGGCGGCTTCGTGGTTTTTTGTGGCCATGATGAGGTTGTGGCAATATTTAATATTTGCAGTGTTTGCGCCCAATTCCTTCAGGGCGGCCGTGGCCATGTCGGCGCTCCTGGCTTCATTGTTCTTGCGGCCGGCAACGTACACGAGGTCGTGATAGATCAGGCCGACGCCGAATACGGGCGGGGCCGCGGGTGCAATATCAGTTGGCAGCGCGGCGAAGTGCCCCAGTATTTCCGCTAGATGTCCGAGGTTGTGGTAGGCCCTGCCGGAATATGCATTGGCAATACTTTTCCAGTGTGAGTCAAACACCGGAGCGATACTTGTCAGGCACTGGTGGTAATATTCGGCTGGAGTCATGGGTAAGGACTAACTTTGTGTTCCCAAATTAAGCAAATGTCAGCGACTAATATGAATGAGACCCTCCACCAGCGTATCCTGCAATTCATCACTGAGGCCCTGGCCGAAGACGTAGGCCCGGGTGACTACACCAGCCAGGCTACCATTCCCGCTACCAACCGGGATACCGCCCGCCTGCTCGTAAAGGACGTCGGGGTACTCGCCGGGGTAGAGGTGGCTAAAATGATCTTCCTCGCCGTTGATCCCACCGCGGAGTTCAAGCAGATGATGAATGATGGTGATCTGATGCACGTCGGCGACGAGGCCTTTCACGTCACCTGTAATTCACGTGCGCTTCTCCAGGCTGAACGCCTTGTATTGAATACAATGCAACGGATGAGTGGTATTGCTACGCTTTCCAATCGCTACGCTTTCGAGGTAGAAGACCTGCCCGTAAAGGTGCTCGATACCCGAAAGACAACTCCCAATCTCCGCTTTCTGGAGAAATGGGCCGTTCGCCTGGGTGGTTGCCACAATTACCGCAACGGGCTATATGACCGGGTGATGATCAAAGACAACCACATCGATGCTGCCGGCTCCATCACCGCCGCCATCGAGAGGGTTCAGGCATTCTTCAAAGAGAATGAAATGATTTTGCCGATCACCGTAGAGGTCCGTGACCTCGTGGAACTTATGGAGGTTTTGAAAGTAGGTCAGGTAGACCGCATCATGCTCGATAATTTTGAAGTTCCCATCATGCGGGAAGCCCTGGCGCATATCGGAGACCGGTTTGAAACCGAGGCGAGCGGTGGCATCACTTTAAAGAGTATCCGGAAAATTGCAAAGACTGGCGTTAATTATATTTCTGTAGGCGCCCTCACCCACTCCGCCACCAGCCTGGATCTCAGCCTAAAAGTGATCAAGTAGCGGGTGTTGATATAAAATAACCGGCTCCCGCCCGTTATGGGGACGATGAGCCGGTTTGAACCTTTCCTGCTGTTTCGAAAAAGCGCGCTACGGTAATTAAATAGCATTGGCTGTAGTGGGAAATGTTCTCAATAAAATTGCAAAAAGATAAATAACAAAGCCAAAATCATCCGCTCAGGTTTAGTAAGGATGGTGATGGTTTTTTGGTGGCCTTTCGTTTTGAAAGACTAGTCGGTGTTGTTTAATTACAGTACTGGATCAAGAGCGGTGAACGTAATGGTTTTTTTACGACGAATTTTGGTGCGCATGCTTCTTCCTGCTGGAAGCGGATCGGACACTATACTCTCAGAAATGTCGTGTTTATATCCATCGCCCTTTGATTTTTGACCTTCGATGAAGGAAAATGAATTGACGTGGACTTCCGCCGTTTTACGTTTCTGGTCATGCTTGTCGACCCAGGTTTGGTACCGCATGGAACCGACGACGGAAATCTGCTGTCCCTTTTTGAAGTACTGATCCAGCAGCTCCGCTAATTTACCGAAAGCTTTAACGCGGTGCCAATCGGTGCGCACCTGTTTGATACCGTCCCGGTCGCGGTAGCGATCATTGGTCGCCAGGGAGAATTCAGTGACGAAAGTTCCGTTGGGCAGTGCTTTGGTTACCGGATCGTTTCCGAGGCGGCCGATGAGATTGATGAAATTACTGGTGTTCATAAATTATTTTTTGATTGGGTTCCCGGGCACACCGGACGGTCGGTTATCGTCAGCATTCAGTACTCCGGCCGGAGTACTGAACGCTGACGCTGAAACCTGCTTTATGCTTCTACGGCTTCGGCGGCCTCAATGACCTCCCCGTATTCGGCGGTGGCTTTTTTCTTGCGACGGGCTTTGGCCTTATACGATACGGGTTCGGCGGCTACGAGCATTTCGTGGCTGGGTTCGGTCTGGTGCTTGTCATCATCCTTTTTACGGCCACCATCGAGGAAGGTGAACTCGTCGGCGATGACCTCCGCCGTTTTACGGGCCTGATCGTGCTTGTCGGTCCACTTCCGGTAGCGCATAGTGCCAACGATGGAGATCTGGCTTCCTTTCTCCAGGTAGGTGTCGAACAATTCGGCCAGTTTGCCGAATGCCTTGATGGTATGCCAGTCGGTGACGGTCTGGCGTTTGCCCTCGGAGTCACGGTAATATTTATTGGTAGCGAGGCTGAATTCGGTGGCCGTTTTGCCGGAGGCGAGGATGACGGTCTTTGGATTGGCGCCGAGGTTGCCGGTGAGGTGGATGTGGTTACGTACGTTCATAACGATAAGTGATTTACAGTAGCAACGGGAAGGTTGGGTATGTCGCTACCGGGTTTGGTAATGCGCCACTTGCGGAGAGCGTAGTTGTTGATAACAGCCCTTCCATTCGGTGACGATGCAAAGGTGGGAGCACCGCCAAACTGTAGTCGTCTTTTATGCGTTTACTTGCGTCTATAATCGGATATAAGCGTTTAATAACGAATAAATAGAAAATAGTTAGCTGATAGTCAGCCATTTGTAAGTTTTGAATGTTTTTAAATTTTACGGATGTTCCTGAGCGTTTTCCATTGTGGTCTTTTGCTGGTGTGAATGCCGCTAATTAAGGCGCCGTGGGGAAAGGAGCCTTAGTTTGGTTCATCCGTTTTAAAATGAAGTTTGACGTAAGGACGGTGGCACTTCGATCTTCGAGTGCAACTAACCAGACCTAAGACGGGTGGGGATAGACGGATATATCCCACCCCGGGTTATTCGCGTTTCCATTCCAGGGGGATAGACGGATATATCCCACCCCGGGTTATTCGCGTTTCCATTCCAGGGGGGATAGACGGATATATCCCACCAGCCCCGCGGTATAAGCCCGGAATAAGTTTCTTTCAAAAACAAAATGATAAACATCCGAAATCAGCAAACGGCAGATAGCCGGCTAAGCTTTACGAGCTTGTTCAGATGCACATCACCTTCCGCCTCCATCCGGGCACAACAAGATTTGCACTAGCAAGTGCACCCATACCCTTTGTTAGATATTGCTATGGTCTTTTCACCCTACCCATAAACTTCTACCACGGCCGCAGTTCTCAATTTGGCTTCAATTAACCTCACCCCCGGCCCCTCTCCGGAGGAGAGAGGGGTTCTAAGCACATAGAATTGGTGACTTAAAAGCCTGAGCGCAGTACCTCAAAGCTAAAAAAGGCTAAACTGAGAATTGCTTCTACCACGGCCGCAGCATCGTCCGGTACTGGGTTATCATCGCCTCTTCATCAGCTCCGGCTTTGTACATTCTGAATACCTTCAGGTTGGCCAGTTGCACCCGTACCCAGCCGTTTACGCGGTACTTCCGCGCCGATACCGTTACGGAGCGGGGAATGACGCGAAAAGGGATCCCTTGCTCCCAGACGCGTTCGATGATGTCGTAGTCCTCCATGATCCGCATGTCGCGAAATCCACCGAGATTACGAAAGGTATCGGTAGTAAGGAAAAGGGACTGATCTCCACCCCGGCAGGCCAGCCCCTTGAAGCGGGTGAAGTAGGCGTTGATCTTCAGCAACGGATGCCGGGTGTCGAACTTAAAACGGTAACAACCGACCGGATAACCCTCCGCTATGCTACGTTTGATGTCGTCGTAAAATCCTGCAGGCGGGCGCGTATCGGCGTGAACGAAATAGACCACGTCAAAGTCTGACTGGTCTACCACTGCCGCCTCGTTCATTTGCTGGGCCCGGCCACAGCGATCGCACTGCAGGTGATGTACGCCGGGATTTTCCCCGATGACGGACTGCGTAGCGTCGGTGCTCCCACCGTCAGCAACGGTGATTCTCCCCCGCCGGTTTAGTTCGGACCGAAGATACGGCAGTAATTCGCGCAGGTTGTCCGCCTCGTTAAGGGCCGGAATGATGAGGTGTAGTCGCATTAATCTAACTGGTCGGCTTAGGAAGCGAAGATACGACGGCTCCGACGGTTTCCGGGCAAGCCCTGAATGCTAACCCAGGGCATCATCCCAAACGATAATAACCGGATTTAAGGTAAGCACCTTCAGGAAAACCGACGGGGTGATCGGTATCATGATACGTCTGGTCGAGTAATTTAAAGGGACGGGCGGCGGCGCGCAGGGTGCCGTCAATGACGCTGAAGAAGGCAGTAGACGTAACCCGGGCCGAGCACGATGCCGCCAGCAAAATCCCTCCGGGCGCCACCAGTGGGATGGCCAGCCGGTTGATCCGCCGGTAGGCCTCCAACGCTCCCGGCACTTCTTTTTCCCGTTTGGCGAAACTCGGCGGGTCCACAATCACGACGCCGAAAGTTTGTCCCTCCGCCGCCAATTGCTCGAGGGCGAGGAATGCATCTTCGGCCAGTACTTCGTGACGGTCGTCTTCTCCAAAATTCAGGGCAACGTTGCGCCGGGCCATTGCCAGGGCCGGTGCGCTGATGTCGAGGCTCACCACCCGCCCGGCCCCGCCACTCAGGGCGTGAACGCTGAACCCTCCGGCGTAGCTGAATACGTCCAGTACGTCGACGCCTTCCGCCAGCTCCCCAACCCGCCGGCGGTTTTCCCGGTGGTCCAGGAAAAAGCCGGTCTTGTGTCCGCGTACCACGTTGGCAACGAAGGCGAGCCCGTGTTCTCGGAAGACGACGTCTTCCTCCGCCAGTTCGCCGTGCAGGATCTGGCCATCGGTAAGGCCCAGCGCGGCGGCCGGTTGCTCCACGTTGCGGGCGAGTCGCAGCACGGCCGTTGTGGCTTTGGCGGCGTCCACGATGATCGGCAGCAACTCCGTTAGCCACGGAAACCACACCGGCGAATAAACCTTGATCACCGCCACCCTCGCATAAACATCGGTCACCAAACCCGGAAAACCGTCGTTCTCCCCGTGCAGCAGCCGATACCCGTCCGTGGCGGTGGCCAGTAATGCTTTTCTGACTTCCACGGCATCCTGCGTCCGCGCCCGAAAAAACGCGGCATCGATCCGTGCCGGACTTCCCTGGTGCAGGACCCGGATCCGGATCGGTGAATCCGGGTCGTACAGCCCCACGCCGATGAATTTGTTCTTCTTGAAGCTGAAGATTACCGCCAGGTCGCCCGCCCGGCCCTCCCCCTTGATCTTAGCGATCGCCCCGTCAAATATCCAGGGGTGGCCCGCGCGTAAAGCACGCTCGCCGGCGGTGGTGAGGGTGACGGGGATTCGGTTCATTAGCAAATATCGATTATCCGTTGCCAGTTATCGGTGGTGAGTGGTCGAGCGTCGGTTGTCGCGCCGGCAAAGTTACGTCGGGGAGTGGGGATATACGGATCGGCGTAAAACACTCGGCGTCCTTACGGGTTGCAACTGAGTAACCGACAACCCACAACTGGACAACCGATGACCGACATCAAAGGCCGCCTGGTCGACCTCGACACCCGCACCACCTACGGAGCAATAATCACGGTCAGTGAGGATGGTTACATCACCGCGATCACCAAAGACCCCGAACGCGATAAACGCGGATGGTTCATCCTCCCCGGTTTCATCGACGCGCATGTTCACATCGAGAGTTCGATGTTGCTGCCCACCGAATTCGCCAAACTGGCCGTTACCCACGGTACGGTCGCCACCGTTTCCGATCCCCACGAGATCGCCAACGTGATGGGGCTGGAGGGCGTGAAATACATGCTCGCCAACGCCGCGCACACGCCCCTGAGCATCAATTTTGGGGCCCCCGGTTGCGTACCCGCCACCAGCTTTGAAACCGCCGGGGCCACCCTCGGCGTCAAGGAGGTGATCGAGTTGCTGGAACGCGACGACATCCGCTACCTGAGCGAAGTGATGAATTACCCCGCCGTGCTGAACGGCGATATGGAAATGCTGACCAAGATCTCCGCCGCCATTGAACGCGGCAAGGCGGTCGACGGTCACGCTCCGGGCCTGCGTGGTGCGGAAGCCGCCGCTTACGCCCGTGCCGGCATCACCACGGATCACGAATGCACCACCGCCGCCGAAGCACGCGACAAACTCGACGCCGGCATTAAGATCCTGATCCGGGAAGGATCCGCCGCCCGTAACTACGAGGCCCTGCACGAGCTGATCGATGAGTTCCCCGACCGACTCATGTTCTGCACCGACGACAGCCACCCGGATGACCTGATGGCCGGCCACATCGATGTGCTGGTGAAACGCGCCCTCCGCGACGGCCACGACCTCTTCGACGTGCTACGGATCGCCTGCCGCAACCCCGTGGAACACTACGGCCTCGACGTAGGCCGGCTGCGCGTGGGCGACCGGGCCGACTTCATCCAGGTCGACGCCCTGCGCGCGCACATGGCCGTAATGGCTACTTACATCAAGGGGCGGCGGGTGGCCGAGGCCGGCCATCACAATTTGCCGCCACACCGCGAAGAGCCGATCAATCGCTTCAACTGTTCTCCGAAAACACCGGCGGACTTTGCCGTTGCCCCCGGCCCCGCGGACGCTAAATTACGGGTGATCGAGGTCTTCGACGGCGAGCTGGTAACGGGTAAAAGACTGCTGGTGCCTACCCTGAACGAAGACGGCCGCCCGGTAGCCTCCCCCGAGCGCGATCTACTCAAGATCGCCGTCATCAACCGTTACGAAGACGCCCCGCCGGCCGTTGGCTTCGTGACCGGGATGAAACTCCAGCGCGGGGCCATCGCCAGCTCCGTCGCCCACGACAGCCACAACATCGTCGTCGTCGGGGTCGACGACGACGCGATGTGCCGCGTCGCCAACACCGTGATCGCCGAACGCGGC
>ENA-ORXT01006625-ORXT01006625.1-marine-metagenome-genome-assembly--contig:-NODE-6625-length-10684-cov-8.673140_pt1 | contig 10684 bp, 8 predicted proteins | sample MGYA00237868_ERZ511482 | MGnify/ENA metagenome assembly ERZ511482
ATGGGGCACCACACTGTGTCGCCCTCAAATCGCTTGAAAGTAACCAAAGAAGCGCGATGGCAGAACCGCCGACGATTACAGTCACATTGCAACGAGGAACAAAGAATGACACAAATGAAGTACAGATCCGTCCCCCCACCCCCCCCACCCCGTGTCTCCAGCGTGTGCTTGTGTTTTTGTTGCTGTCACCCGCAAGTGTGCGGTCTGGTAACAGCATGTTGCCATGATAGACCTGTCTGCACAGGCTGGCAAAGACGAACAACAGACCAGCTGCGCTTGTCTCTCTACCGGAGAGAGGGATAAGCATGAAGGTTCGACCTCCTTCCTGTATTTCATCGCAGAAATCGATACATAAATCAGGCTGTCTTGTTCCCCTCATGCGCACCCCCGCTCTCCCGTGCTCCTGCCTCATTGCCCTTGTTCATAAACAAGACCTCCCTCAAACGTCCGTTCTCATTCCCCCCCGCCAGCGGCATGCTCCCACTCCCATGCACGCACGCGCACCTCACCAGCACACACTCTTGCACTCATTGTTGTCCCGTGGTGACCATGTGAGGATGCAGCCTTGCAGGGAGCCCGCTTGCCGCAACAAAGGAAGGCACGAACAGAGCGCTTTGGCCGCGTCGTGGATGCTGCCATCGTCCGCGTGAGCGACCGAGAACGCCACCGTCACTGACGACAGCGGGGTTGCCCATGGCAGTAGGAAACTGCAACTCAGACGACGGGTCAGGGGGTGGCGGGGGAACGGGGGGACGGCACCAAACCCACAAAGGGTGCGGCGGGGACAATGGGAGAGGAGAAAGAAAGTGTTTACAAAACGAGGGCGTGCCAAAGGCGCGAGAGTCTTGTGGGGGCGGGCGAGGTTATGGGTGCCGGCGTGGCGGTGGGAGCGGGCGAGGTGGGGGGTGCCGTCGTGACGGTGGAAGCCGGCGAGGTGGTGGGTGTCGGCGTGGCGGTCGGAGCCAGCAAGGTGGTGGGTGCCGGCGTGGCCGTGGGAGCCGGCGAAGTGGTGGGTGCCGGCGTGGCGGTCGGAGCGGGCGATGTGTTGGGGGTGCGTGCTGTGTGAAAGACAGCGAAGCGGCGTCGACTCCCGCTCTGTCTGTCGCCGAGTCGAGGACTCATCTCTTGAACACTAAGTGTTAAGTCGGGGCGCAAGAGCACACCCGCACGATATGCAGACACGTCCCCTGCATGCACCACGCAGCTAGATGTACACGCTTCTGCACTTCTTTATCAGCCGACTTGTGCATAGGTACCCTATTATCCCTCCTTGTGTTGTGCTTCTCACAACCCCCCCCCCCCCCCCCCCTTCGATCCGTCCGTCCGCTACACCCGCATGCCCCATGACCCGCTTCGACGACGTTGTTGTCCGAGCGAGAAGCTTGACGTGTCGCGTTATCCTATTGAAGTGCACGCATAGACCCTCAGACAGCATGTGTACAAAGAGCCAACAGCCAGAGAGCAAATGTCGGTCAGAAAGGGTCCAAGTCCATTCGCCCACGAGCATCCGCCCGTCACTCTGTTGTGCATCACTCCGGGCCATCATTCGTGGGCGCGTGAACTCTGATATCCTACTGACCTCCACCCGCACCACCAGATATTCGCACTGACAACCCGCAGGGGATGCACCGGTACCACACAGGTGGCTATGGAGTGACCTGGAGTGCTTAGGTCGCCTTGTGTGGGAAAGGGGGTGTACACACCAACAGGGGGGCACATGGGTGAGGGAAAAAAGGAACACCAAATCACAACAACGTACAGGAGAATCCCTCGTCGGCCGGCAGGGATGGCGGCGGTTGGTGGGGAGGCGGAGTTGAGGGAGGAAGGGTAGCGGTCGTACGGAGGTGGCAGGCCCCCACGACCACTGCAAAGAGCCAGCGATCCGACCCGCACTACATGAATCCTCGCGGTGCGAGGGAGGCACGCGAGCTGCACGTGTGGAGACCAGAGGGGCTGTCGTGCTCAAAACGAGGAGCGCGGGTGGGGTGGCGCGCACCAAGCAGTCGTCCTGCCAAGCGCGACCGCTCACAGCGCAGAGAGCCAAGACACTCCGAGGCTGTACATACAATTGAAAGAGCCATGACAGGGTTCGAGCGTGCGAAAATCTATTCAAGGAGAGAGTTGTCTCTGGAGGAACTCCGTCGATCTCAGAACGAATGCGATCGACAGGCGCTCGTTCGCCCGATTAACTGGCAATCTGTAGCGGCAAGCGACGCGCTCGGCGAGAGGTCTGGGCCCTCCCGTGACGAGACGATCGCCAAAAGGGGGGGAGAGTAATGGAGAAAGACTGTACAGTCTTTCTCCACTCCTGTGGCTTCCTTTTCTATGCACCCCTGCATAGTAATGAGAAATCATTGCACAGGCAGGAAGGGCGATTCTGCCATCTACTGCACGAAAAAAGAGGGCTACTTGAGGGTTTGCCCGACAAAAAGGGTGGACAGCATTGCAGAAATACTGTATTGTGCTTCTCACAAAAACTGGACCTCGGTGCATCAGCTTCCGTTGCAAAATCACTGTTTCATTGGCTCAGGGGGCGGTTCATGATGCTGAAGCGTATGTTGCGGATCCAGTTTTTGTGAGAAGCACAATAACGAGTCAACCGACGATCGCCCCCAGAGAGGCGATCAAGGCACATTCTCACGTCGCGCAAGGCTCCGAGCACCGTTTCAGAGACCGACCTGCATTGATCGCATCAGGAGGGCAGCTTCTGGTCACGATTGTTGATGAAGTAGCCTTCAACACTGGCTGTGGCAATAGTACTGGCAGGTGCAATTCGTGCCTTAGAGGTGGGCCATCATCGAGGATTGACTGTATTTTATCGCCCCCAAGTCGCCGGAAAGTAACCAAAGAAGCGCGATGGCAGAACCGCCGACGGTGGCCACCTCCCCCCCCCACCGCCTGGCATGGCCATCCCCCTCCCCCCCCGGCCCTTCCCCCCACCCCCCCGACGCCTTCGAATCCGTACTCATGGCTACAGGTCGTGTCCTGCGCCCCGCGACTTCTCCACCGCACCCCCTGCACCCCTGCGCCCGCAAAGCACCCCCCGCCCATTCCCCCCGCGCGGCCGCAGCCGTGCCCTGGCGAGCCCCCCTCTGACCAGTAGCGTTTTCTGCATGTCAGATCGAGCGTCCCAAGCGAACGCGGTGCTCAGCCGGGCAGCTGAGCGCAGCTATGAAGAAGCGCGAATCAGCGATAATAGCAACTGCGGAGGAATCTGCGCGCGTGGCGGTGGGATCAGTGCACAGTGCGGAATGAGCAGCACGGTCACAGCGATCCGCGGAGCTGTTGTCACAAAGCACCGCGAAGCTGCTGTCACAAGGCACCGCGGAGCCCCTCATACGAAAACGGTTGGGCACACACAGAATATGCATGCGAAGGCGCCGAAAAGAACAACTAGGGAAAAGTACTGTGGACGGAAACTTCGGCGACAGTATCAATGGCACTATAAGGATTTGAAGTCCACAGGCCTGATAATGCGATGCTGTGAGCATTATCTGTATTGGGAGTGAATGCTCTGTCCAGGCTGCCTGGGAAGCTGTTCCGTGCTGGCCTGTGTGAGGGGGGGTTCGATTCTAAGGCTTCGGATCTGGCTGCCGGATCCGAAGGCTGGTACTTTCCCACTTGCAGATGACGTCTCGCGAGGCCAACAAAGCCGCGTTCCTGAAAGCCACTGTTTCGTGCATTGCAATTATGCACGCGCTCAGTAATTTCTCTTGGCCTATTGATATTCAATCTCCACAAATGTATAGGCTGTCGTGGAAGCTGCCAAGCCAATGAGCCGGGAGCGGACACCGCATCAGCAGAAATCTACGCAAAATCCCTGACCTGGACGATCATTGATCGACTCATCGCGCCACCGCAAGCTCTGAGCGCACACTGACCGCTCGTTCTTGGCCCGTCGCGCTGCCAGCCGGCAAGTTGCCGCATGATTTCGTGATCCCACCGCGACGGCTCGTGCTGTTGTCTTTCGTGTGCGCTCTGCTCCGCGTCGCTTCAGGGAGAGCTGTCTGGAGCCGGCAGGCGGCCGCGCTCGCCGGCTGGCATTGCGCGCGCCAGCGCAGCCGGCAGGCTCGAGGGGTCCGGTGTCGGTGGCCCTCGTCACCGCGAGTCTGTGTGGCCGTCGTCCGGGCTGCATTGCACCACTCTTGACACACGTACAGTGGAGTTCCATGTGTTAGGTTTCGGCCAATCGAATTAGTGGCACCGGGACCCTCTTGCCCGACGACGTTCACCGCCGTGCAGCGGCCGGCCGCCGCGTAGCTACGTAGGACCCCCAGTGACCCAGTGATATCGCCGACTGCAGCTGTGGGAGGTCACGGCGGGGGTATCAGCTGGGTGCGTGTCCGTGGGTACGCCGCGGAGTGGCCTTTGCCGCTACCTATTGATATTGTGGATATTAGGAGGCTTGCGAAGGGAGCAGAGGCGGCCGTCGGCGGGTGGGCGTTGAGGACCAGGCTCGTGGTCGACCCCTGCCTCGCCGGCGGCTGGCTAAGTGTCTCTGTTGTCCTTCCCAACCGAGCTGCCCCCCCCGCGCTGGAACACGTCGACCCGTCTCTCTGTCTGCTCCTGCCATCCGGTCAATCCCCCTACTGCTCACTACTTGACGTACGTACGTGCCCTGTGAGCCTGGTCGCCGCACCATGGCGTCGTATGGCTCGTCGGTGCCGATCGATTTTTCTCTCAACCAGCGGCGACTACCGCGCTCCCAGGTGGAGCGCATCCCCACTGTCGATGACTGGGAAGATGACGATTTGTCGGCGCGCGATGAGGAGGAGCTCGACCACGACGTGGGTTCCCTGGCGTCGAGCCTCCGCGCCAACTTCCTCCCCCCCACGACGCGGTTGTTGTCGGCCACGGACCCGGCGTTTGAGCGCTACAAGTCGATTGGGTCCCCGTCGCCCGGCAGCAGCTTCCTGTCGCCGGTCTTTTCGCACCTGCCGTCGGTCAAGCCCAGTCGCCTGACCGTCGCGTCGGACGATGCGCAGAAGCTGCGCCGCAAGCTGCTGCGCGGCGCCAACCTGTTGGTCATCCAGGGTGGCTACTCGGGGAAGCGCTTCATCTACGAGCGGCTCAAGGAGCTGGGCGTGTCCGTGACCATCATGGACGGGCCAGACACGGTATGGCGTGCGGCAGCAGAGGAGGGCCTGATCGCTGAGTTCATTGAGATTGACTTCACCGAGCACAGCACGGTGTTCCAGCGCGCCATGGACATTGTGCTGTCACTTGAGAACAGCTTTGACGGTGTGACCACCTTTTACGAGGAGGCAGGTAAGTCTGTGCTGTTGTTGAAGAGGGGATGTGTTGCATATGCGTTGTGCGCACTGCGCGGTGTGACATGGGTTGCTTGCATGAGGTTCCGATGTTGCAGTCGGTCACGCTGGCTGCTTTAGCAGCACGGTGTGCCAGTCTCGTGCGCATTCTGACCTGCCACTGTTCTCTCTGCTGCACGAATTCATTGTGTCTTCATTGTGCTCTTTGGTCCTCTGCGCCCTTCTTTTGCACGTCTCATTTCCACTACACTCATTCGTACCCACAGTCTCTCTGGCAGCCCGTATTGCGACCGCCCTGGGCGTGGAGACAAACCCCGTCTCGGCGTGCGACCAAGCTCGCAACAAGCGCATCACACGGCAAGTCATGGCCGACTGTGGCCTTCCAGTCCCCCGGTTCAGCTCAGTTCGTACAGAGGAGGACCTGCTTTCGGCGTGCGAGCTGGTCGGCTTCCCTGCTATCCTCAAGCCCGTCTTTGGCCTCGCCTCTATGGGCGTCTCTCGCGTGAACGACAAGGACGCGGCGTTGACCGCGTACCGCAAGATTTCGGACAGCATCGCGACCTCCTCCGAGTCGCTGTGGGCTCAGGGCACTGAGCTGGTGTTGGAGGAGTTTTACGACGGCGACGAGTTTGACATTGACGTGCTGCTGTCGGATGGAACTGTCGTCTACTCCAAGGTGTCCGACAACTGGGCGTGCTGGGAGCCGTGGTTCCAGGAGACGGGCACCAATTGTCCTTCCATGTACCCGGTTGACCGGCAGGCGGAGCTGGTCAAGCTCGCCATCGAGTCGACTTTGGCGCTTGGCTTCCGCGCCGGTGCCTTTCATGTGGAGTGTAAGTTCACTTCCCGGGGGCCTCGACTCATTGAGGTCAACGCCCGTATGGGCGGCGTATCCGTGCGGGACGCCAACCTCCGCGCCTGGGGGGTGGACTTAGTGGAGGAGCACACCATGACCGCCCTCAAGATCCCCATCCGACCAATGGTGGCACGAAGGCCGATGGCATTTTTTGCCGAGACGGCCATCAACGCACCTTTCTCGGGCACCATCTCCTCAGGGACTTGGCTGGATGAGGTGCTCTCCCTGCCCAACGTGCACAAGGTGAACTACTTCAAGCAGGAGGGTGACTTGGTGCAGGGCCCCGAGGATGGGGTGCCTGATTGGTTGGCCGAGGTGATTGTCATCTCCACGGAGTCGACCGCCGACGCGGTGAAGAGCATCCGTGCGGTGGTGCGTGACCTCGACGTGCCGGTTCAGGCCAAGCGGCCAGGAACGGAGCGGGGTTGGTTCTTCCCTGATCACGCCTACCCGTTTGCTGACGTTGTTGACCTCAAGGCCTAGCCAACCTGTCCTGGCTGGCAATAGGTCGCGTGAATCGGGGCTTGGGGGGTTGAGAGCGGGCGGCAGAGGTGACAGGGGTTGAGACTTTAGGGGTTGGAGCGTTCTCAGTGCGCGGCCGTCACACAGCGCTGGGGTTTTGGGTGTGTGCGACGTTCCCCGGTAGGTGCATTGGGGCTGGGCTGGGGCTGGGGCGTGACTTGGATGCGGACGTACGCTTGCGGCAGGTTGCAGTGGCGCACACGCGCCCTGCGGCATTGTACCATGTGATTGTTTTTCTAGGCCTGGTTGACAGTGTCACCTGTAGCCATGGACATGCGTAGCCATGGGGCTTGCTTGGTAGTGTTTTGAGAGGCCTCACTGCCTCCTTCCGTTCACGTCTGGCCAGTCACAGCCCGTTTTCCTTCATGTGTACAATTGTGTGCTGGCACATTGGGTCTAAAAGACGGCAAGGCCACAACAGCCACAACGGGGCCACCATTCGTGTTGGTTTGCCCCACACGAACGGGCACTATTCGGAACCGTGTCGGCTCGTGCACTCTGCTGTGTGCCCTACTTCTCCAGCGGCCGCATCCCTGTGCCTATCCGCCTGCCCGTCCCAGTTTCTCCAGGTGCCTATCCGCCTGCCCGTCCCAGTTTCTCCAGGTGCCAATCCCTCCCCCTTATTGCCCACGCTGCCGGGACAGCCGGTGACGCACGGTCAGCAGTGCGCGCGCGAGTGACGCGACGCCGCCGCCACTGACAGCGCCTGGAAAGACGCGGCGGCTGCCGCCGAGGCGACTGGTCGATGGCGAGTCTGGCCCTCCCCCCGCGGCGGCGCGCCCCCCGCTGGCGACGCGGCCGGCGGCACCGACGCCAGCACCCCGTCGCCGCGGGCTGCTGCCGCCGTCACCCCCGTGGCTGAGCGCCACCGGCTCCCGAGACGGGGACGGGTGCGCAAAGGGGTTGGCGTCGGGCAGGCCGGCCGTGCCGTCGGCGACGCCGTCGACTGCCACGGACGGCTGATGTGGTTGCGGAGCGGGCGCCGTCGTGGCTGGCACGTTGCCGACCCGTCCCCGCCCGTTCCACCCGTCATCCTCTGTCGGGGGAGGGGTGACGACGTGGCCGCCGACTACCGCTTCTGCGGCAGACGGGGTGGAGCCGCCGGCGTGTTGATGCGCGGTCCCCGGCAAGGAGCGGCGACTCGGGGGCGGGGCCCCCGCGTCGGGCAAGGTCGCGGCCGCCCCCGTCGACAGCGGCGCCGGCCGAGCTGGGGCGCCCCCTTTGCTTGTCGCCGCTCCAGCGGCTTTGTTGACCGCGCGGCTGGCCAACGACCGCGTGCGAACTTGGTTGGCGCCACCGCCGCTCGCACCCCCGACGCCGCTGCTCCGTGCTGGGGCCGACGCGCCAGCAACGGCGGCGGTTGCTGTACCGGCAGCTTGGGCTTCTCTCGCGCCCCCCGCCGACGACGGGGAGCCGTGGAAGGTGGCCGCCATGCGCCTGTGCCGCTTGCTCCGCGAGATTGCCCGCCAGTGCATGCGTCCGACCGACATGGGCGGGGCGTCCGCGGCGGCCGCCTCCTCAGCGGTGGCGGCAGTGGTCGCCGTCGCCGCCGGCGCCGCCACCGACGCGGCCGCCGTCGCCACTTGCATGCTCCTTCGCCGCGTCATGCGGATGGTCGACAGCCGCCGCCGTGGTGCGCGCGCGTCGGCTAGCATTGGCGGTAACCGGGGCGGCGGGGGCGGCGGCGACGGCGGCAGCGACGATCCGCCGAGCGCGGGTGGAGAAGGTGGCTGCCGCGGGCCGTCCACGACCCGACCGCTGTCGGCGGGTGCCTCCAGTTTGGCGGCTGGCACCGACCAGCTGCTCTCGTCATCCCCAGTTTCGGACACGGGCACCGCCGGCGAGCGGGGCAGGGCGGCTTCGGGTTCGCCGACCGGCCACAGCGACAGCGGTGCGGCCACGGGAGCGGCAACGGCCAACGTCTCAGCGCCCTCCCCCAACGATGGCGGTGGGCTCGGCATCGAATCGGCCGTCCACAGCCCCAGGGAGGAGCCCGACGTGGCCGACGCGCCCGAATCCGTCGGCAGCTCCACGGCGGCCAGCCGCGATCGGTGCCGCCGCAGCGGCACGTCTGGCTTGGTGAAGATGCGGGAGAAGGAGTGCCCCGCTGAGGAGAAGCGCTGCTCAAGGGCGGCGGCCCCGGCAGCCGGGGGTGGCGACCGCGAGCCCGAGTGGGAGCGGGAGCGCGGCCGCCCATCGAGTTCATCAGTTTGGTCGGCAACGAGCGCACCGCCAAGCAGGCGGCGGCTCGACCGCTTGGTCCGCGACCGCATGTGGCGGGCGCGGATGACGGGGATGGTAGTCGTGGTGGAATAGGTGCCAGCGGTCAGGCGCGGGGTTGCTTCAGCCGCCATCGCGTCCGCAGTCGGGGGGAGTGGCCCACTGGCCGCCGCCGCTGCCACCGTTGCCGACGCGGACGACCCCGCTGACAGCGCGCACACAGGCGCTACCGGTCGTGGCACCGCCAGGGAGTCGACCGACGAGTCTGACTCACTGACGTCGTAACGGCCAGTGACGCCGCGCCGGTGATCAAGCGCCAACGAGCGCGTACGTGCCCGGGCGGCAATGGGAGGCATCGGTCCAACCGGTCCGACCGTGGGGCTCCCGTCACCCACAACGGCGGGCGGTCCGCACGGCGCCACTCTCGACGCTCCGGACGCAGAACCGACGGGCGAATGGCGCCGCGGCGCGGCCGACGCTCCGGCAGAGCAGCACCCCCCGCCCGACAGGTCGTCCCCAGAGGGCGGCACCGCCCCGACGGGACGAAAGGTGCGGAACGCTGCGGCCGGCGCGGGCGCGTCGGCGGGCCTGTGGGCGGGCGCGTCTGCCAACCAATCCTTGGACGCGTCGGCCGGCGCGTCGGTCAGTCTTGCTGGTGCCCCCGCGGCGGCGGCACCCCACCCGCCCGCACGGCGGCCGGGTCCCCACGAGCGGTGCCGTGCGATGCGTCGGCGGTCACTGCGGGTCCCCCCACCCAGCGGCGCGTCGGCGCCCGCGTCCGCGGCGTGCGTTTGCGACGGCAGCCGCGGGAAGGAGGGCAGCTTGCGGAGGGCCTGCCGGGCGCCCCCCCCCTCGCCGCCGTCCACCAGTCCAGACGGGGGCGTCAGCGTCTCGGAGCGTGCGGAGAGGGAGGAGGTGGAGGAGCCGCCGTCGCTCACGCCGCCGCCGACGCTCACCCGCTCCCTGCGGCGGCGGCTGCTGCTGACCATCGAGGAGAAGGACGTCAACGGGGCGTGGCGGTGGTGGGAGGCTTGGGACGACGTGTTGCTGCCGTCGCCAGCTGTGCTCTCCCGGTCGCCCCCACCACCATGGCCGCCTGGGTCGTCACCTCTGGCACCGACATTGACGGCGGCCTCTCTCCCGCCGCCCCCACCCCCGCGTCTCGACGAAACAGATGAGTCGGAGCGCACGACCGCCGGCCGGGACGGGACCGGTCGCGCGACCGACCGCACCGCCACCGGACGGAGGGGCACAGGGCGGATGGGCACGGGGCGGATGAGCCCTGCCCCCGCCGCGGGCGGGGCCGTCGTCGCCCACGGCCGGGGCACGGCGCCGACCGAAAAGGCCGGCAGCAGCCGGTCGTCAGCAGGTGACCCCGCACCGCCCCCACACACCGCCGCGCCGGGCACGCCACTGTTGCCCATGCCACCGCCGGCGGCGGTCGGGGGTGCCAAGAACCCCCCACCGCCACTGCTGGCGGGCCCACTCCAGGACCCGACGCTGCGCCGGTCGCCGCCGCGGGCCGGCACGCCCTGCCACGCGGGGAGGGAGGCGAGGGAGGAGACGCTCGACAGCCTCCCCCCGCTGCCACTGCTCGCGCCAAACGACCGGGGCGCGGCAATCGGAAGCAAGTGGCGGGAGCCGCCGCCGCCCAGCAGGCGACCACTCGGCATCCCGACTTGCCCGCCACCGCCGTCGCCGCCGCCGCCGCCGCCGTTGGCGGTCCGCCCCACCGCCGCGGGCGCGTCGTCGTCGGTGCGGCGGCCGCTGGCGGCGCGCCCCCCAAGCGATGAGCCCGGCCGCGACGGGGGCCCGT